>OGDN01000014.1_pt1 | contig 308035 bp, 246 predicted proteins | sample 1570271 | NCBI WGS metagenome assembly OGDN01 (sample SAMEA4384481, study PRJEB24528) | human gut metagenome | reverse complement strand
TAGCGTTCATCCTGAGCCAGGATCAAACTCTTCATTGTAAAAGTATTGTGACTGCACGAATCAATCATTAATGAATCAACAATTAAAACGCGGCAGTATATTGCTCTGTTCAGGATACCGTAAATCTATTGACGTCATTCTAAATACCTATATTAATAAGCATTGACGGTTCTAAATTTTTAATCTGTCATAACTTAATAAGACAGAATCGTACTACTTGTATTGTTTATCAATATTTCAAAGAACTATGGTTGCTTTGTTTTCAAAAGCGGGTGCAAAGGTAAGGGGTTTATTTTAAACCGCCAAATATTTCGGAAGTTTTTTTTTCGGGTTGCGGATTTTCTACTCTAAGACTCTCTTGCGAAAGGGAAAGAAAGAACCGACACACCAAACCGACCTTTTTTTTGCGAACCGGACTGCAAAGATAACGAATTTATTGTTTTACTTCCAAAACTTTCAGGGAGTTTTTTTGTTTAAACCGTTAACTTGGAGAATGCGCTTTCAATATGTCAAAGAAACAGGCTCAGGCTCTTCAGCTAAGCGGATGCAAAAGTAGGCCTTTTTACGATACAAGCAAAAGATTTCAATGTTTATTTTTGAATAAAATGAAAATAAATATGTAAGGGGCTGATTATGAAACATGTTGTAGAACATAAAAACAGAGGAAGGGAAAGGAAGGGAAAAAGGGCTACACATTATAATATATATACGCGCGTGAAAAGGGAAAAATGAAGGAAAAAAGGGGACGATGAAGAAAGAAACGGATTGAAAGGGAGGGAAGGTCTATGGAAAAGAATCCGTTGCCGCATGGAGAAGCATTTATCATTACACAAGGAGAAAGGGAAAGGAAGGGAGGAAAGAGGGGGATGTAACGGATTAGAAACAAGGGAAAGGAGACTCTACGGGAAAAGGACGGAAACCCGTAGAGGAAGGAAGGGAGACTCGTAGAGGAACGGGGAGATTCTCTACGGGAAAAAAGAAGAAAAGACAAGAGGTTGGTAAACAGCACATTAAGAAAGAAGACGGATGTATCTATTTTTCAATAGAGAAAAGGAGCCTTTCAGGATGGAGAAAGGAAGAAGCCTTGTGACAAATATTGACAGGAAGGGGAAATGGAGGCCGGATACAGGAGGGGATAAAAAAAAGAAATTAACGATGTTAAAAAGAGGATGCTCACTATTTGGTGGCTACTGCCTACTATTTTGTGGGAACAGAAAAAACACAGATTAAAAAGAAAAAATGGAATGAGGAAAAAAACAGGAATCAAGTATAAAACTTGAATACTGAAGTTTGATATTTACACAAAAAAGTGGACAAGGCAAAAGAGTGGACAAGGCAAAAGAGTGGACAAGGCAAAAAATGAAGTGCACCCCAAAAGTTAGACATAAAACTTTTGGGGCACACTTCAAATAGTAAACAGTACCCCTTTTTTCCAATCACGAAGAAGCAAACAAGGTGTTTCGATATATTACTTCACAGACTCACCCACACTTCGTTAATTGAAGTAGTACAAAAATATGGCAATACCCTCAAGTGCTTTCTTGGGTTGATCCTTAATTTCAATAGCAAATTTAATCTCGGCTTTAGCCACACCACGGAGATTAGTCAATGAATGAAGACTTGCAACCAAACGAACACTCTGCCCAGCCAATACCGCTTGTCCAAACTTCATCTTATCCATTCCATAATTAATCATCATTTTCAGATTATTCACCTCGATAATCTGGCTCCACAAATATGGGAGAAGAGACAAGGTAAGATAACCATGCGCAATAGTACTGTGATAAGGACTGTCCGTCTTAGCACGTTCTGTATCTACATGAATCCATTGATGGTCCAGCGTTGCATCTGCAAAAAGACTAATACGGTCCTGAGGGACTTCCAAATAATCAGAAACTCCAATCTGCTGACCTACCAGTTTCTCAAAATCCGCATACGAATTAATAATCACTTTATTCATAATCTTAATCTATTAAAAGTATAAAACCGGTACAAAGATACATTTTTTTCAGGATTTAGATGACAGACGTTTCGTATGCACTGGTCAACATCTCATAATCGGCATCGGTATACTCTGCTTTTTCGCTCACTTTCTGTACTTTACTGATAAAAATTTCAACCTGATCCAGAAAAGCCTGATAAGATTTCATCGCACTCTCATCTCCGGTAATAGCCGGAAGTTTCTTAGCAGCCTCTAACTGATCTTTCAATTCAATTAATTTATAATCGATACGAGCACCTTCAAAAACCGGCCTACGAGCATACAAATTGATTATACTCTGCATTGTAGAAGACATTTTACGAACTGCCATTATCTGATCTTTCAACGGATTATCTGCCAGAACCACCTGCTCTGCCTGTTCGGTGAAAGGGCTCAAAATATCAAAAACATTCTGTTTGTATTCAGCCATCTCCTTACTTAACTGATAGTTAACATCCAAAAGTTTATCGGCTTTAGAATAGTCTTTTGCTTTCAGATAAGACAGATACCTGTCAAAATTTGCATAAAACTTCGTCCGCGCATTGAACAGCCCGACATAACTTTGTTTCAAATTCTGCCGGGTCGCCTCATTAAAGCAACTGCCCGGATTCATCAAGGCGAGAGTATCTTTTTCCGAAACAGCAGGCGGAGCAATGGCGAGCACTGTGGGCACCTTACCCTTTTGTTCCATATATCCCAAAACTGCATTCACATCTTTTTCTTTCACCATATTGCTCAAAACATTGAGCGAAGTATTATAATACTGAATTACCTCAGCCGCATTTTCAACATCTGCCGTCGTGGCAGAAACAGACTTACTCTTACTACCTCCAGAACAGGAAGCAAACAAAAAAGCACTTATCAGCGCTGCAAAACACAATAGATTCTTTCTCATATTCTTTTTTTAATAAATTTGTAAATAGGCAGCCAAAAGCAGACCGACATCGCACTAATAACAATATAAATTGCTTTTTGCTTTCCATTTCTTTAATAAATCAGAAAATAATCATGATATTCCGACAAATAATCAATAGCCGCCATAGGGACTTCTCACTTTAAAACTGTCTTTATAAACAAAACATTTAATTCATAAACAGAAAACAGAAATATATGAAAAAAATTAAGTTTCTCCCCTATCGCCTCCAAGCGCTTTACAAAGTATCTTTCATTATCTTGTTTTTCTCGCTGGTTGGCCGCCCCACGTATGCAGAATCTTCCGACGGAAAGATCAATGATAAATCCATCCAAAACCAAACCACATCCGGTCATAGTATTGAGCTAAACGGCATTGGATTGGCATATAGCTACGAATATGCTTTCTCTCCTCGCGGAACAGTACTTTTCAGTGCAGGAAGTTCGTATACCTACGGGTGGATGTTAGGTCTGGACGTAAACTCACTCAACGAAATCTACATCACAACCAAAGACTACCATCTGATAAGCGGAAATATATCTGTCGAACCGCGTTTCTATTATAACCTGCAAAAAAGACACCGGAAAAACAAACGTACTTTTGGAAACTCCGGAGGATACCTATCCGTAAACTTGGGATATTCTTTTCCAATAGCAATCACAAGTGGCTGGGAAGCTGCACATATATATAATGTCACTCCGTACTGGGGATTCCGCCGGGTGTGGAAACATTTTCTATTCGACCTGGCAGGAGGAGTCGGCTACTTCAGGTCATCCAATGGGTATTCGGGAATATACCCGACATTCAGAATCGGACTGGGATATAGATTCTGATAAACAAAAAATGGCTACGCATCACGCGCAACCAATCCTTGTTAACCTTAAATCTAATACTTATGAAAAAAACACAGTACAAAGATACTGCCTTTTCCATCATTAGCAAATTTAAGAGCCCATACAAGCTATATTATAACATGGTTTAATGCTGCAACCTTTCTATTAACATTTTGCATTCCAAAAGTTAACATTTAACATAATCATTCACATTTCATATTGAAAGCCCAGTGAATGCCCCGTACTACTTTTTGCAGAAAAGCGAGCAAATGGCAGAATTAATAAATTCTTTTTAGTAATTGAGGAAGTTCATTAAAATCCTTAAACCAAATTACATTCAGTCCTAAGTCGTTCATCATATTTTTTAGAATAGTAAGATTTTCCATATCTCTATTACTATCATTAGAAAAATTGCTTCTACGAAGAAAAACATAGTGATTTTTTCCACCGTCTCCTTTACTTTGCGAAATTTCCAACAATCTTCGCAGGTTCGGATCGCTCATGGAAAATCCTATAAAAAAGTACGTTGTCCTGTCCAACGCATGTAACTGCTCAATATTCGACCAATGAAATGCTTCTTTGTAAATATTATGATAATCTTCTTCGGACAAAACAGGAGTAGAATATATTCCGCTTTTTGCATCCATCGTGACTATACCGTGCACATGATATACAGGAAGTTCTCCATACAAAGCCCTATTACCCCCAAAAACAGAAAAATTAGGAACACCTTTTTTTGATAATTCTATTTCTATCAAGTCATCATAATTATAAGTTACAACACTTTCTACTTTGTTACTCACCACCATATTAGTTATCTCATTAATCAACTGTGATTGATTGACCTTCTTATACAAAATAGAATGAATCATGTTATCAAACTCTTTATCAGATGTGGAAACTCCCAACCCTGTTCTGATATACCGTGCAGTTATTATAGATGAACCTGCACACACTTTTTCGACACGTTTATAATCACCTCTGCCTATATTGTGTTTCCGCCTTTTGTATTTATGCAACATCTTTTTCAACAATTCATCCCATGTCGGAAGGCCGGCATCAATGCTGACTCCCGCTCCAAGAAACAATGTATTCTTTCCAATGGAAAACTTATCACGAGCTTTTGTTATCAGATTATCACGTTCATCTTCCCATTCTTCATGGAACTCTTCAACCGTATCAGCGTTGGTATCAGATGAACAAAGTATCTCATTTAAAGATATAATTCTAAAATCTTTGTTGTCATATTTTGCAATAAATTCATCTGGAACATGGCTATTGATATAAACGATACAAAAAGCAGAAACACCCCAATCCGTTTTATTCGTCTTATACATTTCCAGATATCGATGTATCGTGTCAAACAGTAAAGTACCTTTGATTTCCACAATTGTTTTTGGAGGCATTTTCAGTCTTTTACATCCATGAGGGAGCACAATGTCAGCGTAATAGCCTCTGGTTCCCCCAGCAAACATAAATTTCTCCCGTTCTATCGTTTCATCAGAACCGATTAAACTGCTAAATGCTTTATAGACTTCTATTTCTGCAAAACTTCCAAATTCAAGTTTCTTGTATGCAGGTTTCATCTTCGGTGTTGCTTTTATGATGTTGTATATGGTGCGAATATATAAATATTTATTTTAATACAAAAAATGGAAATCATATTAAAGAGAAATTAAAGCAGTAATCTTTTCCATTTCCATATTGTTTTGAATGTAACAATACCCAAAAACATTCCATATGAACAGATTTGAAAATAAAGTAGCTGTTATTACCGGTGCTGCCGGTGGTATAGGCGAAGCAACCACCCGTCGTATCGTCTCCGAAGGCGGTAAAGTTGTTATTGCAGATTACTCAAAAGAAAGGGCAGACAAACTTGCTGCCGAACTGACTCTTTCAGGAGCAGATGTACGTTCCGTTTATTTCTCAGCCACGGAATTACAAAGTTGTAAAGAGCTGATTGCTTTTGCTATAAAAGAATACGGGCAGATCGATATTCTGATAAACAATGTCGGTGGAACCGACCCGAAACGAGATACAAGCATCGAAAAGCTGGACATAGACTATTTTGATGAAGCCTTTCATTTAAACCTTTCCTGTACCATGTATCTCTCACAGTTAGTCATTCCCGTAATGAAAACACATGGCGGTGGTAACATTGTCAATGTGGCTTCCATCAGCGGTATTACAGCCGATTCAAACGGTACGCTTTACGGTGCCAGCAAAGCAGGAGTTATCAATCTTACCAAATATATTGCAACCCAGACAGGCAAGAAAAATATCCGTTGCAATGCTGTAGCCCCGGGATTGGTTCTCACACCTACCGCTTTAAACAATTTGAATGAAGATGTACGGAACATTTTCCTCAGCCAATGTGCAACTCCCTATTTAGGAGAACCGCAGGACATCGCTGCAACCATTGCCTTTCTTGCTTCAGATGATGCACGTTACATCACCGGCCAGACAATTATAGCAGACGGCGGATTGACAATACACAATCCGACAGCAGAACCTGTATAATCTCAACTTTAAGAATAATAACCTTTTTCTATAAAGTTTCTTCAGCCAACAAATACCGGCATTGTAAGGTTTTTAAACATAAATATGATTTACGACTGGTATAATCAGTCAATAGAAGCCTGCCATTGAAAAGATGGCATTTCAGACGTCCGGACCTTATGCTTTCACAGTTCGGATTGCACAAAAAGCAAACTTTCGTGCAAAAAAGATTCGCTTTATTCAATAATTTTCTATATTTGCGCCCGAATTGGTTTGAAATCCGTGGTCAACGGAGGAAGATTAAAAGGGAATCGGGTGTAACTCCCGGACAGTCCCGCTGCTGTGAAGCTCTGTGAAACATCTTACAAATTAACCGGATTCGTGCCACTGATGGAGGTGAAAAATCCATCGGGAAGGCTTGTAAGATGAGAGTCAGTCAGAAGACCTGCCATTCGGATATATATTTTCCTGTCTCGTGGGTTAGAAAGGAAAGTATCGCTGTTAAGCCCCAAATCGTAAAAATACTGTGTTTCATCGGGTGGAGTGTATCCGCAGGGTGGAAAAGCACTAATATATGCATTTAATTGAGAAATGAATATGATAAAAAGAATCTTAGTTGCCAATCGCGGAGAAATTGCCGTGAGGGTAATGCGCTCCTGCCGGGAGATGGAAATAACGAGTATCGCTGTTTTCTCAGAGGCAGACCGCACCGCAAAGCATGTGCTCTATGCCGATGAAGCTTACTGCATCGGCCCGGCCGCATCCAAAGAGAGTTATCTGAATATAGAAAAAATCATCGAAGTGGCCAAATCATGCCATGCAGACGCGATCCATCCCGGATACGGTTTCCTGTCCGAGAATGCAACATTTGCCCGTCGCTGCCGCGAAGAAGGCATTATTTTCATCGGTCCGGAACCGGAAACCATGGAAGCAATGGGAGACAAAATATCCGCCCGTATCAAAATGACAGAAGCGGGTGTACCGGTAGTTCCGGGAACACAGGAGAACTTGAAAAGCGTGGAAGAAGCCGTAGAATTGTGTAACAAGATCGGTTATCCGGTCATGCTGAAAGCATCGATGGGTGGCGGTGGCAAAGGCATGCGACTCATTCATAACGCCGGCGAAGTGGAAGAAGCTTATACCACGGCAAAGAGCGAATCGCTTTCTTCATTCGGAGACGATACGGTATATCTGGAGAAATTCGTAGAAGAACCGCATCATATCGAGTTCCAAATATTGGGCGACAAACATGGCAATGTAATTCACCTCTGCGAACGCGAATGTTCGGTTCAGCGCCGCAATCAGAAAATAGTAGAAGAGAGCCCTTCGGTGTTCATTACTCCGGAGCTCCGTAAGGATATGGGTGAAAAAGCAGTAGCTGCCGCCAAAGCCGTAAACTACATCGGTGCGGGCACTATTGAATTCCTTGTCGATAAACATCGCAATTATTATTTCCTGGAAATGAATACCCGCCTGCAGGTGGAGCACCCGATTACCGAAGAAGTAATCGGTGTGGACCTCGTAAAAGAGCAGATTAAAGTGGCCGACGGACAGGTGATGCAATTAAAACAAGAGGATATCAGACAGCGCGGACATGCCATCGAATGCCGTATCTGTGCAGAAGACACGGAAATGAATTTCATGCCCAGTCCGGGTGTTATCAAGCAAATTACCGAGCCGAACGGCATCGGCGTACGTATCGACAGTTACGTATACGAAGGCTATGAGATTCCGATATATTACGACCCGATGATCGGTAAACTGATTGTATGGGCTACGACACGCGAATATGCCATCGAACGTATGCGCCGTGTGCTTCACGAATATAAACTGACCGGCGTAAAAAACAACATCAGCTACCTGCGTGCCATCATGGATACCCCGGATTTTGTAGAAGGAAACTACAACACGGGATTCATTGCAAAAAACGGAGAATTGCTGCAACAAAGCATCACCCGTACCAGCGAACGCGCCGAAAACATTGCCATGATTGCCGCATACATGGACTATCTGATGAACCTTGAAGAGAACAACAGTGGACTGGCAGCCGACAACCGTCCGATCAGCAAGTGGAAAGAGTTCGGATTGCATAAAGGGGTGCTCAGAATATAAATAACATCAATTATGGAAATTCATATAGGAAACCGCGTGGCCGAAATAGAACTGGTCAGCAAACAAGATAACAAGGTGGTACTCACCATTGACGGAAAAACGTTTGAAGCCGATGTCGTCATGGCGGAAAACGGAACCTGCAACATCCTTATGGACGGCCGCAGTGCCAATGCCCAACTGATTCGCAGCGATAACGGAAAAAGCTACAAAGTGAATACACACTACAGCAGCTTCAACATCGACATCGTAGACAGCCAGGCCAAATACCTGCGCATGCGTAAAAAAGGGGAAGAGGAACAAAATGACCGCATCACCTCGCCAATGCCGGGAAAGGTGGTAAAAATCCCTGTTACTGCAGGACAAAAAATGAAAGCCGGCGAAACAGCCATCGTCATCGAAGCCATGAAAATGCAGAGCAATTACAAAGTGACTTCAGATTGCCGCATTAAAGAAATTCTGGTACAAGAAGGTGACAACATCACCGGTGACCAGACATTGATAACCCTTGAAACAATAGAATAATGGAGGAAATGAATAAAGCATATGCCACGTTCGAAGAGCGTGACCGTATGGCTTCCCTCGGTGGAGGCATCGACAAGATAGAGAAACAGCATGAAAGCGGGAAAATGACCGCCCGTGAACGGATCGACATGCTGCTGGACAAAGGCACGTTTGTGGAACTGGACAAACTGATGGTGCACCGTTGTACCAACTATGGCATGGACAAGAATAAGATTCCGGGAGACGGAGTTGTTTCGGGCTACGGAAAGATAGACGGACGCCAGGTATTCGTATATGCATACGATTTCACCGTATACGGCGGTTCTCTGTCGGCATCCAACGCAAGAAAAATCGTAAAGGTGCAACAGTTGGCTCTCAAGAACGGTGCACCGATCATTGCCTTGAATGATTCGGGAGGCGCACGTATTCAGGAAGGCATCGAGAGTCTTTCAGGCTATGCCAATATATTCTACCAGAATACGATCGCAAGTGGAGTAATTCCGCAAATCTCCGCCATTCTCGGCCCTTGTGCAGGAGGTGCCTGCTACTCTCCGGCACTGACAGACTTCATCTTTATGGTAAAAGAGAAAAGTCATATGTTCGTTACCGGACCGGATGTAGTAAAAACCGTTATCCATGAAGAAGTAAGCAAGGAAGAATTGGGCGGTGCCATGACGCATAGCAGCAAAAGCGGTGTGACCCACTTCATGGCCAATAGCGAAGAAGAACTGCTGATGTCCATCCGCGAATTGCTCTCTTTCCTGCCACAAAACAATATGGACGAGACACGCAAGCAACCTTGTACAGATGAAATCAATCGTGAAGACGAGTCTCTGAATACCATCGTCCCTACAGATCCGAATGTTCCCTATGACATGAAAGAGATCATCGAACGCGTGGTAGACAATGGATATTTCTTTGAAGTAATGCCCTACTTTGCCAAAAATATCATTATCGGATTCGCCCGTCTGGGTGGACGTTCGGTAGGCATTGTTGCCAATCAGCCGGCTTATCTGGCGGGAGTGCTCGATATCGATGCCAGCGACAAGGCAAGCCGTTTTATCCGTTTCTGCGATTGTTTCAACATACCGTTGATAACATTTGAAGACGTTCCGGGCTTCCTGCCGGGATATACTCAAGAGAACAACGGCATTATCCGTCACGGAGCAAAAATCGTATATGCATTTGCAGAAGCCACTGTGCCCAAAATCACAGTAATCACCCGCAAAGCTTATGGCGGCGCTTATATCGTAATGAACTCCAAACAGACCGGAGCTGATGTAAATTTTGCCTATCCCAATGCAGAAATTGCCGTAATGGGAGCCGAAGGTGCTGTAAACATCCTGTTCCGCAAAGCAGATGCAGAAACCAAAGCCAAAGAACTGGAAGCATACAAAGAGAAATTTGCCACTCCGTATCAAGCCGCCGAACTTGGTTTTATCGATGAAATCATCTTGCCGAAACAGACCCGTAAGCGCTTGATCCAAGCATTAGACATGACAGAAAACAAGATGCAGACCAATCCGCCGAAAAAACACGGCAATATGCCGCTTTGATTATAAAAAAATGAAAGAATGAATAATTAAAGAATGAAAACGAAGCTATAATTGTTAATGTGTAAAACGTAGGAAATATATCCAATATCTTTTCTACACAACCAATTGACAGATTATTCTTTAATTTTTCATTCTTTAATTATTCATTTCTTCATTCTTTCATTAGCATATCGGCACACTATTCAAAGTCAGCATCTCTGCAAAATTCCGAAGATGCTGCTCATTCGTACCACAACATCCGCCACATATCTTCAACGGGAAATCCCATAACAGGGTCATCAATCTGTCAGACAGTTCATCGGGAGAAGAAGAAAGTAAATCGGTACGGCCATTCAATTCTTCGGGACTCAACGCGGAAGCATTGGCCTGGATACCCCGAAAGCGTTCGCGAACTAAAAAAGTATCATTCCTCGGATGTGATAATGCCTGATGCAAAACATCGGGATGTACACAGTTTGCCATATAGCACAAAGGACGGGTGGTCGTCTCTTTATCTACGGTATCGATGGCATCATGAATAAAAGTGCCATCCATCAGCCGTCCGTCGCGCCGAACCATAAAGCTGATAATATAAGGCAAACCGGTTGCCGCCATTGCATTGGCCATGCCGATCGTTTCGGTAAGCTGGGGCATAATACCTGCAAACAGAAAATCGACTCCCGCTTCAGCCATTGCACGAACCGTAGGATAATGAAACTGCATCGCCTCTTCTACGGAAAAATGATAGCGACCATCATAAGCATCACCGCGACAACCTGCCAGACCACCGATATAAACAGGTGAAAGGGCCGATGCGCGCAGTTGCAAAAGAAAACGGACATTATCGGGAATGACACTCCGATTCCGATAAGCAGAAACAGCAATATTTTCGACATTTGCCCTGTGGGTGGGTGTCATCAGCATCAGAGGCAAATCGTGACTGGCGGCAATATCGATGTATTGCTTGTAAAGACCTGCCAGCGTATCACGATGAGCATCGTCATAAATCAAAGCGGCATGAACAAGATGTTCGTCCAAAGGGATATGAAATTCATGGCGTAAACGCTCTACAATAGCTCCTTCGGTAAGGATGTAAGGGAAAGTCCGATACGCATCGACAAAAGAGAGTTGATTCATGTAAGGTGAGTTTTTAGGTTCTTACTTTGCATTTCCGGACAAATATAGAACTTATTCTCACAGTACGGTTATCCGTTCTTGTTATATTCACATCCCTTTATAATCTTTCAGAAAACCCTCCATCAACCAATTCGCAAGTGCCTGTCGGTTAGAAGGTATCACCAGTCTTTTTTGATCGAGTGAATTTTGAATATTTCCCAGTTCCACAAACACAGATACAGGGATAGCACGTGTCAATACATACAGATTCCGTCCGCTCACCGTACCCGTAAAACCACGATTGGGCTGGTGCTTGCCATACTTTGACTCAAAAGTGTCTTTCATCCTGTTTGCCAGTTTCTTACTTTCCGCCCTGCGGTTGGAATGATAAAAAAACACATCGGTCTGCTTGCCCTTGCTGCGACTATCGACATGGATAAAAATGGCACGGCAATATTTATACTTTTTCCGGTCATTACGATACAGAGCATTGATCTTATCACAACGTTGCTGAAGACGCTGTACCTGATTCAAGGGAATGGGAGCACCCATACAGGTTTCACGCTTACTGTTCGACAGATAGGCATCATCACGAATACCATCCTTTGCATCCTGAATGATGATATGTACTTCCGCCCCTTCCTGCATCAGGTTACGTGCCAATCTCAAAGCAATATCATAGGCATATTCATCTTCATGCAGTTCGTGCTTTCCCACTCTTCCGATAGCTCCAGGATCGGGGCCGCCATGCCCACTGACTACATAAAAGCACGCCCCTGCCAGCCGGTTGGAAGTCACCTTCACATTTGCCAGAAGTTTTCCAAAAAGCGGCTCATTTCTTTCCGTCTTCCGGGGCGGTTGTTTTTTTCCTGTATTTTCTTTCTTGGCAGCGCTTCCGGCAGTCGTTACAGAAGCCGGAACCTTTTTTTTCACAGGAGGAATCAAATAAGTCACTCCCAACTTTAATGTCTGCCCCTTTCCTAATTTAGCCTCATTCAATTTGATAAAATCGTCATAATACTTCTTCGGTGCACGATTGTGCCGCAACAGGAAAGTAGAAATACCTTCACCGGGTTTCGGAGTCGCCTTCTGCTGCCCCCACAAAGCAGATACAGAAAACAAAAAGCAGAAAAACAGAAGAATACAATATTTATTCATAATAAAATAATGTGCCAATTAAATAATGTGCCAATATGCTAATATGCCAATATGCTAATATGCCAATGTGCCAATTAAATAATGTGCCAATGTGCTAATGTACCAATTGAAAGAATGAAATAATAGACAATGAATCAATGTACTAATAGGCAAATGCACAAATTAAAGAATATACCAATGCACCAATCAGCTGCGCCAAATGATCCATATATTCCGTTTCATTGCTATATTATTCAATTGTCCCCATTCTTAATTGGCACATTGGCATATTAGCACATTGGTACATTATTATATATTTCACTCGCAAAGATAATGTTTTAAACCAATTATTTTCTCTACTTTTGCATCGATATAACTTTTTAAAGAAATAAAACTGTAACTACAATAACAATTATGGCAAAACAATTCAAGCCCGAAACCCTGTGTGTACAAGCAGGATGGACTCCTAAAAAGGGTGAGCCCCGTGTGCTGCCCATTTATCAGAGTACTACTTTCAAATATGAAACCAGCGAGCAGATGGCCCGTCTTTTCGACCTTGAAGACAGTGGATATTTCTATACCCGTTTGCAAAACCCCACCAACGATGCAGTGGCTGCCAAGATAGCCGCTCTTGAAGGAGGTGTAGGAGCAATGTTGACATCCAGTGGCCAGGCAGCCAATTTCTATGCCATATTCAATATCTGTCAGGCAGGCGATCACTTCGTGTGTTCTTCAGCCATCTATGGCGGCACATTCAACCTCTTCGGTGTAACGCTGAAAAAGCTCGGTATCGATGTTACCTTTATCAGTCCTGATGCCAGCGAAGAAGAGATTTCGGCTGCTTTCCGCCCGAACACGAAAGCCCTGTTCGGCGAAACCATCTCGAATCCCTCTCTTGAAGTGCTCGACATTGAAAAGTTTGCCCGCATAGCTCACAATCACGGTGTACCTCTGATCGTAGACAATACTTTCCCTACTCCGATCAACTGCCGTCCTTTTGAATGGGGAGCAGACATCGTGGTACATTCCACCACCAAATACATGGACGGACATGCCACGAGTGTAGGCGGCTGTATTGTTGATAGCGGCAATTTCGATTGGAATGCCCATGCCGATAAATTCCCCGGATTGTGTACTCCGGACGAATCTTATCATGGACTGACCTATACCAAGGCATTCGGTAAAATGGCCTATATCACCAAAGCAACTGCCCAACTGATGCGTGACCTCGGCAGTATACAAAGCCCGCAAAATGCTTTCCTGCTCAATTTAGGATTGGAGACACTTCACCTTCGCATGCCTCAACATTGCCGTAATGCACAGAAAGTGGCCGAATACCTGTCGAATGACGACCGGGTGGCATGGGTAAACTATTGCGGCCTTCCGGGTAATAAATATTATGAACTGGCTCAGAAATACCTTCCGAACGGTTCCTGCGGTGTCATCTCCTTCGGTCTGAAAGGCGGACGCGACGTATCTATTAAATTCATGGATTCGCTGAAATTAGCTGCCATCGTTACGCATGTAGCCGATGCACGCACCTGCGTGCTGCATCCTGCCAGCCATACTCACCGGCAATTGACAGACGAGCAACTGATGGAAGCCGGAGTTCGCCCCGACCTCATCCGTTTCAGTGTAGGCATCGAGAATGCCGAAGATATCATTGCCGATATAGAGCAAGCGCTGAACGCATAAGTATTTCACGGAAAGAGACAGGACAAGTAAAAATTAAGAGATGAACCGATAGTGTTTGTGGTTCATCTCTTAATTATATTTATCCTACTGCTGATTCTGTTCTTTTATCAAGGTATGTCAATTGCTCCAAAAGAGAAATCAAGTATAGCCCCTTTTTCCATGTCAAAGTCGGAGCCTGCTCGTAACTTGATTAAACCATTGTTCTTGACGATGACCGTGCCGCCTTTTTGCACGACAAGCCTTGCATTCAAAATACTTCCACCATCTACTTCAAGCACAGCACCGGAACGGACGATCACAGAAAAAGTTTTATTCAGCACCATCGTTTTACCGGCAGGAATAAGTAATCGCCCCGACTGCAACACTACATTTCCGCAGGGTGATTCCCCGTCCCATACTTCATTGGAATTTATCAGTGTCGGCTGGCAAACAGTCGGGAAATATTCATTCGTATTCTGTGGATTTCCACGCTTAACACCCCACTCTATGGCCGTAGGAACACCATCGGTTTTCCAGACATACAATTCATGTTCATTACCGGCTATTAACTCGCTTTTACCATCATTATCAATATCTGCCACGCAAGGAGTATCTAAAAATTTCTCATCCGATATTATCGGAAATCCGATTATATCACTACCGTCATTATGTAAAGCATAAATATAATTGTTGCAGCAGAATACAATATCAGGTACAGCATCTCCATCCACATCGGCCAAAATTGGAGTATTCATATTAGACGCATAATTTTCTTGTGGAAATAAGCCTTTAATCGATTTGCTAAAAATAAGCTTCCCTGTATGTGTCCATGCTTTTACCGTTTCATGCCCCAATATAACCACCTCCAAATGCCCGTCATTGTTTATATCACCCACTGATAAAGTATGATCTAAAGTAGATCCAACAGCATTGACTGTATACGGAATTGTCTGACTTCCATCCCACCCTGCAACTGTTTTATCCCCATCCAAACTAATAGCAAATACCTTACTTTCTGCCATTTGCCGTTGAGAAAACAATATCTCCTTTTTACCATCTTCATTTAAATCGCACACCACCGGAGCAGAAGCTAATCTGGGAATTCCTGCTCCCCAAAACGGATTCGTCGTAAAAGGAGTTCCATCCTGCCGCCAAATATAAATTCCTAAAGAATCATACGAAGCTATTATTTCCATCTGACCGTCACCATCAAGATCGGCTACTGTTAAAGCTGAACGATTATGGTCTTTTCCATTCGTAACATGAACGTTAGGATTCAAACGTCTCACTTCATTTCCGTCATGATCCAGAATAAAGATATCAGAAGTTTGATGCGATTTTACAATAACCTCCATTGTACCATCGGCACTACCATCCAAATTGGCAATGACCGGACTTTGAAACATTGAATAAGGAATTCGCTTTTCCCACAACAAATCAGGTTTATGGTCCCCATCCCTATCAAACGGAGAATAACAATAGACTGCTCTTTTTTCCTGATATTTTTTATCATCTTCCCAAGTAGATGCTACTATATTTTGTTCCCCATTTCCGGACAAATCTCCAAAAGCCACTTGCCCTGTCAACATTGTTGGTGTTTTCACAAAGCCACTTACCGTGGTCACATTTCCATCGATATCATATAACTCTTCGCCCGAAGGACGAAATCCCATTATGTAACTTGTATGAGTATCATACCGATCTTCATAGATCCAGAATATCTCTTGTTTGCCGTCATTATCCACATCTGCAATATTTGGACAAGATACAGATGAATAAACACCGGTAGCTAATCTTTTGGGGAATGGACTAACAACCGGATAAGAAGTCCATGTCCGGTAAGCCGCACTCCATTCACTTTCATTTCCGTTTGTTGAAATTGCTGCAACCTTATAATAATACAATGTTCGTTCGGCAAGGCTATCATCTAAATAATATGCAGCCTTCAATGGAAATCTATTCAATCTCCGATAAATGCCATTTTCTCCATTGTCACTACGGTATATATTATATCCGGCCACCTCCTTGACAGGTGTCCAATACACATTGATAGAAGAAGCATAAGGCTGAAAATCAAGAGTCGATGTTTTAATCACAGAGGGTCTTGACAATGGATTTACTGGAAAGTTCCAAGTCCTTCCATACTCATTACTTACTTGTAATGTGAAACTCAATATCCCCGCATAACTGCTTGATGTCTGGAACTGAAAAGCAATTGTATTTGTTTTAGTCTCAGAAAAGGCAATAGAAGGATACACGATTGGCGTAGATGAACATGACACCTGCAAATTATTCGAAATAAGTACAGCTTTCAGTCCTGTAGCTTCGGCCTGTCCTACATTCATTAAATCAATATTCATCTTCACAGTTTCACCCGCTTCTACTGTAGTGTTTCCATTACTCGTCCAAGTAATTTTTTGATTCCCTATTTCTATTTTAGGAGCATAAATATTATCTATCTTAAGCGGTTGAATTTTAGTTTCACCATTTACTGATATTTGTAGATTCAAGTTTATTCCACTGGAGTTATTTCTCAAATGTTCACCACTATCTTTATTTATTTTGAAAACGAACGGAGTGACAGATCTCACAGCAGTATTACCGGCAATATTCCCAAATGTAGCATTAGCATTCACGATCTCTATATCATCGGATGTACTTATTAAAGATGCTGTTACTCCATTTAATGCGCTGTTTCCGGTATTTCTCAATTTTACAGTCAATTCAATCGTTTCCCCAGCATCCAATTGTCCGTCACCATTTCCTATACTTACACCAGTTCCTTTATCATTGTAAATTAGATCTTCAACAGCAATAGTAGACTCACTACCATTTTGCGATACTTGAGCATCTCTTTCCACAGGTCTGAAATTATGGGCAGTGACTGTTATATTCACAACTCCCAATGTCTGTACAGATACATTAATAGTATGACTTCCATTAGCCAATTGATCAACAATATACAGTTCATCCTTTTTTTGAATGCAAATTCTGGCAGTTTCATTTTGTGGTAAACCATTTATGTTTACCATTATCATATTCTCACCCGTTGTTAAGGAAGCAGGCATTAATGTAACATTCATCGTTTTTGGAACATCACTCCATACCTGCATTTCAGGATCACCTAAAAGATGCAAAGCACAATTAGCTAATTTAAGATTTTTATATTTAATATTTTCAAGTGCCTTCTGATGAAGAATGGACAAATCATATCTATTGGTCGCATTAGCAGACGTTTTATAAAGTTCAGACAAAAATTGGCCTAAATGAACATGTTCATTTGCCCAGCCTGTATCGGCATTACCAATAAATGCAACAGCTCCACCTTGAGGATTATTTATAAAATGTTCCGCTATGCAATCTTTTGTTATGTCTGCCGGCGAACAGCCACCCGACATAACTATTTGATAATAATATCCATTATTCAAATTATCCACATCCCAATTGGATATTGATTCATTCTTATCCTTAGAAGAAGTTCCCATTCCTTCCGGCGAAGAATGGTCCATGTGATAAACAAGGTGAAAATGGTTTAAACCCGAATTTCCACCATTTTGTAAAGCGCTTACAAAATGGACCTTATTCAATTCTTCTCCTTTACCGGACTGATCTTCATATACACTATGTTTATTACTACAAGTAGCAATATTACTTTTACAGTTATAATGATCATAAATCAACCAACGATTCAGATTTGTCTCAGAATAAAAACTTGCAATTTCACTTCTTTTTTCATTAGATAAATAACCGGTATTTTCGTTTTTAGAAATAAAGGCGTCAGCTGCTACCGAATTATTTATATATGAATAATCAATATTTAAATCTGCTTTTTCATAATGAATTACTTTATTGACAAATATCTCTGCCTCTTCTAATGTTTCCACCGGGGCTCTTCCTAATTTAAATGATACTCCCCAATCTTTACTATCTTCAAAATCTATTTTATCAGCTTCATAATATATATTATTCCCATTCTTATTCCAGTTTCCATTATCTACACAAGTATAATAAAAATCAACTGCAACCCAATCTTTATTATCTGAATCTCTTGATTTCTTTACACGAGCGGGTATAACATTTGTATCTCCTCCAAGTAATACGAACATAGAACCATAGTTACGTTTAACATCAACCAAATAGTTACGAATTTTTTCTTGAATATCACTTCCTGTATATGTGGTAGAAATTTCCTCTACTGTTTCTATAATAGCAGGTATCCCTTTTTTAGTTTTCCAATCAGCCAATATCCGGAATTTCTCTTTCAACGTTTCATTCGTTATAATCAGATACTCCGGCAGATAATTATCCACATCTGAATTAGCATTTTTTTCTGCTGCGCTTACCATTGCGCCCAAACGCCCTTTTCTGAAAGATGCTTTTATGTTCGGAGTAATCTCTGACAACATCTCCTTATTATCAATAATTGATCGAATATAGTCCTCATCTAATTGACTTAAGTATTCCGATTGCTTTTCTATTATTGAAGTAGAAGCTAACTTTTTAGCCATCGAAAAAGTTAAAGAATAAGCAATATCACAAGTATACAGTTCCCTCTGTTTAGGAATATACTCAATTGGATAAAATCTCACCGTTACAAGATGGTAACCAAAATCCATCCTATCTGATACAATTTCGGCATACTTTCCTGGAAAAGGATTCGATGAGTTATAAATATCACTATTGGGCTCTACCCATGATAAGATACTTTCTCCAATAGGAATTGGCGGTTGGACCGGATATAATAAAATATCCTTTTTTTGTAGCTTTCTATTTACATACTTTATCTGTATTGCTGGCTGAGTATTCACAGGTATAAGAAATGTTTTCACACAATATGGAATCTGAGGCATTCCCGGTTCATCAACATATCCGGTTTCAGATGATATTTCTACATATTCACCATTTACCTGATAAGTAAAATCTATCTCAGGCCTCCATTGTATCGTACCTTCCACTTGTGCACTCAAATTCATGACAACTACAATAGCTATCAAACAAACTAATATCTTTTTCATAAATCAATTTATTTATGGAATTTTATCTTTTCCCTCGTTCCATCTTCATAAACCACCTCTAAGAGTAATAATCCATGTGACAGATTATCTATTTTTAAATTACACGAATTATCATTTATGATTTCTTCTAATAATAAAATACCATTTAATGCATATAATCTTACTTCTGATATTTTCCGCATACCCGTTATATTCAAGTTGTCACCATCTAAAAAAACTCTCAAGCCAGATAATGAAATGTCATTAACTGAAGCCGGATTGAGTTTGTGATTTATATCCCTAAACTTCATCCAGCCCGGTGCATAGCAATAAGCATCGAAACTCTCTTTAGGAACATACAATCTTGTCCAGTATGTATTCGCAAATGGATAGCCAATCAGCACAGGAGGTACAATTGCGTTACAAACAACTACATCCATGTCCCGATATTCCAAATCCCAATCAAAATCATTATCACGATTGGTTTCTTGATTATTTCTACCGACAGGCACACGTGGTTCTACCCAAAAAGCTCCTTCCTCTACTGTTTTTAGAGTTGACGGTAAAGTTACACTATACAAAAAAGTTCTATCAAACGCTAATCTATTTATTACTTCAGTACCTTCCGGAATTACATATTCTGTGAAATATGTAGGATTTTCAGATTCTTCTTGTGATTTTTCTCTTCTTGGAGGATAACGTAACAGCTTCTTTTGATCCATAGAAAAAAGAACATTGTTTACCACTACACAATCAGCACCATCTGACACATAAAATTCCCGTATTGGAGATTCGTAAAAAATATCCCTACCCACAATCGAGGGAAAATTACTCCAAGTCACAGCCTTTAAAACAAAACATTTAAAAAAAGCATTGTTTCTTATCTCCTTTAAAGAAAAAGGTAAAATAATATGTGACAACAATTCTACTTGATCAAAAGCCTCTGTTTCAATTATCTGTGTCCCTTCCGGAACCACATACTCTTCATCCACTTTATCTTTCGGATATTTTATCAACGTCTTCCCATCCGCAGAAAAAGTGACCCCATCAACAACCATATTCTGGGAATATAACAAGGTACCCCAAAATGTAAACAATAAAAGACATGTAATTTTTTTCATAACATTCTATTACTAATTAAATATTCAATTTGATAACTTTTCCATCGCCATCTTCATATATCCATAACGGAAGTAACAATCTTGAAAAGCATATCTATCAATTATTTCAATATCTTCTAAATAACCACGTATATCTATAGGAACTATATGTACAGTTTTTCCATCTTTAGAATAAACAAAACCATCGTCCGATACTCGACAATAAGGATTGCTCTCAGTAACTTCAAAACGCCTATCATTGGGCCAAACACGATTTCCAATAATGGGGAATTTCCCTGTAAGAATGAAATCAGATGGACCATTATAAAACGCAGAATCGTTTATATGAGTTAATGTAGTTGGCAATGTCACTTTCCCTATTTGAGCTCCTACAAATGCTTTTCTATCTATGATTTCCGTACCTTCAGGTATTATATATTCTTTATAGAACTTGTCTGTAGGATACTTTATCAGAGTCTTTCCATCTATTGAGAAGATAACACCATCAGTCACTACATTTTGTGAATACGATAAAATGCCCCAAAATGTAAACAATAATAAACATATAATCTTATTCATAATATTCTATCATTCATGAATTACAATTTTACAATTACAATGGCATAGTTTTTATCCTATTAATTTGTTAAGATCATTCTTTTCACATCAATCACTTTGCTATCAACAATCAGAGAATACAGGTACATTCCGGCTTCCAAATGACTCCCCTCCAATACAATAGATCCCATACCTTTTTGAGTTAAAACAAATTGCTCGATTTGTTTGCCATTCATATCATAAATTAGCAAGTTAGCATTTTGTGCATCTTGCGGAATGACATATTTAATTACAGTATTATCACTAAATGGATTGGGAGTATTCTGAAACAATTCGGATTCTAATTTATCCATAAGACCGTCCTCGACTTCTCCATCTTCCTCATCTACACTTCTTGAGAGAGGAGATTGGCTTTTCGATTTCAGCCGGTTTATCTCTACCGTCAGCTCCTGAATGGATTGTACCAAGAGAGGAATCATCTCTATATAGTTTATACTTAAATCTCCCTGTTCGTTTTCATAAACGAGATTAGGATATTCATTCTTCAATTCTTGGGCAATAAATCCATAATGAACCCGTGAATAAATCTGAGCTTCATCCGCCGAGAGCTGCACAGCCGGAGCTACCGTATCAGTGGCAATAAAAGTAGCTGGGACTGCCGTTTTGAAAGGAGACTGCATATTGTATTGAACCGTATTCAACCGGCTCAACTTCGTCATTGTGCCTTCTTCCGATTCCGATTGGGCGGATAGAGTTGAAAGATTGGTCGAAGTTGTTGCAGGAGTCAACAAAACACTATAAATACTACCAGTCACATACACATTTCCCCGGAAATAACCTGCATAACGACCGTTTATCGGCACACCATAATCACTATGAACAGAAGTACCATAGATGCCTGCACCATTGTTAGTTCCATAAAGCATTCCTAAAACACCATAGTTGTAACCTGATGTATAATTGCCTGCTGTACCGAACAAACCAAATCCCCTTCCACTACTTAAAGCGGAGTGAGAATATGCAGAGCCCAAAGTTCCCACATTAAATGTATGGGGTGACAACGCAATACCGGTATTGCAGCCTCTTGCCCAACCCGTTAATCTTTCCGTAGGATTGTGTATTGCCGTCAGAGCCATCGAGTTGGTCGATTCGATAATAATATCGCTATCGGCTTCTCCCTTACTATTCACACTTAATATGGATAAAGGAGCAGCAGTATCAGTTCCGATAGCTACCTTACCATCCGAACCCACTTTTACCTGTGCAAACACCAAAGAACACACCATTATCAGGCATGCGGAAATAATACATCGTTTCATAATAATTAAATTTAAATTGTTAAACATATTCATAAGTGTTCACTAGAAGTGGACGGTTAAAATTCAAACAAGCCTGCGGTTCATTATAACCGCTTCATGTCAAATACCGTAATCCCATTTCGGGATAAAACAAAAAAGGAAGAGTTTTTAAGGGAAGAGCTCGAAACCATAGCTTTCATACGCGCAGCAACAAAGACCCGCTACAGAGGTTGTTAAAGCGCTCCATGTAGATTAATGTCAGATGCATGTGGATAAACTTCATCAAGTTGATGATTTTCCAAATATCTGCATGTCAAAGGACTATTTTAGGCTATGTAAGTCCGTTTGGGCGTTTATTAAAAGTCAACTAAACAAATAGTCGGACTTTATTATATTCACTCCGAAGCATTTTCATTACAGGCTCAGAGAAGAGAACTTGTATCCCTACGTGAGCATGGTTGCCTATTTTTTAAATTTATCATAAAAATAATAAAATAAAACACAACACAACTACAATAATGTAATCATTTAACATATATTGTTCTGGAAAATCAATTATAAAATAAAAAGATGAATTTTAACGTTTTTATCGGGTAAACTACATGTTATTTTCAACTATTATGTATTTGAAAAATAATAAATTCTTCCTGCCAATAAGAACCGTTATAAGCATACAACATATACGACAAAAAATTCCAATAATTGAAAACAAAAATTATTGAAACCTCATTTCTTGATTTATATCATTGCCCGTCTACCTTTCTTTTTCCACCTTTGCATACATAAATCCAAATCCATCTAACCATTCTGTTATGAAATACTCTGGTGTGATATTCGACTTTAACGGTACATTGTTCTGGGATACTCCCTTACACAATAAAGCTTGGAACATGTTTCTGGAAAAACGGGGCATGCATTTGTCCGATCATGAGTTCTTCGCCACCTTTCACGGAAAGAATAACAGGGATATTTTCAACAGTCTTTTCCAACGCGAACATTCGGCAGAAGAGATACGTGCGCTCGTTGATGAAAAAGAGACTTTATACCGGCAATTATGCCTGGAAACCGAAATGATGCTGGCACCGGGTGCTCCTGACTTCCTCGATTTTCTTCAAGAAAGAAAGGTTCCGTTCACCATTGCCACCGCTTCCGACAAAGAGAATGTGGACTTCTACTTCGAGCATTTGGGAATAGGCAAATGGTTCGATTACGACAGGATAGTGTACAACAACGGACAGATAAAAGGAAAACCCGATCCACAAATTTACCGGATTGCCATGTCGGTGATTGGAAAACAACCGGACGAAGTAATTGTTTTTGAAGATGCTGTTGCCGGACTTCAGGCGGCCAAGAATGCGGATGCAGGATGCATTATTGCCGTCAACTCAAATAATGACGATTATTCCGACTGGGCAGATTATCTAATTATTCGTAATTTTGATGAAGCAGACCGTAATCTGATCGTCTAATGCCACCCGTATATCCGCAGGGATGCGTATCTTTGTACGAATTTACAAAGCGATAAAGACACGGAAGTGCCGCCTTACAGCGATGAAGAAAGATAATTTTACACAGATGACTACCGCTCCCATTCCGGGATTAATCGGTAAACTGGCCGTACCGACAATTATCAGTATGCTGGTCACCTCCTTTTATAATATAGCAGACACTTATTTCGTCGGGAAGATCAACACACAGTCGACAGCAGCAGTAGGCATCGTGTTTTCCGTCATGTCTATCATTCAGGCTGTGGGATTTTTCTTCGGACACGGATCAGGAAACTACATCTCACGAAAGTTGGGAGCACAAGAAACGGATAATGCGGAAAAAATGGCGGCTACAGGATTTTTCTTTGCTTTGTTCATGGGAGTAGTCATTGCCGTTGTCGGCTTGTTGCTGTTAACGCCACTCTCCGTCGCATTGGGGTCTACCCCTACCATCCTGCCTTACACAGAAAAATATTTAGGCATTATCCTGATCGGCGCACCTTTCATGACGGCTTCGCTGGTGCTGAACAATCAGATGCGTTTTCAAGGAAATGCCGCCTATGCCATGGTGGGTATCGTCACCGGTGCGGTAGTGAACATCGTGTTGGATCCGTTACTGATTTTCACTTTCGGAATGGGGATATCGGGAGCGGCATTAGCTACCATCATCAGCCAGATGTGCAGTTTCTCACTACTACTGTATATGGCACGCCGGGGAAATAATATCATCATCCGATACAAGCATTTCACCCCTACCTGGAGATTTTTCAAAGAGATTATCGACGGAGGAACCCCTTCCCTCTTTCGTCAGGGACTGGCATCGGGATCTACTATCTTACTGAATGTGGCGGCCGGTAATTTCGGAGATGCCGCCATTGCCGGGATGTCTATCGTCACACGGGTCTGTATGTTCATCAACTCTTTCCTTATCGGATTCGGACAAGGATTCCAGCCCGTGTGCGGATTCAATTACGGAGCAGGACTGAACAGTCGCGTACGGGAAGGATTCTGGTTTTGTGTAAAAGTAGGATTTATTTTTCTGCTGACCGTCACAATCACAGGAATTGCCTTTGCACCGGATGTGATAGAACTTTTCCGTAAAGGAGATGCAGAGGTTGTCTCCATAGGATCGGCAGCATTGAAATGGCAATTTATTACCTTGCCTCTCGGTTCATGGATCATTATGAGTAACATGATGCTGCAGACTATCCGCAAACCGGTACGTGCCACACTACTCTCTTCGGCACGCCAAGGACTGTTCTTCATTCCGCTTATCTTCCTGTTGCCCCGCTTCTTCGGACTGCAAGGAGTGGAAATGTGCCAGGCAATGGCAGACTTACTTTCTTTCCTGTTGGCCATACCGTTGACATGCAGTGTACTGAAAGAGCTGAAAACGGACAAATAATGTGCCAATGCGGCAATATGCCAATGTGCCAATTGGCTGCGCTGTCTTATTAATGTGCCGATTGGCTGCGCGTTTTATTCATTATTGATTTCAGGAAATAAAATCTATAAAAAAAAGACGCAGCATCTTTGCATCAAGTTGCTGCATCTTTTTTAAAATATTGAAGAGATCAGGCATGTACTGCAAGATCATGTTCTTCCATATATTCATCAATCAAAGGAATAGCATTCGTCCGGAATATACCACGCAACAACGCTTGACAAAACAACCATTGTGTAGTATAACGTGCACCACGCAAACTATTCTCATAAAGAAGGACAAGCAAATCATTCGCAAAGCGATCGGGATCGACATCGGGAAGCAGATATCCACAGGCCTTACAACGATTTAATACATCTGCAAATTGCTGCAACCAGAAATATTCTTCTCGCTTCGAGAACGATTGGTAATCCGTCTCCTGTGCCAAATCGGTCAGTAGCACCCTTCCCATAGAATACATCAGATCGACATACCCGCCAACAATATCGAACAACGTTTTCACACACGACCGGTCATTATCTGCCCGGGCCAACAGAGTCCGTTTTTTTTCCCCAGCAATGTCTGCCAGACAAATCTGTACAAGACAGACCTTGCTGGGAAAGAGTTGGTAAAGTGTTCGTTTCGACATCCCTAACCCTTGAGCAATGATATCCATTGTCAAACGGCTGATACCTTGACGAATCATCTCTCGCTTCGTATGATCAACAACAAGCCGACGGGTTGTTTCGGCTTTCATCATAATACCTCCTCTCTGCCTGTTTTACATTCGCCCGCCACCAAGTGCTTGATATAGGGTGATAACTCCTTGAATTTCGGTAAACCGGTTGGCTACCTGAGAGAGTTGCGCATTGAGTAATGTCTGCTGGGCAGTCAAGACCTCCAGATAGGTAGTGTTGCCGTGCTGCATCAGCAAGCGGGTACTGCGGGCGGCATTTTCCAATGAAGCTACCTGCTTGTCGAAGTAAATGGATTTGCTGCGTGCAGTTTGTACCTGCGTCAAAGCATCATTCACTTCGCTTCCGGCAGCAAGCAATGTTTGCTGGAAAGCTAAACTCGCTTCTTCCTGCTGTGCTTTCGCTATCTTCAGTTGGGCGATATTAGCTCCCTTGTTAAACAAGGGTTGCGTCAACGATCCGAATACCGAAGCCAGCAGTTTGCCCGGATTCACAATCATCGAACCGGCACTGTTGGTCCAGCCTGCACTACCACCCAATGTAATGGAAGGATAGAAAGCCGAACGGGCGGCATTCGTAGAATAAAAGGCCTGTGCCAGTGAAAGTTCGGCACTCCGCACATCGGGCCGGTTGGATAACATCTGCAAAGGAATTCCCGTAGCAAAAGTCTCCGGTAACTGCTGTCCGGCAAGTTTACCACGCTGAATATCATGGGGAACCTCGGCCAGAATCAATGACAAGCTATTTTGCGTCTGGTTGATTTGCTCTTTCAAATCGAGCACGGTAGTACATATATTGTAATAGGTAGCCTCGGTTTGTGCCAGTCCGGCTTCTGTCACCATGCCGGCAGCTTTCATGGCACGGGTGGCAGCCACACTCTCCTTCCAGGCTTTTTCGGTAGCTGTTGCAATTTCATATTGGGCATCGAGCATCAACAACGTGTAATACGCGTTTGCCACCGATGCCACCAATTGTGTCTGTACCGCCTGTTCATATTCCCGGCTTTGCAGAAGCGCAGCTTTCGCACCCCGTTTGGCATTGGTCAGACGTCCGAAGAGATCGATCTCCCATGAAGCAGTAGCAGGCAACGAATAAGTCTTGGTAGCCTTTGCGCCGTCAAAACTACTGATAGAACCTTCCGGCGCCAAAAACAGAGACGGCAGATAAGAGAGTTTGGAAGTCATCAAGGCCGCTTCCGCTTCTTTCACCCGCAATTGGGCTGTCTGCAAATCGGTATTACGAACCAACGCCGAATCAATCAATGTCTGCAAAAAAGGATCGGAAAAAACTTCCCGCCACGCCAGATTGCCAAAGTTGGCAGTATCGGCTGTCTGGGCAGCACTCTCATCAGTGCTGCCATACAGTCCGTCCGGTACTTCCGAAACAGGTTTATATTTGGAATAGATGCCGCAACTGCTCAATGTAAAAGCAACGGCTACAAACAATAAAATTTGTTTTCTCATATTTCGTATCTTCATAATTAGCTCTATTTATTATTCTTTTCCGGCTTCCCTTTTCTCCCGGTCACTTTCCTGCTTTTCTTCTGCAATCTGCCAATCCTGAGACGGTTCGGCCTGCACGGGATGCAGCTTTTCCTGAAGCCATTGGAAAGCAATGAAGAGCGAAGGTACAATGAAAAGCAATGCCAACGTACCGACAAACATACCGCCTACGACACCGGTTCCCAATGAACGGTTACCGTTGGCTCCTACTCCACTGGCTACCACCAGAGGGAAAAGACCGAATATCATTGTCAACACTGTCATCAAAATAGGACGGAAACGGGCTTTGGCTGCACTCACGGCAGAAGCGATCAGCCCCATACCGGCCTTACGACGTTCGGCTGCATACTCTGTCAGCAAGATAGCGGTTTTGGCAAGCAAACCGATCAACATGATAAGCCCTGTCTGCAAATAGATATTGTTCTCCAGTCCGAATATACGGGCAAAAAGGAAACTACCCATCAGACCGCACGGCACACTGAGCAACACGGCAAACGGAATGATGAAACTCTCATAAAGGGCACTCAGAATGAGATAAATCATCAGGAAGCAAATGGCAAAGATGATAATTGTAGTACCGCTCTGCTGATTTTCCTCACGGGTAATACCTCCATAGTCATAGCCATATCCCTTAGGCAAGGCTGTTACGGCCGTCTCCTGTACGGCACGCATGGCATCACCCGTACTGTATCCCTCGGCCGGCATGGCATTCACTGCAATAGAATTGTACATATTGAAACGGCTCAACGTTTCGGCGCCATACACACGGGTTAAAGTCACAAACTGACTGAGCGGTGCCATCTCTCCATTGGACATGCGTACAAAAGTATTGTCCAACGATGCCTCATCCAGACGATATTTAGGATCGGATTGTATCATCACTTTATAAACCTTCGAGAAACGATTGAAGTTGGATACATATTGTCCGCCGTAATATCCTGATAAAGTACTGAGTACCTGATCGGCAGTGATGCCTGCACGTTTACACTTGGAAGGATCTACCTCTACCATCCACTGCGGATAGCGCACATCAAATGTGGAGTAAGCCATAGCAATCTCCGGACGCTGGTTCAAAGCACCTAAATATTGCTGTGTAGTCTGGAAGAAAGTAGTCACATCACCTCCCTGTTTATCTTGCACATGCATTTCCAAGGCATTACCCATACCGTATCCCGGAATCATACCCGGAGAAATGGCAAATACGGTAGCATCCTTAATATCCATCGTACTTCCATAGACTTGCTCGATAACCGCTTGTACGTTATCCTCCTTCCCCGGACGTTCGTCCCAAGGTTTCAGTTTCAAGATCAACATACCGAACGAACTACCCTGCCCGGACAATAATCCGTAGCCGGCCACCTTCTGTACATGTTTCACCTGCGGAATTGCTTCCAAACGCTTTTCGATGCGTGTAATCACATCATCGGTTGTTTTCAACGAACTACCGGCAGCCGTACTTACATTGACAAAAACAACCCCTTGGTCTTCATCGGGCACAAGACTGGTTTTAGTCGTATTCATCAGGAATGCCAGCAGAATAATGGAACAAACCAGCAATGACCATGTCAGCCATCTGCGTTTGATAAAGAACAATACAATATTCTTATATTTCTCTACCACCACGTTAAAAGCAGCATTGAACGCCTTACGGAAACGGGCGGCAAAGTTATTCTTCTGTGTTCCGTCTTCATTAATATAAGGTTTGAGCAATAATGCACAAAGTGCCGGGCTCAATGTCAGGGCGTTCACAGCCGAGATACCTACGGCCACCGCCATTGTCAATCCGAACTGGGTATAGAAAGTTCCGGAAGTACCACTCATAAACGATACCGGAATAAATACCGCCATAAACACCAGTGAAGAGGTGATAACTGCATTGCTAATTCCCTTCATGGCATCGATACTGGCCATATAAGAAGATTTGTAGCCTACATCGAACCGCGCCTGCACGGCCTCGACGACGACAATGGCGTCATCCACCACCGTACCGATCACCAAAACAAGAGCAAACAAGGTTATCAGGTTGATACTGAAACCGGCCAATGCCATGAAAGCAAACGTACCGATAAGCGATACAACGATTCCTACCAACGGAATAAGTGTAGAACGGATATCCTGCAAGAACACATATACCACCAGAATAACCAAAATAATGGCCTCGATCAGTGTCTTAACCACTTCATGAATAGATGCATAAAGGAAGTCATTGGATGACATCAGCTGCGTCAGCTCTACCCCTTTCGGCAAATCCTTCCGTGCCTCTTCCAAAAATTTATCAATATTGTTGTTCACCTCCGTCGCATTGGAGCCGGCCGTCTGGAAAACCATACAGGACACACCATTGTGTCCGTCCGTGGTACCCTTGTAGGCATAACTTTCCTGTCCCAGTTCCACTTCGGCAATATCTTTCAGTTTCAGTACTTCACCATTGTCTGTAGAACGGATTACGATTTCACCGAATTCCTCCGGAGTAACCCTACGCCCTTTGAACTTCATGGTATACTGATAAGTCTCATCCGAATTCTCACCGAACGAACCGGTAGCCGATTCGATGTTCTGCTCGGCCAACACGGCAGTGACATCCGAAGGAATCAGTTTATACTGTGCCATCACATCCGGTTTCATCCAGATACGCAAACTATAGTCACCACCCATAATCATCATATCACCCACACCACTGATACGGAGAATCTCCGGTTTCAGGTTAATACTGATATAGTTGGCAAGAAATGCCTCATCGTAAGAGTCGTCCGGGCTATGCAGAGAGAACATCTGAAGAATACTCGTCTGACGCTTGCTGGTGGTAACACCCACCTGAGTCACTTCTGCCGGAAGCTGCCCGGTGGCCTTAGAAACACGGTTCTGCACATTCACCGCTGCCATGTCGGGATCAGTACCCTGTTTAAAATAGACCGTAATGGTAACCGATCCCGCATTCGTAGCAGAAGAGGTCATATAAGTCATGTCTTCCACACCGTTGATGGCCTCTTCCAACGGAGCAATCACACTTTTCTGCAAAGTCTCTGCACTGGCGCCGAAATAGCTGGTGGAGACCATAATAGTTGGCGGCGCAATATCCGGATATTGTTCTACGGGCAAGGAGAACAATCCGATGATGCCGACAACGACAATCGTTATGGAGATGACGGCGGATAGTACCGGCCGCTCAATAAAAGTTCTTAAATTCATATAATCGTTCTATCTAAATTATTATTTAGCACATTATCCAATTACCACATTATCCCATTGCCATCACATCGATTCATTATTAATTCTTTCACTCTTAATTCATTAATTGGCACATTGGCATATTGGCAAATCAGCGCATTATTTATTATTATTCTTTGCCTTGATCGGTGTCCCTTCACGGAGCAATCCCACTCCTTCGGTCACAATGACTTCACCGGCTGTAAGCCCCTCATCAACAATAAATTCTTTACCACCGTTCACACGGGTTACCTGCACAGGAGTTGACTGTGCTTTGCCGTCTACCACTTTATAGACATAAACTTTGTCCTGTATTTCGAATGTCGCTGCCTGCGGAATGACCACCGCACCGTTTTTCTGAACAGGGATAACCACATTACCTGCACCACCGCTATGCAATAATCCCTCCTTATTGGGGAATACGGCACGCAGACTCACAGTTCCTGTCGAACGGTCTATCACACCACTGATCGTTTCGATTTTCCCCTTTTGCGAATAAGCCGAATTGTCATTCAACATCAGATCGATTTCGGGCATCTGCTTCAACGCTTCCTCTTTGGAACCGTAACGCCGGATAAGATTGAGCAATTGATTTTCCGTCATAGAGAAATACACGTACATGTCGGAATTATCCGAAACGGTAGTCAAAGGTTCCGGAAGGCTGGCACTTACCAAAGCCCCTACCCGGTAAGGCAACGTGCCCACTACCCCGTTCGACGGGCTTTTCACAACTGTATATGACAAATTGTTACGGGCACTTACCTCCTGTGCTTTCATCTGCGCCAATTGGGCTTTAGCTGTCAGCAATGAATTATGCGCCGTACTAAGATCGAATTCCGAAACCACATTCTGGCGGAAAAGTTCCTGTTTGCTGTCATAAGTCAACTGTGCCGTAGCAAGTGAGGCCTCAGCAGCCTTCACATTGGCTTGGGCTGTCTGCAAAGCAGCTTCGTAAGCCACTTGGTCAATGATAAAAAGAGTCTGCCCCTGACGTACGTGTTCTCCTTCGGTGACACACACCTTCGTAAGAAAACCGGATACCTGCGGATAGATCTCAATGTCTTGCCGTCCACGAATGGTGGCAGAATAAACACTTGTCAGCGTTCTGTCCGCCGGAGCGATGGTCATTACTTCGTATTCTGCCTCTACCTGAGCGGGAGGTGCCTGCTGGCAACTTGCCACTACCAAACAGCAAACGGCCAATGCCGTTTGCAACAATCTGTTTACCTGATTCTTCATGTTCTAACTATTAAAAAAACTATTTATATGATGTGTTCTGAAAAAAAGTATGAGAAGTCGCCATTAATAAAAGCCCTACCAATCCGCACGTTGCACAACTGGCTATGACAATTACCCAACTTGTAGCAACCGAAACCTCGCCCAGTCCCACTAACGGAGCTACCAAACCGGCGAAAGTAAATTGAAAGAATCCCAACATCGCCGAAGCATTCCCCGAATTCTTTCTTTCCAATGCCAATGCCAGCGAGGTAGAGGTGGGCAGCACCATGCCCACACAAAAAAGCAATACCAAAAATCCTATTTCTATCGCAACCACGGACCAACCGCCCATCAGGCAAACGGCCAATACAAGCGAAGCTATCAGCAGACAACAGGCTCCTATACCCAATGCCCGTTCTTCGCTTCCAAATCTCGGAACTATCAAATTTCCCGTCATAATCGCCAATCCGTTGAAAGCAAAACAAACGCTGTACATCACCGGGGTTAACCCGTATTCTGTCTGAAAAATAAACGGGGATGAGGAAATATATGCAAACAATACTCCCATTGCAAACGACTGTATCAGCATGTAGCACACAAAATGCTTATTACCCAACACCGAACGAAAATTTGCAAAAGTGGCCAGTACACTCCCTGTTTGCCTGCGTTCTTCGGGCAACGACTCGCGAAAACGGAAAGCAGCCGCCAAGATCGCCACACCAATTAAAAGAAGTACTGCAAAAATACCCCTCCAGTCTGTTATCCCTAACAATAATCCACCGGCAATAGGAGCTACAATCGGTGCCAACCCCTGCACAGCACTCAGCATGGCAAAAAAACGAGTGAATTCTTTTCCTTCATATAGATCGACAGCTATCGAACGGGAAATCACTACTCCTCCGGCAGCAGCAATACCCTGCAAAAGACGGAAACAGATAAATGTAATCACGTCCCGGCATAATAAGCAAATAAGCGTGGATACTACAAACACCGTCAAAGATAAAATCAACGGACAACGACGCCCGTACTTATCACTCAACGGACCGATAACCAGCTGCCCGGCAGCCAAACCGATCACGCCAAAAGTCAAACTGAGTTGTATCAGGGAAGTAGTCGTACCGAAATATTCCATCAATTCCGGAAAAGCCGGCAGATACAAATCGGTCATAAACGGGCCGAATGCCGACAGCAATGCTGCAAATACAAGGACAAACCTTCTTGAATTATATTTCCTATTCTCCATTTTTCTACTTTTTTTGATCGTGGCAAAGGTAACGGCTTTCTTCGGATGAAAACTTTTCATACTGTTTACAGTTTTGTTCATTTTTGGAACAAATTAGCGTAAATTCCCTAAAAAACTCTACTTTTGCAGGTGAAATAAAGAACTACTTATGGAATATAGAAACCCTCTCATCCTTTCAAGGGAACGCCCGTTCGTAGCCGGCACAAGCAATCTGGCAGTTTTTCACCGTCGGCTGTATAAACTCGACTGTATGATTATTATTTTCTGCCACAGTGGTTGGGGACAGGTACTTATCGATCTTGAACGACATGAAATAATACGAAATACCCAAATGATTCTTCTCCCCGGCACAGTCATCAGTCTTGCCGGACAAAGTAACGATTTTCGTGTTTCTTATTTCGCAGCCCACAGTGATATGTTTCGTGAAGCTTGTCTGCGTCTCGAACCCTCTTTTTTTCATTTTCTGAAAGAGAAACCTTGCTTCACACTGCCCGATGAATTTACAGCTAATATCAACCGGTTACTGGAAGCCACTATCTCCCTTTATGCCGATAAAGACCATAACTTCCGCTATCAGATAGCCCGCAATCACCTGCAAAGCTTTCTGCTCGATGTGTATGACAAAGTTCATCGTTTCTTTACCCGCGACGATATGGAAGGTCACAACCGCCAGGACGAACTTTTCAAAAAGTTCATCGCACTCATTCATGAAAACTGTCTCACGGAGCGTGAGGTATCTTTTTATGCCGATCGCCTCTGTATCTCCACCAAGTACCTCACCGGAATCTGCCGCAGTATTACCAATGGTGCCTCGGCCAAGCAGATCATCGATCAACATGTGATCCTTGAAATAAAAGTCTTACTGCAATCCACCGAATTAAGTATGCAGGAAATAGCCGATCGTCTGGGTTTTCCCGACCAATCCTATTTAGGACGTTATTTCAAACGGTATGAAGGAATGTCACCGGGAGATTACCGGAAAACAGCAGGTACATAACGACAAACCGGCCTGTTAATGAAGTCAGTATCGGAGAATCCAACAATCCGAAATAATGCATTGATAATCAATGCATATAAAAATATACCTTTTTTACAGAGTAAAGGTATAGACTTTTATATGGCAAAAATATAGACTTCTATATAGCCAAAATATAGACTTTACCATTCCTCTACATTATAATGTTGCATAAACCGGCGGTAACATAGAAAACAAATTCTCACGGTTGGCTGTTCTAATCGGCAAAAGTCACTTAACCCAAACTGTTTTAACTATGATAAAATTAAAATTCGGTATATTGCTGGCCATGCTGGCAGTTACCACCACCGCCTTTGCCGGATATTCACCGGCCAATGTACAGGCCGCACTCAAAAAGATGTATCCCGATGCCAAGGACATAGCCTGGTCGCAGGATGACGGTTATTACTGTGCCGACTTCATGATGAACGGCCTTGAGAAAAATGTCTGGTTCAACACACAGGCGCAATGGGTGATGATACAGACTGAACTGATAAGTACGGACCGCCTTACCCCTCCTGTATATAATGCCTTTGCAGCCAGTAACTATGCTGCCTGGGAAGTTCTGGATGTAACTTACGTAGAGTTTCCGAAATGGGAGCCGATCATCGTCATCAAAGTGGGACAGCCGAACGTAGACATTAAATATCAGCTTTTTTATGCCCCTAACGGAGAAATACTGCGTACCCGGAATGTAAGCGACATGTACGACATCCTCGGACCGAAAACATTCATACAGTAACTTTGTTATAAATATGCAATAAAGGCACGAAAAGAAGAAGTATCGTTTCTCTTTTTGTGCCTTTATGTTATTAGTTTAATAGAATTTATGACAGATAGACTACAGTTTCTAACTTTTATTCCTACATTTGCAGACAAATGATAACTTTTATTAAAACGCACTATCATGGCAAAAATAACGAAAGAAGCCGCTTTGCTCTATCACTCACAGGGCAAACCCGGTAAAATTGAAGTAGTTCCAACCAAACCCTACAGTACACAAACCGACTTATCGCTTGCTTACTCGCCCGGTGTGGCCGAACCATGTCTTGAAATTGAAAAGAACCCGCAGGATGCTTATAAATATACAGCCAAAGGCAATCTGGTAGCTGTTATCTCCAATGGAACAGCCGTCCTTGGTTTGGGAGATATAGGTGCACTGAGCGGCAAACCGGTAATGGAAGGAAAAGGCCTTCTGTTTAAAATCTATGCCGGTATCGATGTATTCGACATCGAAGTCGATGAAAAAGACCCGGATAAATTTATCGAGGCTGTCAAAGCCATTGCACCGACTTTCGGAGGTATCAACCTCGAAGATATCAAAGCTCCGGAATGTTTCGAAATAGAACGCCGCCTGAAAGAGGAACTCGACATTCCCGTAATGCACGATGACCAACACGGAACGGCCATCATCTCGAGTGCCGGACTGGTAAATGCCTTGCAAGTGGCCGGTAAAAAAATTGAAGATGTAAAAATCGTAGTAAACGGTGCCGGCGCCTCTGCCGTATCGTGTACCAAACTATACGTATCACTCGGCGCACGCCTTGAAAACATTGTCATGCTGGACAGTAAAGGCGTAATCAGCAAAGCGCGTACCGATCTGAACGAACAAAAGCGTTATTTCGCCACCGACCGTACGGATATCCATACCTTAGCAGAAGCCATCAAGGGAGCAGACGTTTTCTTAGGCCTGTCTAAAGGCAACGTGCTGTCGCAAGACATGGTACGCAGTATGGCTCCTTCTCCTATCGTATTCGCCCTGGCCAATCCGACACCGGAAATCTCTTATGAAGATGCCATGTCCGCCCGTCCGGACGTGCTGATGGCAACCGGACGTTCCGATTATCCGAATCAGATTAACAACGTAATCGGTTTCCCGTATATCTTCCGTGGTGCTCTGGATACGCAGGCAAAAGCGATCAACGAAGAGATGAAAATAGCTGCCGTACACGCAATTGCCAATCTGGCCAAGCAGCCTGTACCCGATGTGGTAAATGAAGCTTATCATGTAAACAATTTCACGTTCGGCCCGGAATACTTCATACCGAAACCGGTAGATCCACGTCTGATAACGGAAGTTTCCATCGCCGTAGCCCGTGCTGCTATGGAAAGCGGCGTAGCCCGTAAGAATATCGAAGACTGGGATGGATACAAAACACATCTCCGCGAACTCATGGGACAAGAATCCCAGCTTACCCGCCAACTCTATGACACGGCACGCCGCCACCCGCAACGTGTCGTATTTGCCGAAGGCGGTCACCCGAACATGCTGAAAGCTGCCGTAGAAGCAAAAGCGGAGGGTATCTGCCATCCTATTATATTAGGTAACGAAGAACGTATCGAGAAACTGGCAAAAGAACTCGACCTGAGTCTGGAAGGTATCGAAATCGTCAATCTGCGCCATGACCGCGAAGCAGAACGCCGCGAACGTTACGCACAGATCCTTTCACAGAAACGTGCCCGCGAAGGAGCCACCTACGATGAAGCCAATGACAAAATGTTCGAACGTAACTACTTCGGTATGATGATGGTGGAAACCGGAGATGCCGACGCATTCATCACCGGATTGTATACCAAATACAGCAATACCATCAAAGTAGCCAAAGAGGTGATCGGCATCCGCCCGGAATACAATCATTTCGGGACCATGCACATCCTGAATTCCAAAAAAGGAACTTACTTCCTGGCAGATACTTTGATCAACCGGCATCCGGATGCTTCCACTTTAATAGATATAGCCAAATTAGCAGACCAGACTGTCCGGTTCTTCAACCATACACCGGCGATTGCCATGTTGAGTTACTCCAATTTCGGTTCCGATCAGGCAGGTAGCCCGCTTAAAGTACATGAAGCAGTAGCATACATGCAGAAAGAATACCCGGAATTGGCCATTGACGGTGAAATGCAGGTGAACTTTGCCATGAACCGTACACTTCGTGACTCTAAATATCCGTTTACACGTCTCTACGGCAAAGATGTCAATACGTTGGTATTCCCGAACCTGAGTTCTGCCAATGCAGGATATCAGTTATTGCAGGCGATGGATCCGGATACGGAATTCATCGGCCCGATACAGATGGGACTGAACAAACCGATTCACTTTACCGACATCGAAAGCTCCGTGCGCGACATCGTAAACATTACGGCAGTAGCTGTTATCGACGCGATTGTAGACAAGAAAAAAGCAGGTAAATGAAACGTCCGCTATCCAGATCACAAATAGTTTGCATCATCCTGCTTTGGGTGGCGCTTTGCTATATAGTATTGGTATATGCCGAACGTATTGACGGCCCAACAATAGTAATGCTTATCATTTCGGCAGCATTAGTATTCATTCCCGTTTACAAATCACTTAAAAAGAATAAATAATATCTTTTTATTCTATTTTTGCGGGATAAAATATCATTTTTGATATTTTATCCCGTTTTTCTTTATAAAATGTTTGCAAGTTCATTTTTTATATTTACTTTTGCAACCGCAAGAGAGAACAATATTCGCAAACTTATAAACTCAACTTATAAAAGAAAACAATTATGAATGCAGCTAAGGTATTAGAAGATTTAAAGAGAAGGTTCCCCAATGAACCGGAGTATCATCAGGCAGTAGAGGAAGTACTTTCTACCATTGAAGAAGAATACAACAAACACCCTGAATTCGACAAAGCCAATCTGATAGAACGTCTTTGCATTCCAGACAGAGTATATCAGTTCCGTGTAACTTGGGTAGACGACAAAGGTAACGTACAGACTAACATGGGTTACCGCGTTCAGCACAACAACGCTATCGGCCCGTACAAAGGCGGTATCCGTTTCCATGCTTCTGTAAACCTCAGTATCCTTAAATTCCTTGCCTTTGAGCAAACATTCAAGAATTCACTGACTACACTGCCGATGGGTGGTGGCAAAGGCGGTTCCGACTTTTCTCCACGTGGCAAGTCAAACGCAGAGGTAATGCGTTTCGTACAGGCATTCATGTTAGAGTTGTGGCGCCATATCGGTCCTGAGACCGACGTACCGGCAGGCGATATCGGTGTAGGTGGCCGTGAAGTAGGTTTCATGTTCGGTATGTACAAAAAACTGACTCACGAATTTACAGGAACATTCACAGGAAAAGGCCGTGAATTCGGTGGTTCACTGATTCGTCCGGAAGCTACCGGTTACGGTAACATCTACTTCTTGATGGAAATGCTGAAGAGAAAAGGTGCTGACTTGAAAGGTAAAGTTTGTCTGATTTCCGGTTCCGGTAATGTGGCTCAATATACAGCAGAAAAAGTACTGGAGTTGGGTGGTAAAGTAGTTACCATGTCCGATTCAGACGGTTACATCTATGATCCGGACGGTATCGACCGCGCAAAACTGGACTACATCATGGAATTGAAAAACCTCTACCGTGGCCGTATCCGCGAATATGCAGAAACTTACGGTTGTAAATATGTAGAAGGAGCCCGTCCTTGGGGTGAAAAAGGTGACATCGCTTTGCCTTCTGCCACTCAGAACGAAATCAATGGTGACGATGCCCGCAAATTGGTTGCCAATGGTGTAATGGCCGTATCCGAAGGTGCAAACATGCCTTCTACTCCGGAAGCCATCAAAGTATTCCAAGATGCAAAAATCCTGTATGCTCCGGGTAAAGCAGCCAATGCCGGTGGTGTATCCGTATCCGGTCTGGAAATGACCCAGAACTCTATCAAACTGAGTTGGAGCTCTGAAGAGGTAGACGAAAAATTGAAGAGCATCATGAAGAACATCCACGAAGCCTGCGTACAATATGGTACTGAAGCCGACGGCTATGTGAACTATGTGAAAGGCGCCAACGTTGCCGGATTTATGAAAGTAGCCAAAGCTATGATGGCTCAGGGTATATTATAATCAGCAAGCCCGTTTTTCAAAAGCTATAGTCATTTATAACAGAAAAGCTGTTTCCGAAATTGGAGACGGCTTTTCTTTATTTCACCTGCCCATGAAAAGACGTAGCATCTTTTTTGAAAAATATAGCATCTTTCAAAAAAAGACGTAGCAGACTACAATAGAAAGATGTACAGGTTTTTAAAAAAGCTCTTGATGTTAAAAAAAAGATGTAGCATCTTTTTCTCCAGTAAACGTTTTTTTATTCTTCAGACTGCCTATTCCGCATATTTTTACCCCTTCACTCCCTTCACCTTTTTTGCTTAATCGCCTTATTCATCGGCAATACAGGGTGAAGACCCACCCTGTATTGCCAAGTACCGTGCCCGTCATCCGTATGCTTGGTGCTCAACATCCGTATGCATATTGCTTACGAACTGTATGCCCGGTGCTTAAGAGACATTTGTATGAGGACGGGAGAACTGGAGCGGGCCTTCACCCTCTATTTCCGATGAATAAGGCGATTAAGCAAGAAAGGTGAAGGAGATGAGGGGGGGGAAATTTCATGTGAATAATGCAATAAAATGCTCAGAAAGATATCCGTATCTTATCTAACGGATGAAGCCTCCTCCAACAAGTCCGAAATTTATTTTCATCAAAGCTATCCTTCGTTGTATCTGTCTTTTTTTCGTATATTTGCATTTGACAAAATCAAATGAGCAGTATGAGTACAACCATCATTCCCTACAGTCCGCTCCGAAAACTCCCGATAGGAATACAGAGCTTTGAGAAATTACGCAGTGAAGGATTTCTTTATGTAGATAAAACTGCGTTAGCCTATCGATTGATAAAAGCAGGAAATCCCTGTTTTCTAAGCCGTCCGCGTCGTTTCGGTAAAAGCCTGCTGCTCTCTACTTTCGAAGCTTATTTCGAGGGGAAAAAAGAACTTTTCAAAGGGCTTGCTATTGAACAATTGGAACAAGATTGGTTCAAGTATCCGGTACTGCATCTCGACCTCAATGCCGAGAAGTATGATAGCCGCGAAAAGTTGGAGAACTTACTCGTTAGCCAATTAAAACATTGGGAAGCCCGCTATGGCATTACCAGTGCCAATCCCAGTTATTCCATTCGTTTTATGAATGTTATCCGCAACGCCTATGAACAGACAGGACGCCGCGTGGTAGTGCTCATCGACGAATATGACAAACCCCTGCTACGCTCCTTTCACGACGAAGCGTTACAAGCCGACTTCCGTGAAACGCTCACAGCTTTCTACTCTGTGTTGAAAAGTGCCGATCCCTGGCTACAATTTGTTTTTATCACCGGGGTAACTAAGTTTGCTCAAATGGGAATCTTCAGCAACCTTAACCAGTTGAATGACATCAGTTTTGACTCTGCCTACAATACCCTTTGCGGGATGACCCGCTCGGAAATAGAAGCGACCTTTGCTCCCGAACTTCTGCAAATGACAGAAAAGAATAAGACAGACCATCCCGGAGTTATGGAGAAAATGACGCAGATGTACGACGGATACCGCTTCACCCACGATGAAGAATTCACTCCGATGTACAACCCGTTCAGTGTGCTCAGCGCCCTTTCCAAACTCAGCTTCGGCAGTTATTGGTTTGCCAGTGGTACGCCCACTTTCCTGGTGGAAATGTTGAAGAAAACAGACTACGACCTACGGGAACTCGATGGTATCGAAGTCTCTGCCGCATCGCTCAGTGACGATCGGGCGGATATACACAATCCCATCCCCATGGTTTATCAAAGCGGTTACCTGACTATCAAGAAATTTGATGAACGCTTCCGCATATACACGCTCGGATTTCCGAATGAAGAGGTGGAATACGGCTTTCTCAATTTTGCCGCTCCTTTTTATACACCTGTCTCCGAGAGGGACACGGCTTTTTACATAGGCAAGTTTGTCCATGAGTTGGAAACAGGCGACGTCGAAGCTTTTCTAAACCGCATGGAAGCCTTTTTTGCAGACTTCCCTTATGAGCTTAACACGAAGACCGAACGCCATTATCAGGTAGTATTCTATCTCGTCTTCAAACTCATGGGGCAGTTCACAGATGTCGAAGTACGCAGCAGTCGCGGGCGGGCGGATGCTGTAGTGAGGACCCTCCAATACATCTATGTTTTTGAGTTCAAACTTAATGGTACAGCCGAAGAAGCCTTACAGCAAATAGACGATAAAGGATACTTGATTCCTTATCAGGCAGACGGACGTAAACTCATAAAGATAGGAGTAGAGTTCAGTGCCGAGAAACGTAACCTCAACCGTTGGTTAACGGAGTAATTCACATTTCCGGCATCATCACCACTCCTTGTTTCTTCTTACCATCCATTTTTACCACTATCGGCTTTTCAAAACGCACATGCCGCAAGAACTTTGTTTCTTCAATGGCCGGCTGTGCGTTCAGGAAGTCCTGATTATAAACTCCATCATTCATAAAAGCATTGATGGTGAAATATCCCACTCCAAACGAAGTCAGGTTCTGGAAGAAATGAGTACCTTGACTCGGATCTACCCGGTAATTGGTCAATCCGGCCTCAACGATAACACGAGCTGCTGAGATATGCGGCCACTTGACAGGAATACCCAACCAGGTATCACTGCTTCCCCACCTTCCGGGACCAACCAGCACATAATTCTTTCCTTCATTAAGGAACTGCTGATTCATTTTTTCTATTTCCCAAGCAATGGTCTGGTTATTAGAAGCACTGTACCCATCGGTTTTGACATAAACAATATCATACACCTCATTCATAATGCCATGTCCCAAAGAATTGTTGGAACGCAGAATGACATCTTCGTCCGGAATGGCTGTGAGATCCTCATCCAGCATCTCCTTCGTATCGACGATCGGGCGTATCTGTAAAAGATAAAAAGTACCGGTCTTATCCTGCTCACGGCTCATGGTCGCTGCAAATTCAATCTCCACAGGACGGCGCATCTCACGTTCGCCATACTTCAGAACCAATTGCAGGATACGCGCCAATGGGAACACGTCGTGTTGCAAGATATTGGCAAAAGTAATCACCTTACGCCCACCCGGATAAAGTCCGTCCCGGATGATCTGGTCATAAGGATCATAAGTAGAAGCAAGATAACGCAACGAACCGTCTTTTTCCGCCTCTTTGACGTGAAGTTTCAGCAGATTAAATCCGTCGTCAATGGAAAAATCTTCACCGGCATTCTTTAAATCCAACGCATAGAAGCGGGTCTGTGTCTCTTTCAGGGCAATCTCCATCTCACTGGTCTGCAACACCTGATTGGGATGATAGGGAGAGAAACGAAGCGTCATTCCTCCGTCCACAATATACTTTCCGAGACCGAGAGCCAGATTCACCGTACCCTCTTCCGCCTTTTCGTCTCCGAGAGGGTAGTAATTAAGCGAACGGGCTACACCCGACATGGACGGATAATAACGGTCACCATATTGATTGCCGACTACTTCTTGCAGAATAACGGCCATCTTTTCCTGATCGATCACATTGGACGTTGCCTGCATATATGCCTTGCTATCCTTGAAATAAACTGAAGCATATACTCCTTTGATTGCATCGGAAAGCATCCGGAGCATCTCATATTTATCATCCAGATAAGGAATCATATAAGTATTATAAATACCGGCAAACGGCTGGTAGTGAGAATCTTCAAGAAGCGAAGACGAACGAATGGCAATGGGCGACTTCACCACATCGAAGAACGTGAAGAAATCCTCTACCAGACGGTCGGGCAGCTTCGCTTTCAGAAAATAGCGAAGAATGACATCATCATCGGCATCCGAAAGAGCTACCTGATACAGATTGTTGCTATCCATAAACTCGTCAAAGACATCGGTACAGAGCACCACTGTCTTCGGAATGGCGACACGGGCATTCTCAAACTCCTCAAATTCCGGATGCCGCTTCACCATATTGTCAATGAAAGCCAGACCACGGCCTTTTCCACCCAAAGAGCCATCACCGATACGGGCAAAATTGGAATAACGGTCAAAACGGTCGCGCTTGAAAACGGCAACCACTCCCTGATTCTTCATCTTGCGGTATTTCACAATGGCTTCAAAGATGATCCGCCGGTGAGCGTCCACATCCTGAAGACTGTTCCAAGTGATCGGTTTAAGAAATTCGGCAACCGGGAACATGGCGCGCGAATACAGCCAACGGGATACATGATTGCGGGAAATATGATACAAAAACGATTCGGCAGGCACGGCAAACAGAATATTCTGTAACTCTTTCAGATTCCGCACACGGGCAATCTCCTCCCCTGTCTCCGGATTACGGAAAACAAAATCGCCGAAACCGAAATTATCGGATACAATGCGACGCAAATCCACGTCCATCTTTTTGGAGTTCTTATCGATAAAGCTGGCACCATACTTCGCGGCATACAAAGCATTTTCCGACTCGGACGACTGGATGATAAGAGGCACAAACGGGTCTTCCCTCCGGATAGCAGCACAAAGTTTAATACCGGCCAGCCCGTCTTTCTCGCCACGCTCCACACGAGGAAAACGAACATCGGTGATTACTCCCAGTATATTATTCTTATATTTCTCATATATCGTGATAGCCTCGTCATAGGTACGCGCCAGCACTATTTTAGGACGCCCACGCATACGCAACGTCCGTTGGTGGGCATTCAAAGCCTCCGTAGAAAACTCCTGGCTTTGCTTCAAAACGAATTTATACAGATTGGGAAGCACAGAAGAGTAAAAACGGATGCCGTCTTCAACCAACAGGATCAACTGCACTCCCACTTCCGCCACATCATGCTCCAGATTCATTTTATCTTCTATCAACTTGATGATGGACACCAGCAAATCCGTATTGCCCAGCCAGCAGAACACATAGTCGAACGCACTCAGATCCTCATCGGCAATACGCGCCGTAATGCCATGACTGAACGGGGTAAGAATCACGATAGGAATATGCTCGTACAAGCTCTTGATATGCCGCCCGATGTCAAAACTGTCATTATCACCCGTGCTCGGCATACAGATAACGAGATCGAACGTCATGTTCTCAAGCAGCGCCAATGCCTCTTCTTCTGTAGAAACCTGCGAAAAGCGAGGGGGATAACGAAGGGAAAGAGAGGTATATTCATTGAAGATCTTTTCATCGATGCGCCCGTCATCCTCAAGCATAAATGCGTCGTACGGATTAGCAATCAACAAAACATTGAATATACGCCGCGTCATCAGATTGGCAAACTGCGTATCTTTGAAATAAAGCTGGTTTAATTTGTATTTACTGAGCATGGGTTTTCCTGTGGTTAAAAATCGACAGACAAAGTTCGCTTCTTTTATCGTGAAATGCAAATGAAGAGAGAAGAGAAATGAATTTTTAGATAACAAAGGCGGTAATTTCATTACTTCTCTCTATATTTGTATTTTAAGTCAATACAAACAACTTATTAACAATGAAAAAAACAATCCTATTACTTAGTGGAATCATGGTTATGTCATGTACACCTCAACAAAAGAAGTTAACTTACCCCAAAGCGGAGAAAGTAGACACCGTAGACGTATATTTCGGAACGGAAGTAGCCGATCCTTATCGTTGGCTGGAAAATGATACGAGTGCAGCTACGGCCGCCTGGGTAGAGGCAGAAAACAAGGTAACCAACGAATATCTGGCTCAGATTCCTTTCAGAAAACAGTTATTGGAGCGGTTGACCAACCTCGCTAATTATGAAAAAATAGGTGCGCCATTCAAAAAACACGGTAAGTATTACTTTTACAAAAATGACGGTCTCCAGAACCAAAGCGTGCTCTACGTGCAGGATTCACTCGAAGGAGAACCGCGTGTATTCCTCGACCCGAATAAATTATCGGACGATGGCACGGTAGCATTGACAGGCCTTTCTTTCTCCCATGATGGAAAATATGCTGCTTACACCATTTCACGCAGCGGGTCGGACTGGACGGAAATATACGTGCTGGATACCGTTACCGGCCAGTTGCTCGACGACCACATCGAATGGGCAAAGTTTACAGGAGCAGCCTGGCAGGGAGACGGTTTCTACTATAGCGCCTATGATGCCCCGGTAAAAGGCAAAGAATTCTCTAACGTAAACGAAAACCATAAGGTATATTATCATAAGATAGGTACTCCCCAGACAGAGGATAAGTTGATTTATCAGAATCCGGCATATCCGAAACGTTTCTATTATACCGGCACAAGCGAAGACGAACGGATTCTCTTTGTATACGAATCCGGTGCAGGAAGAGGTAACAATCTGTTCATAAAGGACTTGAAGAAAGCCAATGCTCCTTTTATACAGTTGACTACAGACTTTGATTATCAATATTCTCCGATTGAAGTTATCGATAATAATGTCTATATATTCACCAATTACGGCGCACCTAAAAACCGGATTATGGTAGCCGATATCAATAATCCGAAACTTGAAAACTGGAAAGAACTCATACCTGAGATGGAATCTGTTCTGTCGAGCGCAGAAGTCATCGGAGGAAAACTATTCCTGACTTATGACAAGGATGCCTCCAATCATGCTTATGTTTACAGCCAAAAAGGAGAACACATGCACGAAATCAAGCTTCCGTCATTAGGTTCCGTCGGTTTTAGCGGCACGAAAGACGACAAAGAATGTTTCTTTGTATTCACCTCTTTCACTACTCCGGGCACTATTTATAAATATGACATGGATAAGAATTCTTACGAGCTCTACCGCGCTCCGAAAGTAGAATTCAACTCCGATGACTTTGTAACGGAACAAGCATTCTTCCCCAGTAAAGACGGTATCATGATTCCGATGTTCCTTACTTATAAGAAAGACCTGGAAAGAAATGGAAACAATCCGGTATTCCTTTATGGCTATGGCGGTTTTGGCATCAGTCTCAATCCCGGATTTACAACTTCCCGCATCCCGTTCCTGGAAAACGGAGGTATCTATGCACAGGTCAATCTGCGTGGCGGTAGCGAATACGGCGAGGAATGGCACATAGCCGGTACCAAAATGCAAAAACAGAATGTATTCAATGACTTTATATCAGCAGCCGAATATCTTATCAATAACAAATACACCAATCCGGATAAAATTGCCATCGTAGGCGGTTCGAACGGCGGTCTGCTGGTAGGTGCGTGCATGACTCAGCGTCCCGACCTGTTCAAAGTAGCCATCCCGCAGGTAGGAGTAATGGATATGCTTCGTTATCATAAATTCACAATCGGCTGGAACTGGGCAAGCGACTACGGCACAAGTGAAGACAGCCAGGAAATGTTCGAATACTTGAAAGGTTACTCCCCGTTGCACAACCTGAAACCCGGCACTAAATATCCGGCGACCATGGTTACAACAGCCGACCATGACGATCGTGTGGTTCCTGCGCATTCATTCAAATTTGCCGCCACCTTGCAGGAATGCAATGACGGCACCAATCCGACGATTATCCGTATCGACAGTAAAGCCGGACACGGGGCAGGTAAACCGATGGCCAAAGTATTGGAGGAACAAGCCGATATCTATGGGTTTATCATGTACAACCTAAAAATGAAACCCGCATTCTAAAAAAGAACAAGAGGAAGGGATTTACGATTAGACGATTTACTATTTACGATTGAAGCAACTACTATATTCCGTAATAATATAAGGATATATGGGAGTTTGTGTAATTTCAATCGTAAATAGTAAATCGTCTAATCGTAAATCCCTTCCTCTTATCTAATCATAATCCCTTTGATCTGCCCACCCCCAACTATCATTTTATCATTATTTAGCGAAAATATATTCATAAAATATACATATATTGAAAAGTTTTCCTATATTTGCAGTGTCACCAGTTGACATTTTATCAGAATCAACCTTTTAAAACATAGTATTATGAATATTCAGAAAATTATGTCCTCTCTTGAGGCAAAGCATCCCGGTGAATCTGAGTACCTCCAGGCAGTCAAAGAAGTACTTCTCTCTATTGAAGATATATACAATCAACATCCAGAATTTGAAAAAGCCAAAATAATCGAAAGGCTTGTAGAACCGGATCGCATCTTTACATTCCGCGTGACGTGGGTAGACGACAAAGGTGAAGTACAAACCAATTTAGGTTATCGCGTACAATTCAATAATGCGATCGGCCCGTACAAAGGCGGTATCCGTTTCCATGCTTCAGTAACCCTGTCTATTCTGAAATTCTTAGGTTTCGAACAGACTTTCAAGAATGCACTGACTACCCTTCCGATGGGCGGCGGTAAAGGTGGTTCCGATTTCTCTCCACGTGGTAAAAGCGATGCGGAAATTATGCGCTTCTGCCAGGCCTTCATGCTTGAACTATGGCGTCATATAGGGCCGGACATGGATGTACCTGCCGGTGACATAGGCGTAGGAGGCCGTGAAGTGGGCTATATGTTCGGTATGTACAAGAAGCTGACACGCGAACACACCGGAACCTTTACCGGTAAAGGCATGGAATTCGGAGGTTCGCTCATTCGTCCGGAAGCTACCGGTTTTGGCGCCTGCTATTTTGTTCAGCAGATGTTGAAAGATAAAGGAACGAGTTTCGAAGGCAAGACAGTGGCTATCTCAGGTTTTGGTAACGTAGCATGGGGAGCGGCAACAAAAGCAACGGAATTGGGAGCGAAAGTAGTTACCATCTCCGGTCCCGACGGCTACATTTATGATCCGGATGGCATCTCCGGCGAAAAGATCGATTATATGCTCGAGCTTCGTGCCAGTGGCAATGATATCGTAGCACCTTATGCAGAACAATATCCGAATGCCACATTCTATGCAGGCAAGAAACCCTGGGAACAGAAAGTGGATATCGCCATGCCTTGCGCTACTCAGAACGAAGTAAACGAAGAGGATGCCAAACAACTGGTTGCCAACGGAGTTATGTGCGTAGGTGAAGTATCGAACATGGGATGCCGTCCCGAAGCGATCGACACCTTCCTTGCTGCAAAAATCATGTATGGCCCGGGTAAAGCTGTCAATGCAGGCGGTGTAGCGACTTCCGGTCTGGAAATGACCCAAAACGCAATGCATATCTCCTGGAGTGCCGAAGAAGTGGACAAACATCTCCATCAGATCATGAGTGACATCCATACCCAATGCGTAAAATATGGTACTGAAAATAACGGTTATATCAATTATATGAAAGGTGCCAACATTGCAGGATTCATGAAAGTGGCCCACGCAATGATGGGGCAAGGAATCATCTGATCGGATAGTAAAAACTTTGTTTAGTTGTATTTGTATTTGTGGTTTACGCTGCTTACCTCCTGTGACAGGACGTAGGTAGCGTACTTTTTTTTCCGAAGGTTTCATTTTCAACTAAAATAACCTAACTTTGCATCATGAAATCAAAAAACATAATATTGAAATGTTACAACCGGAATTAAAATTACGCCGCGATAAAATTCGCTGGCTTATGGCCCAACAAGGCATCGATGCCGCACTGATCACTTGCAATGTAAATCTGCTCTATACGTATGGCCGCGTTATCAGCGGATATCTATACCTGCCGCTTAACGCTCCCGCCCGTCTGTTTATAAAGCGCCCGAATACCATTTCGGGAGAACATATTTTCTCTGTCCGTAAACCGGAACAGATTCCGGGTATTCTGGAGGAAGAAAAATTACCTATGCCTACCAAACTGATGTTGGAAGGTGACGAACTGCCTTACACGGAATACATACGGCTGGCAGCTTTATTCCCTGATGCAGAAGTTGTCAATGGAACCCCGGTTATCCGTCAGGCACGCAGCACCAAGACAGCCATTGAAATCGAAATGTTTCGCCGTTCGGGCATTGCACACGCCAAAGCATACGACCGGATTCCCTCTGTTTATCGTCCGGGAATGACCGACCGTGAACTATCCATCGAAATTGAACGCTTGATGCGCCTTGAAGGCTCTTTGGGTATCTTCCGGGTGTTCGGCCAGAGTATGGAAATTTTCATGGGAAGCGTATTGACCGGTGATAATGCCGCCACTCCCTCCCCATACGACTTTGCCTTAGGTGGCGAGGGGCTCGATCCTGCTCTACCCGGCGGTGTCAACAACACTCTTTTAAAAGAAGGACAAAGCGTAATGGTAGATTTAGGAGGGAATTTCAACGGATACATGGGCGATATGAGCCGTGTCTTCTCCATTGGCAAACTCAATGAAAAAGCTTACACAGCACATCAGGTTTGTCTGGATATACAAAACGAGGTCGCTTCGTTAGCCAAACCGGGAACCGTATGCGAAGATTTATACAATACGGCTATCGACATGGTTACAAAAGCGGGATTTGCAGAATATTTCATGGGAATCAGCCAACAGGCACGCTTTATCGGTCATGGCATCGGGTTGGAAATAAATGAAATGCCGGTGCTGGCACCACGCATGAAGCAGGAATTGGAACCGGGCATGGTATTTGCACTCGAACCGAAAATCGTATTACCGGGCATAGGCCCTGTAGGAATCGAAAACTCATGGGTGGTAACCAGCGAAGGAGTAGAAAAACTAACCATCTGTAACGAAGAGATTATCGAATTGAAATAAGTACCCGATATAATAAGCCTGTGAGCTACCGTATCTTGGAAATTACCACATAAAGAAAGGCTACGACCGATGTACTCCATCATTCGCAGCCTTTCCTACTTAAAGCATATAATCCTACCGCACCGTATTTATCCGGATTTATACTCCTTATTCAGTCCCTACTCGCCCTGAGGAGCAACAGGAGCCGGTTCTACCGGGGTTTCCAATCTTAAACTTTCCCAGCCAAACCAGGTAGGCGAAACCATGCATTGCGGTTCTTGCATTTTACCGATCATAGCGGTTGCCTTTTTCACGGCTGCGCTCGTTCTCTCAAACAAATCTTTCATTGAGAGATCTCCCCGCGCATCTTTAATGGTCTTAATCAGGAAGTAGGTGTAATACCCCTGCTTCTTATCGTGATAAACGCTGGATGTCTGGTCGCCGCTACTTGAAGAGAAACTCAACGTTTTCCCCTGTGGCAATCCGACCTTCGGTACTACACGCACTCCTTTCTGGGCAAGTAAAGGGGCAGCACTCTTATAGCCGCCACTGAAACAGGCATCCAGAAAAACATAAGCCCCTTTCACCGGATAAGTAGCCAGTTCCCTATACAATTCGGTCAGTGAAATTCCCAGACGGATATTCTTACCGGTAATATCCACCGGCAACAGATAAGGCTCTTTCGTGGCTTCGTCATTATTACCATGACCGGAATAATAGAATATCAACTCCGCTTCCGGATCGGTACTTGCCATATTCACTAACCAATCAAGCTGTTCGTGCATCATACCCGCCGTGGCATTAGGAACTACCTTTATCTGATTGTCGGGTACCCCGAACGTACGTACACAATATTCACGGAACACCATCGCATCATTCACAGCATAAGGCACATTGATTTCGGCATTGGCACCGGTCATGCTATAATCCTCATTACCGATAATCAGTGCATACCGGTGACGATTGACGGCTCCTACCGGAATATCTTCCATCAACTCACTCTTGAAAGTCAACGAGAAATCTTTGGCAACCGCCCTGCGGGCAACAACGTTTCCGCTCAGATTCATGGTACTTGCCGCAGTGAGGTATTCACCCACTTTCACCTTATAAGCCTCGTTGATGGCAGAAGAACGGGTAGATTCCGTAACTGCCAGTACCACGGCTATGGAGTCTCCGTCAAAGCGTTTGTTCACAAGAAAGCCGTAATCCAACGTAGCCACATCTCCCGGTGCAATGCTGTCGATTGTCATTTCGGGGCTGTCGGTCGTATAAACATTCTTCGGTAAAGTAAAATTCAGTTTTACATTGTGTGCCGTTTTCGTTCCGAAATTCTGTACGGCAACAGTCAGTTTTCCATTCTTACCGATAGTGATGGAAGAACCTTCGGACGCAAAGAACTGATGATCGGCAATCCGCAAACGCGGCATCGAATACTCCATCGTGTTCACAATCAGTTCGGACGGATCGGCATCGAACCCATTGGCTTCGAAAGCATAGATATTGATTCGGGCCAATGCAGTAGGCATTTCCTGCTTCACGATATATCGAAAAGTATACTCTTTGGAAGTTCCGGCAGGAATATTCCCTCCATCCAATTCTCGCGGGCCATCGAAATACCGGTCATATCCCTGCTGTTCGGACAAACGGAGACGGATATTATAAGCATCGCCCTTTCCCTGGTTTTCAACGGTAAACTGCACGGCGAAACTCTCACCGGCATCGATCACCTTATTGTTATTGCCATCTATAAAGCTATCCACACGTATCACCAGCATAGCCGGATCTACCGGAACCGGAACAGACGACTGCTCCTGCGCCACATTTTCCGTCTTCTTCAGAGACTCATTGTATGCAAGCAACCGATCCGGAAATAAAGTGTAAGAAGCACCGTCCTCGATAATCTTATTCAATACTTCATACTCGGCTTTCATATCCATATACTGATATACGCCGGCAAGCCCCTGCATATACATTTTGGAAGAAGGCTCTTTCTCCAGAATCTTCAGGAACAAGTCTTTTGCATCCAAAAGATACCCCGATGCACGCTGGCGGATCAATGCATATTCCGTATCGTTGGCAATCGTGGCACCGTTGTTCACGATTTCCGTCGCACAATTGAAATTGGCACGGGCCACTCCCGTCATCAATTCAAAATTATTGGGATAAAGCGCATAGAGACGTTTATAAATATCGAGTGCCTCTATGTTCTTTCCCTGCCGTTCGAGAATACGCGCTTTGATAGGCAACACCTTATCATTATTAGGATCCACGGCGAGAATCCTATCGATGGCTCCCAGTAACTTTTCCATATCGTTGGTGGCAATGTACACATTCACCAGATTATAAAGAAAATCCAATGACACAGGATATTTTTCATTGGCTTTCAACAAAATACGTTCCTGATCGGCATACTTCTTCTGCGACTGGTAAATCATATTCATATACACGTAGCAATCTTTTTCCTGCGCTTCCGTACCGGTATTCAGGTATTCCTGGAAATACTTCAAGGCCAGCTCGTTCTTTTGCAGGTTGTAAGCCGAAACGGCCGCATAATATACCACCGAAGCATAACGGTTGTCCTTAGGCAACAGCTCACTACGGAATATCGCCAACTGGGGCATATCGATATAAGCCGATGCAAAGTCCAACGCCTTTGCCGGTTGTTTCTGCTCCGAGTAATACACTGCACCATTCAACAGGTAAGGATACAAGGAGCGCAAACGATTCTTCGCCCCTTCCAGATACTGACCGTTATCCGGTGCCTCCACTATTTTTATGAAGTTGACATAACTCTCCAGCAGATAATCGTACATGGCAGTTATGTTCGTTCCTTTATCGCGCTCGCTTTCAAAAAGCACATACTGCTGGTTGGCCCGTTTGGAAACAGAAGCGGCATCCTGTGCCGCTATCCTGCCTGTTACCGCCCCCGCAGTGAGAATGATTGTCAGTAAAATAAGTCTTTTCATTGTTTGTTTATTGTTGGAATGCGTCCATAATCACGAATTCTACATTGATCTTGCGGAATTCCCCACCACGTTCTTTGGCCACTTCCACATGATATTCGTAGTCATTCTTTGTATTATTCAGTGTCGTTACATTCTTTTCGATATAGCTGTGTACTCCGGCGGCACGCAGCAACGCCAACTGTTCATTCTGGGTAATACCCGATGATTTGGTAACCGTTATATTGTCCAGATTCCCGTCCTTGTAATAAGGTTCGTCGGTAAATTCACCATAACGCCCGTCATAGGCAATGCGCCCGCGAATCGGACTGGCATCGGCCGAACCGGTAATAATCACCTTCACTTGCTTCCCTTCGGCAAGGTACTTAGAGAAATCGCCTTCAAAAGCATTCTTAATAATCTTCATCAAAGACATCGCCGCATTCGACTTCTCAATGTTATATCCACCGGAAGGAAAATCTTCTTTTGCAGAAAACTCCTTATTGATAACTTCATACTGATAGCCGACCTTGTAATTCAGAATCTTCTTTCCATCGGCATCCACACCCGGCACAACCTCTGTTTTCACATTGATCTGCGTATTGTCCGTAATCAGCTTATCCTGTTTTTTCTCTTCCACTACCTGTTCCTTGATTTCTTTCAATTGAACCTCCTCACGGGTAGCCTGCTGCATAATTTCGAGCGGAACGAAGTTTGCATCGGCTTCCAATGCGGTCAATTTGGTACGCCCGATATTATCATAGATGTATACCTTATTGGTAGTTTCGTTCTTCACTTCTACATAAGCAAGTTCAAACTCATCCTTGTCATTCAGCACATAAACAGCATTTTCGAATTTCAGGTTCTTTGCGTCCCCGAAACCTTCCGCTTCCCCGGCAGGCACTTCCAGAGCGATAGAAGGCAGTTGCTTGAATCCAATATTCAGCATATTGCTTGAAGCGTCATAGTCGCCGATAAACGGATTATCGATAGCAATACGGTCTCCGGCAAGTTCGGTAGCCACTTCCTGTGCAAACATCTGCTGTTGTTTCAAACGGGATTCATCGTTTACACGGATCGCATAATCTTCCATCGATTCCCCCTGCATCATCTTCACCCATTCGTTCATTTTGGCGTCTACTTCCTTACTCATGATCTTCCCGTAGAAAGGATTCAATCCGTTGGCATCCCAGAACACCATTTTATAAGGACGGTTGGAGAGCAGGAATACCTCACTATTCTGATTGTTCTTGAAGAAACGGGTACCCACTACGCCCGGCTGTGCCTCCGACAATTCCTGCTCAACCACACTGTTTTTCAAGTTCACAATCACAATATCCTTATTGTCACGAACCACACTCACATATTTTCCTTCCGGATGGAAAGAAGGAGAAGTCAGCTTTCCACCCAATTTATCGAAAATATCGACTTTCTCCCAGTTCTTCGTATCGATGATCGTCAGGCGGTTGTCATCGGTAGTTGCAGCCAATAAAGAAGCATCGGTCGAAAAGGCAACCTCCTTAACCGTTGCCGGCATCGGAATGGAAGTACGCTGTTCTTTTGTCTGGAAATTCCAGATAACAATATTTTTCCCCACAGCCGAAGCGATGAAATAATTGTTGGAACTCAATGCTAACGCCGTAGCCGGAGCACTACATTTAATGTAAGCCTGTGGCAAATAGGCTTTGGTGTCATAAACGATTATCTCCCCCAAAGAATTGGAAGCAATGAAATTGCGCGCGTCACTTCCGTAACACATGGCCAGCATCAGCGGTTTCTCTTTCAATCCCTTCCTTTTGTCTTTCAGTTCAAACAGTTTTTTGTTCCTTTCACGGAAAGAAAAGATCGCAATCGGCTTCTTGGGACGCAATACAGCCAATGAACTGCCTGTCGGATTGAAAGCAATGCGATCGATGTTTCTCAACTCCGTAATAGCAATATCACGCATTGTATACATGACTCCGTCCGACAGATAAGCGGTACAGAAAGTCGTATTGTCAAATGCCGTAATCGGCTTTTGCGACATAAAAGTTCTCTTCTCAACGACTTGTCCCGTTACTTGTCCGCAAAAAAGAGCGGAAGCAAAAAATAAAACGACACTCCCACGGGAGCAAAATCCCCTTTTTATCATACCCATATACTTAAAATGATTTAGTTTATGTTTAAATGTGTTTTGCAAAATAAATATTAATTATTGAATCGACATTACATAAACAGCATTTTTTTTCAATAAAAGTGTCATTTCAGGAAGAAATGGGAGGAAGGAGAAAAGGAAAAAGACAAAAGAAGAAGTTTCAGAAGATAAATATCACGGTTTTCCGTTACAACACAGCAAATTACATATTAATCACATTCATAAAAAATCCGGTTACATTTAAATAAAATGCAACCGGACCTCTACGAAATGTCCTACTTTACTTTACAGGAACAAGCCCCATTTTTTTCGCTTTTTGGAATAAATATGCACGAGCCGCTTCATATTCATTCGGAATTACACCATCTAAAATTGCATCTTTTATAGCACTTTTTAACGATCCTACCTCCTTGCAGGGAGTGAGTCCGAAGATTTCCATAATTTCTTCACCACTCACCGGGGGCTGAAAATTCCGGATACGATCTTTCTCTTCCAAATCTTTCAGTTTCTGACGTACCAGAGCGAAGTTATTCAGGAAACGTTGCTTGCGTTCCATATTTTTAGAGGTGATATCGGCTTCGCACAGCGTCATCAGATCGTCTATATCGTCACCCGCCTCAAAAAGCAAGCGGCGCACGGCCGAATCCGTCACGACATCATCGGCAATGACAATGGGACGCATATGCAGACTTACCATCTTCTGCACATACTTCATCTTCTCATTCATCGGCAACTTCATCTTCCGGAAGATATTCGGAATCATTTTCTCGCCAATGAAATTATGATTATGAAAGGTCCATCCGGCTTTGGGTTCCCAACGCTTGGTAACCGGCTTGGCAATGTCATGCAACAAGGCCGCCCAGCGCAACCAAAGATTATCCGTATGCCTGCTGATATTATCGAGCACTTCGAGGGTATGATAAAAATTATCTTTATGTGCCCGTCCGTTGCGCGTTTCCACTCCTTGCAGTTCCATCAGCTCGGGAAAAATAAGAGCCAGCAATCCGCTACGTTCCAGATCAATGAATCCCTTCGAAGGTACCGGCGAGAGAAGAATCTTGTTCAGTTCGTCGGCTATCCGTTCGCGGGAAATGATCTTAATCCGTTCCCGGTTGCGGCAAAGAGATTCAAAAGTTTCATCATCTATATAAAAACCGAGCTGGGTGGCAAAACGAATACAACGCATCATCCTCAACGGATCGTCGCTGAATGTTATATCCGGATCGAGAGGGGTGCGTATCGTTTTCTCTTTCAGATCGTTCATGCCGCCGAACGGATCGACCAACTCTCCGAAACGGTCTTTGTTCAAGCAAACCGCAAGCGCATTAATCGTAAAGTCCCGGCGGTTCTGATCATCTTCCAAAGTACCGTCTTCCACTATCGGTTTGCGGGAATCACGCTGATAAGACTCTTTGCGTGCACCTACGAATTCCACCTCCACACCGTGATACTTCACCTGTGCAGTACCGAAATTCTTGAATACGGAGACGTGTGCTCCCTTACCCAAGTGTTTTCCCAATGCCTGGGCCATCTCGATGCCGCTCCCCACCACTACTACATCTATATCTTTAGAAGGGCGTTCCAGAAAAATGTCGCGTACGTAGCCACCCACCACATAGCACTCCAAACCGAGTGTATCGGCCGTTTCTGAAATTTGCCCGAATATTTTATCGCTAAAGCGTCGTTTCAATTCTTCTTGAGTCAACTCTATCATAATTGGTATTTAGAAATTAAAAATCAATGGCCGGGAGAGACTTCATACCACCCATCGATACTTTTGGAGTGCAAAGGTACAACTTTTCATTCTTTACATTTCACTCTTCACACTAAATTCGTATTTTTGTTGCCTATAAACATAAAGAACAAAAAGATGAAGAAACTGATTGCAGGAATCTGTGTTACCATGTTGCTGGCTTCATGCGGCAATGATGCGGAAAAGAAAGCAAGCGAAAAGCTGAGTGCCGCCCGCAGTGCTTTTGCACAAGGAGACTATAACGAAGCCAAGCTACAGATAGACAGCATTAAAATTCTATATCCGAAAGCCTTCGACGCCCGAAGAGAAGGCATCAAACTGATGCAACAGGTGGAACTGAAAGAACAGCAGCAGACTTTAGTTTACCTGGACAGCATGATGCAGACCAAGCAGCAGGAACTGGAAAAAATCAAAAATAAATATGTACTGGAAAAAGACGCGGAATATCAGCGGGTAGGTAATTATTTCTGGCCGACACAAACGGTCGAGAAAAATCTGCACCGCTCTTTCCTGCGTTTTCAGGTAAACGAGCAGGGAGTGATGAGTATGACTTCCATCTATTGCGGAGGAAACAGCATCCATCATTTTGCAGTAAAAGTAACAGCACCGGATGGCAGCTTTGCCGAAACACCGGCATCGAAAGACAGCTACGAAACTACGGACTTGGGAGAAAAAATAGAAAAAGCCGATTATAAAATGGGAGCTGACGGAAATGTAATGGGGTTCCTCTATCTGAACCGGAACAAGAACATCAAAGTGGAATACATCGGAGAACGTAAGTATACCACTACCATGCCCCCTGCCGACAGACAGGCGCTTGCCGGTATTTATGAGTTATCACAATTGTTGTCATCAATCGAACAAATAAAAAAAGAGCAGGAAGAAGCGAACTTAAAAATACAGTTTGTCACTAAAAAGATAGAGCAAAAACAACAGGAAGAAAAGGCGGAGCAAAAAGATGAATGATTTCTTCACAAACCGGAGCTGCCACACGAACCACCTGTTTCGGAAAATCCTAAAACAAATCATATTCATTGCATTTTTGTTCTTGTTCAGCATGTGCATACAGGATGATCCCGAAGAGGTATTCTCACTAAAACCGGGTGATTCGTTGCCGGGGTTTTCGGTACAGGACAACAAAGGCGGGCTTATTTCGAATACGATACTAAAAGGCAAAATAAGTGTCATTGCTTTTATGAATACCGGTTGTCCGGATTGCCGGAAGGAACTGCCGGAAATAGAAAAAGCCTATCAACAATTTCGTGATGATGAAAGCATTCGCTTCATTGCCATAAGCAGATCACAAGGCTATGAAAGTCTGACAGATTATTGGATAAAGAATGCCTTCACCCTTCCCTACTCCGCACAGGAGGATGATTTCATTTTTCAAAAATTTGCATCACAGAATATACCGCGTATTTATATTGCCTCTCCCGAAGGGATCATTGTTTTCGCATCCGATGATTCGTATATTGTCACCACGGAAATAATTGTCGAACAAATAAACGGAATAGCCGGAAAGTAGACATTCTCCCCCTTACGCAATAGCAGAAAAGGCTTGCCGGTGGGTATTACAGAGTGTAAGGAGAAAGATCGCAAGAGCCGGTATTCAAGAAGCCAGCACTTGGATATCGTATCCGATAAAAAGTCCGCTCTCAATGACTCCGGTAATGCTTTTAATCTCTTTCTCCAAAAAGTTTCCAATCCCGTCAAACCAAGCATCCAGAATAAAATTCCCGTTCTCGGTCAGTATCGGACCGTCTTTTCCTTTCGCCATCCGCAAAACGACTTTGGATGCCCCAAGAGTTTTCAACTGGTTTTCCACATAGACCACTCCGGTAGGAAAGACCTCTACCGGCACGGGAAACTTACTGCCCAATCTGGAAACGAACTTACTGTTGTCGACGAGTATGAAAGCCCGTTCACTGCTTTTTATCAACAGTTTCTCCTTGAACATGGCACCGCCCCGTCCTTTGATAAGATTATGCGAAGGATCTACCTCATCGGCACCGTCGAATGTCCAATCGGGACGCCTCTCCCAAAGAGTTGTTTGCGGAATGCCCAGTTGCACACAAGTCATGGAGATCTCCATCGATGCCGGAATGACTCTCACTTGAAGTTTCTCCGTCCGTATTCTTTCCGCGATGGCAAACAGGGTAAGATAAACCGTAGAACCGGAACCGGCTCCGATCACTTCACCATCCTTCACCTGTGCCGCCAGCTCGCGGGCAATGCGTTCCTTCCCCTCCCGGTTGATGATACGGTCCGACCATTGTAAACCGGTTATTAAATTACTCTTCCACTCCATTGTGTTTCGTTTTAGTGACTCGATTCATAAACAGATATCCTTTCATTATAAATGAACAAATAATACTTGAAAATGTTAGAAATGGTTCCATCCGTATGAAACTTATCGTTCCAACCATATGAAACCAATCGTTCCAATAGGATGAAACCGATCGTTTCAAGCATATGAAACGAATTGTACCCATAAGATGAAACGAAGGAAAACCTGCTTTGGCCCTCTATCGAGTATTATTTCACTCTCCTGTTCAACTGATTATTTGCTTTGGCAGGCTTTGATTTCCCGATCCGTTTCCCGGTAGGCTTTGGTTTTCCACTACTTTTAGAACGGGAAGCACCGGAAGAGACATTCTTTCTTATACCACTCATCATTATCTCCCTTCATAATATTCACCCAAGAAATAACGGGCAATAAAATCCCAGTTTTTCTCCAGTATTTCTTTTCCATTCTCAAAGGGAAGCTGTGCTTGGGGGAACAAATTCCGTTCCATGGCATGCTTTAACAAGTCGAACGGGCAACGGCCCTTATCGGTAAACACCTTATACCCTTCTGCCGAAGCCGCCGCTTCATTGTATGCAGTTTCATTGCGTTTATCACAAAAGAATTGTGCAACACCCGGTGCCATCAGGATACCTTTGGGATTGGCAAACACAACGACATTGTCACCATCCTCATCCGGTTTATCGGGAATATCCGCCCGATTCCAATGCAGATGCTTTACAAAGAAATCCTCCATCTGCCCGTAAAGCGGAAAATACATCAACTGTTCACCATGCGAAGCTTCCAAAAAGAGCTTTACGCTTTCCGGCAATTGAATTTCCGGAGTTATTGCGGGAATGGCAGTCCGTTCCACCAATAGCTGTTCGGACGGCAACACCCAATCACCGGAAGGGACTTCCGTAATAGGCGCCTGCTCAAATACATGATCCATCAACCGATAAACATCTCCGGCCAATCGCAGCATCTCTTTATCAAAGGGGTTGGCAACCGTCGCCGAGAAATCATCGTCCGAATTGAGTTTCCACAGGACAAAAGCAATGTCGGCTTCGTTTATCTCATCAGGAATATAATCTTCCGACAACTCATAAAAAGGAAGGTAACTACCATATAGCTGATGACACAGGTCGCAGAAATGCCGCCATCCGCCTGCATTCGCTATGCTGTCTTCCAGATATAGAGTCAGCATAATGGCAGCCCGTTGTATATCCTCTGTCCGTTTTCCGATATAGGGTTGTGAAGAGCCGATCAACGAGAAAAGCCGGTTGGCAAAGTCCAGATACCATTCATCCGTAGAAACCGACTTTGCACGAGGATGAGGCCGAAGCCACGACTGCATAAATATCTTTTTATTTCGTTCCATATCACGAGGGTATTTTTTTAATAAAGCATCGGGAAAGTATTATCTTGTAAGCGAGAATTTCAGTCTCATTCCGAAATCCGCACTGGTCACCGGATAAGAGCTGGCAGATACAAGCGGCGTATTTTTCTGACGATCATAATAGAAGCTGACGCTAAGCAGGCGGCTCAGCGTATAGTCCGCAGAGAAAGAGATTTTAAGTGCCTTGTTACCACTGGTGGCCTGCGTGGTCACTTGCTGGATATCCCGGGCAAGAGCAGACTGATTACGGAAAGACACATCCATACGCAACGCGAGGTCGTTGCTTATCTTATTCTTCGAATCCTTCTTATTGCGTCCCGGGAAAAGTTCAAGACCCATGATCTTATATCCCATACCCAATACGAAATCTTTCGTACTGCTCTCTACAATCTGATTGGCGGCAAGGCTGAGATTAAGAATTCGGGTAGTCTTGTATTCCACCTTGGTAGTGATGCCGTTTTTGAAAGTAACGTCCACGCCTAACAAAGGAGAGAACTGTTCGTTGATGGAAACAGCAGAAACGTCATACATAGAGGACGGAACAGGTATACCGGTCTGTATATCATCTACAAATCCCCAATCCCCCATGTAGCTATGGAAATTCTGGAACGTACTGTAACTACCGACACTATACGTACTGCGATAAGCATGATTCAACGTCACACTCTTAAAGTATTTCTTGAAAAATTCAAGTTTGCTCAATCCGCTGTAAGTCACACGCCAGTTAGGCATCATAGACAAGATACCCGGGAACAGGTCGAGAGCACTGTTGCTTGCACTTCGTCCGGTGTAAGCCGCCAGGAAAGCCGGTATCATCACGTCAGAACTATATTTGTTCACCTGATACAATGGCTGTTGATTCAAGCCACTCTGCCCCTGATAAGGAACTCCGGCATACATATTTTCTATCCTGTTCTTTATGATATCCAGATTTCCTAAAAAGCGGTTGAAAGAAGAGGATGAGTAACCGTTAGAAGCACTGCGGCGTTCGAATGCACTACCGATCGTGATCACCGTCATATTGAAGTTACCGCTCTGTATCTGAGGCATGCCTTCATACATAAACTGAATCTGATTGGATTTATTACGGGTACGTCCGGCATTAAGATCGATCTTCAAATCACGGACAGGCTCCAGCGTCATACGTATCTGTAAATCTTCCTGGGCATTGGTTGTTGCCGGACTTACTACAGAATCTGAAACCAGCCAGCCGTTATCCAACGCCTTGTTAATATAACTGTCGCCCGTCATACCGAAAGCAAAATCAAGTCCCGGAGCAAAACCGGACGCTCCTTTCGTCTGCCCGAGCATATCCCCTATTTCCGGTCGGAAACCGGATATGGACATCGCATAGGTGTTTTTATAAGTAACACTTACATTACGTACCATCATAGCGACACGCGCTGCCGACTGTGCTATCTTATACCAACGGTTATCTTCGGGTTTCGGGCCTTGTATAGCGGTCAGTTTTATCCGGATGCTGTCTCTTGTTTCGATGCGAATGGTATTGGCATCCATCACTTTATAACGAATCGGATAACGGTTACCATCTACTGTCAGTGCCGAGACTTTCGGTTTCTTCGACCCCAAGCTATGACGAACGGTCACCGTAGTGTCTTTCTTCAACTGTATCTCTTTTTCATACCGTTTCGGTTTCTCTTTCTTACGCGTATCCGGACGACGCGCCGAAGAAGTAGCGGCAAAACGACGGTTGGTAGCTTTCAGGAAAGGCACCTTATTATATAGAGTCTCCAAATTGAAACGCCCGTTCACATCGATACTGCGCTGGTTCGAAATGGTATTACCCATCTCTCTCCCATCCGAAAGCGACACACCGCGATCCCAATTGTAAGAAGAGTTAAAACGGGTATCCGCCGTAATCCAGTCGGTAGCAGGAATTTTATCGAATGGCAGTTTATACGAAGCATTGAATGTCTGCTGATAATCGATCGGACGTCCGAAACTCAACAGACTACGACGTATCGTATCCTTCTTCGCTTCATATTCATCCGGATCGAGCGTCTTGTTTACCACTCCATAAGGTTCTTCTATCTCGGCACGAGTGGCCGAAGTGAAATTCATACGAAGATTCTTCGTCAAATCCCAGCGCAAGGCAAAGTCGCGATTCCACAGAAAATCTTTCGCCACACTTACGGGAATATCGGCAGGATCGCTCAAGTTCTCCATATCACGCAGTTGGAGTTCGTAATAGTGACGGCTCATATCCGTATTGAAAGAGATATTCTGCGGCAGATAACTCAAGTTCAGGTCTTTCACAAATTTCATCCATTTGGATTTGCTCTTCAATCCTTTGAAGGGTTCCCAAGCTTTGTAAACGGGAGCATAATTATAAGACAACGCCCCACGCCAGTCCGTTTCATTTTCATAAACAGTGGTACTGCCCTGGTTATGCCGTTTCGTACGGCTATAGCTCATGGTAAAGTTACCCGGATCATAAGGCATCGGATTTTTACTGGTGACCCCTACACGCATATTACTCAGACTGAAATTCTTGTACGTCGTTATCTCGTTGGCGATGTTCCGTAAAGAATCCCGTTCCCTGTCGTTAGCCAATGCATCAAGTGCATCCTTCAGCAACATATCCTTATCCAACGGATTATACTTGGGAGAAGTTTTTTCACGGGAATAAGAGTAGTAAATCGGGGCACTCAACTTCACCGCTTTCGGAAAGAAACGTCCCAGTTCAAAGGTGGTAGTGAACTGATATTGATAATAGTCGTCCAAGCGACGCTCGCTGACACTCTGTTCCAATCCGCCGAATCCCGCAGTCTCTACATGTCCGGCCATACTTACACTACCGAGGTCGGAAAGTTGCACATTCATATTTCCCTGTGCTGCCCAACCGCCGTCTTCATCAAAATCGGACAGACGCAATTCGTTCACCCAAACCTCTATCGACTTTTTAGAGCGCGAATTATTGCGCACACCGATCATCATCGTCTTCACTTCCGCCAATGACGGATTACCGATAATACTTATCTTGTTGGCCGGTTGCTCCGAATCGTATTCGGAATAAAGTTTTCCGTAACTGACACCGCTCAGAGGATTGTTCTTCGCCTGATTACGTTTCTTCTTCAAATCGGTAAAAACAGAAAGAGCAATGTCCAACATATTATCTTTAGGCCACACAATGAGTTGGTCGGATTCCGAATCTCCATTATAATGTCCGGCAGGAGTCAATTTCAACGGTATTTCGTATTCATAGAAATTAGAACGATAGTCGGATCCCAAACGAATGAATACGGATAACTGCCCATCTTCCGGATCGGTAACATTGTCGGTCAGCGCTGCTGCGTGAGCAAACATCTTCAGGCGACGATACTGGCGCATGTCCATTGTAGAGTTTTTGTATACGGCACGTGCATCACCCGGCGCCAGATCTTCCAGCTTCAAACTCATGGCCTGCTCATTTTGCTGGCGTAACTGCGGCTGTCCCGGATCTACAACTCGACTGATGCCTGGAGGCATTACATAGTTTACCGGCGTTTTATCACCATTCTCTTCTATATTGACAGTAGACACATCCAATGTACCGGTTACAGTAGGAGCCGGATTTTGAAGATTGTACAAAGGATCTGTATACGTACGCCATTCGCCACGCACCAGTTCCAGCGTAGCAAAACGCAAAATAACAGGTTTCTCGAACTGGGTAAGGAACATACGCATGAAACGTATCGATTTAAAGTCTTTGATATTACCGATAGGCGTTCCGCTACGTACAGGAACCTTAAACTGATACCAGGTTACCTCTTCCGAGCTGCCATTACGCAGTCTTACTTTCGATACCCGTTTATCCGTAATGTAATTCTGCCCGACTTCCAGTTTGGAAGGAGTCAGGTGAATTCTATACTGAAAATATCTTTCCGTCTCCGAAAGGGTATTATCCTGATTGATATCTTCAATATCAGGACTATCTTTGGCAGCAGTCGGGTAACTTTCCGGAGAATCTTCCTTGGCAACCGAGTTGCCCTCCGTATTATTAAAATACTTGTAACGTTCAAGAATGCTTTTCTCTTCGGCATCATAGTCCGATCCGCGATAGTAATGAAATTTATCACCGGCCGGTGAATCATAGAATTTCTGAAAGGCATCGGCGTTCAACTTCGGCCGTATCTCTTCAAGATACTTGGCATATGTAGGATAGTTCCTTTCATCTTCTACCGATAGTCCGTTGAATCCGACATCCTGCTTCTTGCGGGCTCCTGCCGTATTATCAAAAGCATATACCAGACTACGGTCTTTGGGCACACGTCCCCAAACCGTATAATCCACCCGGGACGGATCGTCATCGATAGGCAAACCGTTCTCGAAAAACTTCTTTCCATCTTTCAGGATATCCTCAGAAATATCTCCTAAGTTGAAATACAGATATCCGCCTTCGTTCGTACTGCGGGTATTTTTTCTTGTTGAAGTACCCGGTTCGTCTCCATCGGCATAAATAAAGGGATCGAGCAACCAGAACTCCAAATACTCGATGTTATTCTTTTCAAAATCACTGGTCTCTATTTTACGCATCATTCCTCCCCAACGCTTTGCAGGATCCAATAGATTTCCATTTTCATCCAAATCCCTGTCCAAGTTGTAAGGACCGCGCTCCTGCGGATAATAGGCGACATTCAACACTGACATAGTGGACGTTTCCGTATTGTTATAATCTTTGCCGGGAAACAACTCCGGTTCATAAACTTCACGGACATAATGATTGGAAAGCTGGTCCAAGTCATTTTTAATATGGGTCGGAGTCAATGAGGAATTACGGCGGGTAAACAAACCGTCGATATGATACCAGGCCAGCAAAGCACGGTTTTTCCCAATAGCCGTACTATCGGAAAGGTTGGTACTTGCCTCCGGAAATAATATCTGTTCGCCGCTTCCCCCGTTTAGAGGGCCTTTTGCATTATAAGGAATAGAAGAGAGCTGCCAATTTAGCGGTTGACTTAAATCGATTCCACTTTGAGAACTTTCAAAATCATCGATATAAGAAGAGTTGTCCTGCAATCCTCCGCTATGTCCCGGGATAAGCTGGGCAAATTCCAATCCCAAGTTTATATTCGACGGGGCGGTAGCTTCGACAAAAGGCAACTTATCCACCATATTGGTCAGCCACTGGCTTTCCCGCTTCCACGACGCATTCAGCCCCCACAAAGTATTCGAAATAGGTTCGTCTCCCATAGCCACCTTGGTGGTCATCGGTTTTTCACTCAGATGCATAATGGTACCTCCCAACTGGAAATCCGGTGAAAAATCATACGTGAAATTCAGCCCCAACATCGTTTTTCGCTGCATGTTGTAAGCCGTATTACTTTCAAGATTCACACTGATCGCAGTACCTGCATCGATGATACTTTGATTCAGGATGGTAACTACTCCCATCGTATAGTCAACCGAGTAATCGGAGTTTTCCGTCAGCGTCCGTCCACCAGCCGTGACACGCACCGATCCCCGGGGGACATTCATCGAACCAAGACGTATCTCATTGGCAGACGAGGCACGGTACTCTCCCTGCAGACGGAATTTATCTTTCTCCGCCAACTGCTTGGCCACCGTCAATGTAGAGTCATACAACTCCGTAAATGCATACTTATCGGCCAGTTCCTTATTGCCGAGTTTATCGGCCAGATGCTTACCGAAAGGTTCCACCACCGGGAAGAAGATACGACCGTTTTGCGCATTGACCGTATACCCTTCGACAAAATCGAAGAATCCGTCACTACCCACCTGGTTCTTACTGTTCAAACGATCCAGATTCATCACCTTAAGCAAAGGTATCTTATTGATTTTCCCTTCCGGAATGTATCGCAGATACACACCCGTAGTATCACTCAAATAGGTAATATTCAACGTAAACTTCTCCGATTGCACCTGATAAGCATTCAATGAATAGACGTTTTTCATCATCAAATCCCAGCAATTGGAGTTCGGAGAATTAGAGGTGTTTTTCAATAACTTCACATAAAGACAATTTGAAGTTTCCTTTATATCGGAAGAAAACTCACCGACCTGATAGGTCTTACCACCGATATTATATTCAAATGCAACGGCAAGCACCTCGTCGGGCTGCAAAGTCTGTTTCACCGAAAGATATCCTAAAGTGGTGTTCAGCGTATATTCCGAAGAAGTAAGCAAACGGGCACTTTCTATCTTCTCATAATCCATCCCGCTCTCCATCCCGGGAATACCCTCCATTACGGCATTTACCGAACTGATATCACGTGCGGCGGAATAAACATTCACCATCTGGCTATACAGATTATTGGCACTATTCCTCGGAACTTTATTGCCTCCCGATTCGGAGGACCACGGCGAACCGGCAGGAAGATTGCTCTCTCCCAAATCCGTCAACGCCACAATATTACGGGGGTTATCATAATTACCCCGTTTGTTGGTCACCCACACTTCAATACGGTTAATCGTGACACCGGAAAGAATATTCGGCAATTGCGCCATATTCTCATCATACCTATCCCGAAAATAATGCGCCAGAAAAAAGTGACGGTTCTCATCATAATCGGCTGCCGAAAAATCAAAAGAAGTCGTCTGTGCCCCGCCCTTACTGTTCACCGTTTTCGATTCGCTTTCCTGCTGGCTGATAACCGTCTGCAACTTCAATTTTCCAAACTGCAAATCAGCGCGTACACCGAACAGGGAAGTAGCCCCCCGTATCAATGAATTACCGGTAGTCATACTCACATTACCGGCTTCCAGCAGTTTTATGATCTCATCTTCTTTACCTTCATATTTCAGCTTCAACTTTTTGCTGTCGAAATCAAAAGTTGCATCCGTATTATAGTTCATGTCAAGGTTCACCTTATCACCCACTTTACCATTGACATTGATATTGATCTTTTCATCAAAGTCGAATCCCCAGGTCTTACGCATACTTTCGGGAAGAGTCGGATTCTGGACATTGTTATACTTCATTCCCATACTCAGTTCAGCACTTCCCTGAGTTCTGATCTGAACGCCACCCGGGCCGAATATCTTTTCTGCCGGCCCGAGATTGAACTTCATGTTCGTGAAGTCGAATTCTTCTTTTCCTTTGGTGAATACCGAGTCGTTGCGTTGGCGATAATAGTTCTGCATAGAACGTTTCATGCTCCAGTCCAGATATTCGGCAGGAGTCATTATGATAGGAACTTCCATTTCCTGCCCTCCTACAATGGTACGGATCAGATAGCGGTTGGTCAATGCATCATACTCTACCTTCTCTTCAACAATAGGCATAGGCTGGAGCACTTGGGCAACAGCAGGCAAACTTCCTAAACATAAAAATAATATGCCAATAAAGTAATGTGTCGACATACCGGCGAACCCGCGACATACCCACGCAGCACATTGGTAAATTGAAACATTAAAAAATTGGCATATTACTTTCATAATCTTTTCAAAGCAAGTTTAATAACTTTCTCTACAGCCGCATCGGGCTCATCTTTCAAAATGGCAAGTACTACTTTTTGTGAAGGAGCAGCCGCAAACCCAAGCATAGTAAGTGCAGCTACCGCTTCTTCCTGTATTTCGGTATTCATGGCAGACAGCAACATAGCCTGTCCGCCTCCGCTTGCGGGTACGGAAGTCTTTATTTTATCTTTCAAATCAACAATTACACGTTGTGCCGTTTTCAATCCGATCCCCTTCACGGTTTTCAACATGTTGGCATTTTCTGTGCTGATCACATTTACCAACTCGGCCGGAGAGAGTGCCGAAAGAATCATCCGCGCCGTATTACCGCCGATGCCGGATACGGAAATCAATAACAGGAACAACTCACGTTCCTGCTTGTCCGCAAAACCATAAAGCACATATGCATCTTCACGAATGGCTTCATAAATATAGAGTTTGCAAGTGCTTTTTCCTTGAATTGCAGAGTATGTATTTAATGAAATATTTACCGCATACCCCAAACCGTTACAATCGATTATCGCTGTTGCCGGACTAAGTTCGGCAATCTCGCCTTTGACGTATTCTATCATAATATCCTTATAACGCACGCGCACGAGAAATATTGTGCTTTACTAACCTTGAGCAACAAAAACTAACTTTAACAACCCTTTTAGGGCAATAAACAGAGAAAATGATTATTTTTGCGGCATAAAACAAGAAATATGTTAAACAAAACCAATAAAGAAATGAAAAAAGTAAGAGCAGCCATCGTCGGATATGGCAATATTGGTCACTATGTACTGGAAGCGCTCCAGGCAGCCCCCGATTTCGAAATAGCAGGTGTAGTCCGTCGTGCAGGAGCCGAAAACAAGCCGGCCGAACTGAATGATTATGCCGTTGTGAAAGACATCAAAGAGCTGCAGGGAGTAGACGTAGCCATTCTATGTACTCCTACCCGTAGCGTAGAATCCTATGCAAAAGAGATTCTGGCATTAGGTATCAATACGGTAGACAGCTTCGATATCCACACAGGTATCACCGCTCTTCGTCATGAACTCGGTGCTTGTGCCAAAGAGCACGGGGCTGTATCCATCATTTCGGCCGGATGGGATCCGGGAAGCGATTCGATTGTACGTACCTTACTGGAGGCGATTGCGCCCAAAGGAATCACTTATACAAATTTCGGCCCCGGCATGAGCATGGGACATACGGTAGCCGTAAAAGCCATCGACGGGGTGAAAGCCGCCCTCTCAATGACTATTCCGACCGGAACCGGTATCCACCGGCGCATGGTATACATCGAACTGAAAGACGGTTACAATTTCAACGAAGTAGCTGCAGCCATTAAATCCGATGCCTATTTTATAAATGACGAAACCCACGTGAAGCAAGTAGACAGCGTGGATGCATTGCTCGACATGGGGCATGGTGTAAACCTTACCCGTAAAGGAGTATCCGGTAAAACCCAGAACCAATTGTTTGAATTTAACATGCGCATCAATAACCCCGCATTAACCGCACAGGTTTTAGTTTGTGTGGCACGTGCTTCCATGCGCCAGCAACCGGGATGTTACACCATGATAGAAGTGCCTGTAATCGATCTCCTTCCGGGAGACCGTGAAGAATGGATCGGACATCTGGTATAAAAAACAGAAGAAATTTCCATAATAATTACTAAATAGCGCATTTATTTTATTCACTATCCTCCGACACGGATTGAAGTAATGATATTTCAGAACCCATCAACCGAAGGGGATAGATAGTTCGATAAAATGAATGCGCTATTTTTATGCACCATCCCCAAGAAAAACACACCAAAAATCAGAAACTTCAGAAAGTTGTATGTATTTTCTTTCTTTTATTACACAAAAAAGAACACAAAACGAACATTATTTATTTTTTTGTATATATTTGCATTATTAAATATTATCAAAAACGCACAACAACTATGGACTGTAAATTAACCTTTTTTTCTATTACTCCGGCTCTGTATACATTACCTGCCTTCGTTCGCAAGTTTACAAACAATAGTTGCAAAAACAATCATGTATTTATCCATACCGAAAAAACTCTAAATAAAATAAATATGAAAAACCTATTAATCATCTTGTTTGCCTGTTTCATGGCAGGACAAGTTTATGGACAAGAAATTTCCGTACCGGAAGTTAACACGAAATTCGGCAAACCTTCGGATGAAGAACTCAAAATGACAACCTATGCACCGGATACCACAGCGACTGCTGTTGTACTTTGTAAAAAGACCGGTGCATTTTATGATTTTGTAGCCGATGATTTCCGGTTGAATTATAGCTATGAAACCAAAATTAAAATACTCAAACCGGAAGGAACCTCTTTTGCAGATATCTGCATACCCTACTATGAGAATGAAAACCGCTCTTCAATGAAAGAAACTGTCAGTCAGATAGACGCTTTTGCGTACAATATCGAAAACGGGAAAACAATACGTACCAAAATGAAACGCGAGTTTATCTATAAAGAACGGCTCAATGACAAATATATGCAAGTCAAGTTCTCCATTCCTAATGTAAAAGTAGGGACTGTTATCGAATATAAATATAAGGTATTATCCGATTTCTACTTCAATATAAATGATTGGAGTGCCCAACAATCCATTCCTACTCTCTATACGGAGTATGATATCACCGTTCCGGAATATTTTAAATTCAATCTGGATGTACGCGGCACGGAAAGACTGGAAACAACAGACGATTCGGAAGCGGTCAATCTCAGCATAGGCAACCAACTACTGCAATGCAACGGCCGTCATCTCAACTTCAAAGGCAGACAACTTCCTGCCTTACACGATGATGATTATATCTGGTGTGTAAATGACTATAGTACACAAGTCAATTTCGAATTGGGAGGCTTGGACTTTCCCGGTGCCCTCTACAAATCATTCACCCAATCTTGGGAAAACATAGATAAAATGCTGCTGGAAGACAGCGAGTTCGGCGGACAGTTGAAAATACGCAATCCTTATCGGGAAGAAATGGCTGCTTTGAACTTAGACCAACTGAAAAGCATCGAAGAAAAAATAAGTGCCATCTATACTTTTTTAAAAGGAAAAATCACCTGGAACGAAGAATACTCACTTTATGGAGGTAAAAGCAAAAAAGTGATCAAAGACGGCATGGGAAACAATGCGGAAATCAATTTCATACTAATGAGCATGCTCCGGGATGCCGACATTCCCTCTTTCCCTGTAGTCATGAGCCGCCGCAATATAGGAATACTCCCTTACTCCCATCCATCCGTACAAAAACTAAATACTTTTATAGTAGGCGTAGCAAACACCGACAGTACGCTTGTTTATCTGGACGGTTCCGTAAGAGACGGTTACATCAATATACTTCCTCCCGTGTTAATGGTAAACCGGGCACGCGTGATCATGCCCGGAAAAGGCGGATTATGGGTTGATTTAAGCAAGACCTGCAAAAGCCAGTTACGCTCTATCGTAAATGCTACCATCAGCCCGGATGGAAAAATATGCGGCAATCGCAATACCAGTTATACAGGCCAGTATGCCTCATCATTCAGAAGAAAATACCGGACCGCCAAAGACAGTACGGAATTTGTCAACGAACTTGCTACCCAAGAAGACATAAAAGTCAACGTATTCAATGCACAAGGAGTAGACCGGTTCTCACCGCAAGTGAAAGAAACGGTTATTTTTGAAAAGCAGGCAACTACCAATGACAATTTCATCTATCTCAACCCGCTTATATTCTTACATACGGAAAAGAATCCTTTCACACAGGCAGAGCGGAAACTACCTGTAGAGTATCCTTTCACCGACCAGGTCGTATTATCCGTTAACTTGACATTGCCGGAAGGATACACAGTAGACGAATTACCGAAACCGCTACTGGCAAGAACAGAAGACAAGCAGGGTATGTGCCGTTATGTTCTGGAACAGAAAGAGAATAAGCTGACCATCAACTACACATTCTCGTCCAGCAAATTATTATATCTCCCTGAAGAATATCCCGGACTGCAAAACTTCTGGAAAGTAATAGCCGAGAAGAACAATGAAACTGTAGTACTTAAGAAATTGTAATTCTATTATGATAAAAAACAGGTTATACAACAGTATTCTGACGCTTCTGCTATTCCCTTTCGTTGTACAGGCACAGGCAGACACCGATCGGAATGCTTACTCCATCGTACAGGATGCCACGACAGAAATTATTTGTGAATCAACTTCCAGTGCCTTGCGTAAAGAGAGTTACACCATCACGATTCTAAATGAAAAAGGACGGGATACAGCACACTTTTTTTGTGTATGCGACAAGTTCACCTCTCTCCGGAAATTCTCCGGAGAAATAACAGATGCCAATGGTAAAGTTATCCGTAAAATAAAAAAGTCGGACCTGCAAATGTCAGAATACTCTTCAGGACTAACCAGTGATGACTACACCTATTACTATGAATGCAATCTTCCCCGCTACCCCCTGACCATAAAATACGAATGGGAGGTGAAGTACAAAGACGGATTAATCTGCTATCCGACATTCAGACCTCAAAAAGCCTACAACCAGTCGGTAGTAAATGCTACATATCGTCTCTATACCCCTGCCGGCAATCCGGCCCGCTACCGGATGGTAAACATGAAAACCGAGGTAAAACAGGAGGTAACATCTAAAGGAGATATCCTGACCGAAGTATCCTCAGGACCGATGACAGCCATCGAATACGAGCCGTTCGGCTTATCTTTCGCCGAACGGCTTCCCCGTATCCATTTCTCACCCAAACTTTTCACTTTCGACGGAACACAGGGCGACATGAGTTCCTGGCAATCTTACGGTATCTGGCAGAATAGCCTGCTTACAGGACGCGACCAATTGGCAGAGCCCATAAAACTGAAATTACGGGAACTGACAGCCGGTTGCAATACTCCACGTGAAAAAGTGCAGGCAGTCTATAATTACTTGGCCGAAACCACTCGTTATGTAAGCATTCAATTAGGAATCGGCGGCCTGCAACCTATCGCCGCTTCCGATGTCTGCCGGGCAGGATTCGGTGACTGTAAAGGATTATCCAATTACACCCACGCCATGTTGAAGGAACTGGGTATCCCGTCTGTTTATACTGTAATCAGTACTGACAACGAACGGCTACTGCCTGATTTTTCCAGTGTCGATCAAATGAATCATGCCATCCTGCAGGTTCCGCTCCCGGAAGATACGCTTTGGTTGGAATGCACCAATCCGCAGCTACCATTCGGATATGTACATAGCGGTATTGCCGGACATGATGCTCTATTGATTACAAAAGAAGGAGGGATTATGTGCCGCCTGCCCTCCTATCCCGATTCGTTAAATACGCAAACAACTAACGCTTCTGTCACTCTCACTCCTACCGGAGGAGCAAAGATAAAAGCCAGCGGAATCTCTCGTTTGTTTCAATATGAAAGTATGGCAGGTATCACCAGGCTCGAGCCGTCACACCGGAAAGATTATTTACGTTCCGGCATCAATCTGATACAGGCTAATATAAACAATATACAAATCAACGAAGCCAAAGAAGTCATTCCCATGATCGATATCCAATATACGATCGAAACGGAACAATACGGAAATAAAACAGGAAATCGATTGTTTATCCCGGCCAACATCTTCCGTAAAGGATTTACAACGCCCGATCTTAAACAACGTGTACAGGATATCCATATAAATTACGGCTATTTGGATACAGACAGTATTTGCCTGCAAATACCGGAAGGATATACTATCGAATCTCTCCCCAAGACTTGCCAAGTAACAAGCAGCTTCGGAAGTTTTAGTTCTTCCTTAATGATAAAGGACAAAGAAATATGTATCATACATCGCTTATTGATGCACCGGGGAATTTATCCTAAAGAGATTTATAAAGATTTTCTTGAATTCCGTAAACAGATAGCGGCACAATACAGCAGCAAAATTATTCTAAAGAAAGAATAAGAGCCTGTTGTTTTGGAAAAATGGAGTACCTTTACAACCGAAACCAATAAAGATACGACATTGAACAATCATCGATATACACATGGTGAAGAGCTCGCCAACACACTGAGTCATGGAGCCGGTATTCTGTTAGGAATCATAGCAGGATACTTCTTATTGATAAAAGCAGCCGCAGGCAACGATCCCCACTGGGCCGTTGCCTGCGTTTCTGTCTATTTGGCGGGAATGTTATCCTCTTATATCAGTTCTACCTGGTATCATGCTTCCGCTCCGGGAACGACGAAAGAATTATTACGGAAATTTGATCACGGAGCCATCTATCTGCACATTGCAGGTACCTATACCCCTTTCACCTTGCTGGTGATGCGCAATGCCGGCGGATGGGGCTGGGGCATCTTTGCATTTGTCTGGTTATCCGCCCTTATCGGTTTTATCCTTAGTTTCAAAAAACTAAAAGAACACAGTAATCTGGAAACATGCTGCTATGTCGGAATGGGCGCCTCCATCCTGATAGCATTAAAACCGCTAATGGGCTGTCTTTCAGAAATAGGGGCATCCTCCGCCTTCTGGTGGCTCATCGGTGGAGGAGTATCTTATATCATCGGAGCCATATTCTATTCATTGCGCAAACCCTACATGCATTCAGTATTCCATCTCTTCTGCCTGGGTGGCAGTATAGGTCACATTGTTGCAATTTGGTTGATCTTATAAAACTGAGAACCTGTTTAAGTTTTCCTCTTAAAAGTTTTCCAAAACGGAAAACTTTCTGTATCAAGAAGAAAGAAAAGTTTCCCGAATTTTAATGTTAAAAGCTAACCAACCTACAAGTAATTCTACTATCTTTGTCCCCGTTCCGGAGCTAAAAAGAGGTTTAGTCAAAAGGGAACGCTGTGCAAATCGGCGACAGTACCCGCTGCTGTAATTCTCTGAGAATCCGCACACTATGCCACTGCGAGTTTCATCGTGGGAAGGCGTTGCGAAGGAGAGATAAGTCAGAAGACCGGCCGGACAGATTTACCATTTCACGATTGACGATCGATCATCAGAGTTACGCTAATCGTAAATAGTAAATTATCTAATTGTTTAATTTATAAATTACTTTCGGGAGTTAAAGTTATGAACTACGCTGAAATTTGTATCATCAAACGTGATGGTAAAAGAGAAGATTTCTCTATTAGTAAGATCAAGAACGCTATAAGCAAAGCGTTCAGTGCCTCCGGTATCACTGACGAGCAACAGCTCGTAGCGGATATTACCATGAATGTCATCAGCCGCTTTTCCAATCCTACCATCACTGTAGAAGAAATTCAAGACTTGGTGGAAAAAGAATTAATGAAAGTACGGCCCGAAGTTGCAAAAAAGTACATCATCTATCGCGAATGGCGTAATACGGAACGCGATAAAAAAACACAGATGAAGCATGTCATGGACGGAATTGTCGCTATCGACAAGAATGACGTGAACTTGAGCAATGCCAATATGAGCAGCCATACTCCGGCAGGTCAAATGATGACTTTCGCTTCAGAAGTGACCAAAGATTACACGTATAAATACTTACTGCCCAAGCGATTTGCAGAAGCACATCAATTGGGGGATATCCATATACATGATCTGGACTACTACCCTACAAAGACCACTACTTGTATCCAGTATGACATGGACGATCTTTTCGAACGTGGATTCCGTACCAAAAACGGCAGCATACGTACCCCGCAAAGCATCCAAAGTTATGCCACATTGGCAACTATCATCTTCCAAACCAATCAGAACGAACAACATGGCGGACAAGCCATCCCGGCATTCGACTTTTTCATGGCAAAGGGAGTAAATAAATCATTCCGCAAACACCTGAGTTCTTTTATCAGCTTCTATATCGCGATGGAAACCAATACCGCAGTGGAAGAAAAAGCAATCCGCGCCTTGATCGAAGAACATCTGCCCTCTATCAAGACCAACGAACTGGAACGTGAAACACTGCGCATGGCACTCACCGCCCTTCAAATCAATATAGACAAGGAACATCTGGCACGCGTCATTGAAAAAGCTTATCAGCAAACCCGGAAAGATACCCATCAGGCTATGGAAGGTTTTATCCATAATCTGAATACAATGCACTCGCGCGGAGGCAATCAGGTGGTATTCAGCTCCATCAATTACGGAACGGATACTTCCGCCGAAGGACGCATGGTGATTGAAGAACTGTTAAAAGCTACTATCGAAGGGTTAGGCACCCGTGGAGAAGTTCCGGTATTTCCTATTCAGATATTCAAAGTGAAAGACGGAGTATCCTATTCGGAAGAAGATTATCAGAAAGCAATGACGGATTTTGAAGCGGCCGAAGAAGGACGCATGACTTTCAGCGCTCCTAATTTCGACCTGTTCTTAAAAGCTTGCCGGACTACCGCAAAAGCACTGTTCCCCAACTTCATGTTTTTAGACGCCCCGTTCAATCAAAACGAAAAATGGAATATCAACGATCCGAAACGATATCGTTACGAATTAGCAACGATGGGCTGCCGTACCCGTGTATTTGAAAATGTGGCCGGAGAAAAGTCTTCATTAGGACGCGGCAATCTTTCATTCACTACTTTAAACATGCCCCGTCTCGCTATTGAAGCCCGTATCAAGGCAGAAAGCATCATCGAAGACAAGCGCAACCAAGATGCCATAGAGTTGAAAGCTAAAGAAATATTTATAGAGTCGGTACATGAAACAGCCACCTTGGTAGCTGATCAGCTTTATGCCCGCTATCAATACCAGCGTACGGCATTAGCACGTCAATTCCCATTCATGATGGGTAATGATGTATGGAAAGGAGGAGGTGCATTAAACCCGAACGAAGAAGTAGGAGATATTTTACGTAGTGGTACGTTAGGTATCGGTTTTATTGGCGGACACAATGCAATGGTAGCACTCTACGGTCAGGGTCACGGTCATAATGATAAAGCATGGAACACCCTGTACGAAGCCATCATGGAAATGAATAAGGTAGTGGACGAATATAAAGCGAAGTACAACCTGAACTATTCTGTACTGGCAACTCCCGCCGAAGGACTATCCGGTCGCTTCACCCGCATGGACCGTCGTAAATACGGAAAAATCGAAGGAGTAACCGACAATGACTACTATGTGAATTCTTTCCACGTGGACGTAAAAGAACCTATCAGCATTGTAGAGAAAATCAAACGTGAAGCTCCTTTCCATGCCATCACACGCGGAGGGCATATCACATATGTAGAATTGGACGGTGAAGCGCAAAAGAATGTAAGGGCCATTGCCAAGATCGTAAAAGTAATGCATGACGAAGGCATCGGCTACGGTTCCATCAACCATCCGGTAGACACTTGTCACAATTGCGGCTACAAAGGGGTAATTTACGATAAATGTCCGGTATGCCAAAGTGAGAATATCCTGCGCATGCGCCGCATCACCGGATATCTGACCGGAGATTTAAGCTCTTGGAATTCCGCTAAAAGGGCAGAGGAAAGAGACAGAGTAAAACATTTATAAAGCTTTCAGCTTTATAAGTTGAAAGTTGAGAGTTGAAAGTTGAAAGTTACTATGCAGTGTGGCAGCGCAGCTAACTTTCAACTTTCAACTCTCAACTTTCAACTATAAAAAGCTTTCAACTAAAATAAGGCCTCATGACAACTTTCAACTCTCAACTTTCAACTTTCAACTTATTATACACCTATCCCGAAACAATAGTTGATGGTGAAGGCATCCGATATTCCATTTATTTAGCCGGATGCAGTCATCACTGCCCCGGATGCCACAATCCGGAAAGTTGGAATCCGTGCGCGGGAGAGGAACTGACGGAAGAACGCATCATGGAAATTATCCGTGAGATAAATGCAAATCCATTATTGGATGGAGTTACTTTCTCCGGAGGTGACCCTTTTTATAATCCCGAAGCATTTTTTCTTTTGGTAAAGAGAATTAAAGAAGAGACTCATCAAAATATCTGGTGCTATACGGGATATACCTACGAAGAAGTACAGGCACATCCCAGATTAGCAGCCGCACTGCCTTATATTGATGTTCTTGTAGAAGGACGATTTATACAAGCGCTCTATTCCCCTCATCTGGAATTCAGAGGAAGCAGTAATCAAAGAATTATCCGGCTGCATCGCTAAAAAAATTCATTTTTCAAGAGGTGTAAAAACAGAGATATCCATCCTCCTGTCTTTTTCTATTTACAAAATAAAACAACAATTTATTCTTACCGACTCAGGCCCATTGTAAAACATTAAAAACGAAGGACTAATTTCTCTACGAAGAACGGCCTGTTTCTCGTAGAGTTTCGGATCGTTCCTCGTAGAGTTTCGAATTCTTTCTCGTAGAGGGAAAACAGTAATTATTAAAACATTAATTCACAACACTTTACCGAGTTCCTTATTTGTTGTATATTTTCATTCCGTATCACTCTGCCAGACTCCTCTTCACATATCATATATAATTACATTCCAGAGTTTTATTCCACATATAGTCCGATACAGAACCTTATTTACCAACGCAGGAAACAGTAACTTTACAAACCGGATAATAACCGGGACAATTCTTCCCGCCAGTCAACACCATTCTTAGGCTTGAACGTATGCATGCCCAACTCCTTACCGATGCGTACATTCGAATCTCCATCGTCTACGAAAAGAGTTTCCGAAGGTACCATCCCACTATCTTCCAACATATGATAAAAAATTCCCTTATCCGGTTTTGTACAACCTAACTGATAAGATAAATACAACTTGTCGCAATAATCCGCCAAAGACTTTCCCTGAGAAGAAAACTCCGGACTGCATGCCCATGACATCACATAAGGATTAGTGTTACTCAAAATATAGACACGATAAGATTTTCTCAATTCCAGTATGTAATCCAGTTTATGCACATCGACTCCTGTGAAAAAGCCCAACCAAGCCTGCCTGGTCTCTTCTGCCGACAATTCCCGGCCACATAGCTCTCCCAATTTTTCCCGAAAACCGTCTGCACTCAATTTACCCTCTTCCAGTTCCTGAAAAATACCGGTCTGATGATACTTATCCAAACGGGTTTCCGCATCTTTCAACCCTAACTTCACAAAGGCCTGAACCGCTTTGTCGCGATCTATATCGGCAATGACACCACCAAAATCAAATACAATATTCTTTATCATAACATCTCATGAATCTATTTTGTACAAAGGTAAGACTTATCCACCTAAAAAGCAGTAGATAAAAGCTTGATCTTCATCAAAAAAGAGGATACTGCATTCTTTCACCAAGTATCTGTTTCTATCTTAATCCGGCATTATCTTGAGAGCTGTTTTGAATCCCGGCCGGTTATCCGAAAAAACTCAGCCGGAATCCTTGTTTACCTAATCTCTGTTCTGTATCTGGAGAAAAGTTATATCCTTCTCTCCCTTAATATTCGGTCTCTTTCACTGTCTCTACCAGCCGTTTGAAATCTTCCGGGTATACATCTCCGATATTTCCGATACGGAAAGTATCTGCCTTTGATATTTTTCCCGGATAAATAACGAATCCTTTGGATTTCAATGCCATATAGAATGATTTGAAATCAAAACCAGCCTTTGGATAAAGAAAAGAAGTGATGATAGGAGATTGAATGGCATCTTCAAGTAATGTTTTAAAACCCAAAGAACGCATTCCGTCTACCAATATCCGGTGATTTTCGCAATAACGGGCATAACGGGCCTCTACCCCTCCCTCGGCAATCAACTCCGTCAACGCTTGCTTGAATGCACGCACCACATGAGTGGGAGATGTAAAACGCCATTTTCCATTACCTTTCTCCATCGTTTCCCACTGATCATAAATATCCAAAGACAGCGAACGGGCGACTCCTTTACAGTGCATCAATTCGGAACGGCGAGCAATGATAAAACCGAATCCGGGAACCCCTTGAATACATTTATTGGAACTGCTGATTAAAAAATCAATGCCTAATTCATGTACATCCAAAGGTATACCTCCAAAACTACTCATACAATCCACGATCAACTTTTTACCATGCATTTTTACCACATGAGAAAGTTCTTTTATCGGATTGAGAATACCGGTAGTAGTTTCGCAATGTACAAAAGCCACATGCGTAATATCAGAATTATTACTCAGATAGTCATCCACATACTCCACAGAAACCTGTTCCGTTTCCTCAAAGGCAAGCATGTCATAATCCAGATGATAATATTCGGCAATGTTCCCCATACGATCGCCATATGCGCCATTACTGCAAATCAATAATTTGTTATTCTTACCGATAGTAGCCCCAATCACAGCCTCTACACAATAAGTACCACTTCCCTGCAGAAGTACGGTAGTATATTCTTCGGGAGTCTTGGTAGCTATTCCAAGCAGTTCTTTACGCAATTCCTGAACAATATGTAAGTTATAATCTTCATCCCAAGTACACCAATCGGTCATCATGGTTTCTTTTACACTATCTGAAGTTGTCAACGGTCCGGGAGTTAATAATAAATATGGTCTCATAATGTATTCATTTTTAAATTTATAGTTTGAATAAGTGCTGGTAATTCTTCGATATTACGGATTACATAAGAGGCACCGGCTTCAAGCATACGGTTTCTTACCTCAACCATACGATCCTCTAGTTCATCGGCAGTCAAGTTATCTGTTTCCTCCTCAGTAAGTCCCATTTCATTACTGCCGAGAATGACGCCCACACTCCACACCTTGGCATTCACACCCTCTTTTATATCAGCGATCGTATCACCCACTTTCACAACCGTATCGAGACAAGGAACACCGAGTTTAATCATATTCTCAAAAATCATATAGGGAGCCGGACGCCCGGCAGGAAGAAAATTCGGAGTAGCGCAATAATCTACACAGTATCCTTTCGCTAAAGCAGCAGGAAGAACAACATCCATCATTTCACGGGTATATCCGGTAGTAGAACCGATTTTCAAACCTTCGGTACGCAACTTTTCAAGCGTAGGGATAACACCGGGAATAGGATCGGTATACTCTTCCAAAGAAGCAAAAAGATATTCCTCAAAAAGCCGGTTCAATTCTACCACATCTTCTTCGGCCCAGCTACGCTGATAACGGGATATGAACTGTTCATTCACCTCGGGCATTGTCAACAATTCACGGATATGCTGGATTTTAGGTAATCCCATCGGCTTACGAGTCTGTTTCACATCGATAGAAAGCCCTTTCTCTGCAAAAGCCTTCATAAAAGCGGCTACCGGAGCAAAACATCCGTAATCAACTGCCGTTCCGGCCCAATCCATAATTATACATTCGATTTTCTTCATTCTTATTTCTATTTAAATATTTATTTAATCATCGTTTTTCCAGTTCATCCGACCAAAAGAGACGAATGATCGAGAGAATATTTCTTCTGTTCATAGAAAGGAACTGTTTTTCTGTATCGTTGCCAGAGATATATCAAGGAGATTGTAAAAGCCACGCAACAAACGGCACCCACCGTTCCCGCCATCGTATTATAAAATTCGAGCCAATTAAGATCCGGATTAAAGAACTCCTTGCAGACCAATACCAATACCGTACCCGTATATCCGATGGAGTCGATCATTGCAATAAAGAATCCCACATTTCCCTTTATCCGGAAACACGCGATGAAACGGTCAAAGAAAATAGTCTGGAAACTAAGATAAGAAAAATAAAGGCAAAGACTTTGGATAAACAGCCAGACCAACGGCGGAAGCTGTAAACTATCATAATTGAAAGCAACAAAGCTCAAGGTCACCGCTCCTATGATGACCATCACCAATAAGGCGGATAATACTTTTATATGACTTTTCATCAACGCCAATGATGCAAATACAGCCAGAATAATCAAAGTCACCACACCATCTACTTTGGCAAATGCCCATGAAGAAAGACCGGCAGCATCGACATTGATAATCTTCACTAAAAAATCCTCCTTCACATCTTGCAGTACAGTCAAAAACAAATTTGCAAAAAAGAGAATTGTCAATACAGGAGCAAAGCTACGGAACACCTCCCATCGTTGCTTATTGTTCAGTGTCACCCTCTCTACACGTTGCGCCCGGTCTTCGGCCGTTGGTTTGGGAAGATTATTAAGAATACATCCCAGCCCGGCAAGCAAAGGTAAAGCAACAGCACCGATCAATGCAGGCATCCAAAATTCGCTCACACCAAGTGTATTCACAACAAAAAGACCGATTGACTTGGCAGTCCCGCTACTCACTGCAATGCTCAATCCGAAAAGAGAGGCCAACAAATCGGTAACCCGCCTCCCTTCCAGGAAACTAAAAATAACACCCCACATACATCCTAAAGAAAGACCGTTGAAAAACAAAGCCAATACATTCAACGGACGGGGCAAACATCCGAAAAGCACCAAAGAAAGTTCGGCAATGAATACGGAGACAAGAATAAATTTCAAACGTCCTTCTCTTTTCAGTTCGGAAATCAACTTAATTCCTATGAATTTAGATACCATATAGCCAAATATCTGAATAATACTGGTCGCGATTTTATAATCCATCCCGAACAGTTCCATCCCATCAAACGTGGCAGCAGTAAATGGTTTGCGCAAAGCATAGACTAAGGAGTAAGAAAGTAAAGCCGCACCTCCGGCATAGAGAATAAACAGGATATCGGAAATTTTTCGTTGTGCCGATGGCGATAGTTTTTCTTTGAAATTCATATGTATCATTTTTTGTTTCCGGTGCAAAATTAGGACAGGCACACAAGAACAAAAATGAATTTATAGGATTCATTTCATTTATATTCATATCCCCTTTGATAGAAACATTAATGTAATATTCATGCAACAAAAACATAACACAACCGTGTTTAATTTGCAACAAAAATCAGTATAAGCATTTCAGAACAGATGAACGAACTCATAGAAATCTACAAACGAATAGAATATCTCCGGAATAACGGAGTAAAAATGAAAGATATTGCAGACCGGATAGATATGGCTCCCAGTGTACTCTCTGCTTTATACTCAAGCGTACTTCCCACATATATGGAATTGCTACACACACATACTTCCGAAGAGGCACTGGACGAAGCGTTGGCACTTGTAAACAACGTATCCAAAAAACGCCTGCTCGGTAATTTAAACTCCACAAAGTTGCTTCTCATGGAAATGGAACCGGAACATCGGGAAGACGCTTCCGGAAACCCATTGCTGAAACTATTGGAAGAACAGATGAAAGAATCTGTACAGGAAGTATTCAATTACAGTGGCATTTACTTGAGCTACAGCTTGTCATCCTCTACAGACAGTCTGAAAATAGAGCCGTATATTATCTGTGCCTCAGACAATAACGGCTATGTAAAAGTAGGTATGATCAACGCATACAAATCAATACATTGGGGCAGCGGTATTATCAATAATCATCAAAACTCCTATCTGATATTTAATGAACGCGATCTGCCGCAATTCGCCATGGTAACCATCTATCTGCAACTCCCGCATTACGAATATCCCAATATGCTGAAAGGACTGTATTTATGCCTGGATTACAATCATAACCCAATCGCCCGCCGGATTGTAATGATGAAACAATCAGACAGTACCGCCATTAATGACTTCTTGAAAATGGAAGGAAAAATTGTACCACGGGCCGAACTGACTCCCGAACTCGAAGTATATTACAACTATACCTGCCAAAAAGGTGACTATATAAAAACATGCACCGTACCTTCACCACAACTCAATGAATCGGATCTGGAAAGAGAAAAGAAAATGCTACAAATATAAAGCCCCGTTTCAATACCCCATCAAACGACAAATCCCACAGAGTTTTTCTATACGGAAATTTACTCTGTGGGATTTGTTATTCGATTTCTGTTAAATCGCTCTCTGTTTTAAAAGAAGAATCTCAATACATCATTGAAATTAGCCCATATCAACAACCCGAAAAGCAAGAACATGCCTACCATTTGCGCATATTCCATGAATTTATCACTGGGCTTACGGCGGGCTACAATCTCATAGATAAGGAATAATACATGCCCACCATCTAATGCCGGAATAGGCAGAATATTCATAAATGCAAGAATTATGGATAAGAATGCCGTCATATACCAGAACTGATGCCAGTCCCAAGTAGCCGGGAAGATACTTCCGATTGTACCGAAACCACCCAATTGCTTGGCTCCTTCTTTAGAAAAAACATATTTCATATTTCCAACATACCCTTTCAAGGTTTTCACCCCTAACTGCACACCGGCCGGGAAGGATTCAAAGAAACCATATTCTTTAGTCACCATCGGCATTACACGACTCAGAGACCGCGCATAGACACCGATACGAAAAGTGGAATCGGTACTCATTGTCAACGTATCCATTACCCCTTTACGAACATAGGTCAATGTTATCTGACGGGGGTCGACTCCCTCCTTTTCCAGAGCAGCAGCGTTCTTCCTACGTTTTCCCATCTCTTCCAAAAATTCATAATAGGAAATGGGCGCTCCATTCAGGGCGATCACACTATCGCCCGGCATCAATCCTGCAAGAGCCGCTTGTGAATTAACCGATAAACTATCTACCACATAAGGCACACGATAATCGGCGAAACGCACACTATCGGCCATCAAACGCTGCATCATATCTTCAGGAATGTATACAGACACTTTCTGTCCACCGCGAAGCACGCTTACTTCACGCGCATCGGCAATCTGACTCAACAGATCGGCATCATAGCGAAGAAATTCAACACCATCGGCAGAAAGCAGTACATCACCATCCACAAAGCCCACAGCCTTGGCTGTTTCATTAAACTGCATTCCCAAAGGTGCCTCCTGTATCTTTATATACTGGTCTCCCCAAGTAAAAAGAATCATGGAGTAAATGAACAGCGCCAACAGAAAGTTGAAAAGTACACCACCCACCATTATCAACAATCTCTGCCAAGCCGGTTTAGAACGAAATTCCCACGGTTTTTCAGGTTGTTTCATCTGTTCGGTATCCATCGACTCGTCTATCATCCCGGAGATCTTGACATATCCTCCCAACGGCAACCAGCCAACAGCATATTCAGTATCACTCTTCTTGGGTTTGAACTTAAAAAGAGTGAACCAAGGGTCAAAGAATAAACAAAACTTTTCGACCCGTACTTTAAAAAGACGGGCAAAGAGAAAATGTCCCCCTTCGTGTATAATAACAAGCAGCGAAAGGCTCATTATCAACTGGAGGGCACGAATTAAAAATGTTTCCATCGGTTTATTTACAATTTACAATTTACAATAAATTCGGTAGCTATGCGGCGAGCCTCTGCATCGGTTGCCACATAGTCATCATAAGTCGGGACCTGTACAAATGAAGCACGTCCCATTGTTTGTTCAATTACATCACTCATGGCAAGGAAGCCGATTTCATCACGCAGAAAAGCGGCAACCACCATTTCATTGGCAGCATTGACAATACAGGGCATGTTTCCACCACGGTACATCGCTTCATAAGCTAAAGAAAGATTACGGAAACGTTTCGTATCAGGCTGCTCAAAAGTAAGGCTCGTACACTTGGCAAAATCAAGCCGGTCGAATGAAGAGCAAACACGGTCGGGATATGAAAATGCATATTGAATGGGCAAACGCATATCAGGCATACCCAACTGCGCCTTCACGGCACCGTCTTCAAATTGCACCATCGAGTGAATAACGGATTGCGGATGTACCACCACCTCTATCTGACCGGGTTGTACCCCGAACAACCATTTTGCCTCAATCACCTCGAAACCTTTATTCATCATCGAAGCCGAATCGATCGTTATCTTAGCCCCCATCTCCCAGTTCGGATGCCTTAACGCCTGAGTTTTGGTTACCGTCTGCAACTGTTCCATAGTATAGGTACGAAACGGACCTCCGGAAGCAGTCAATATCACTTTTTCAATCGGATTTCCCACCTCTCCGGCCAAACACTGAAAGACTGCGGAATGTTCGGAATCCACAGGCAGAATAGGGGTACGATACTGCTGTGCCAACTCATTAATCAACTCGCCTGCCACCACCAGCGTCTCCTTATTGGCCAAGGCGATAGCTTTACGGGCACGAATGGCATTTATGGTCGGCTTCAATCCGGCATACCCTACCATGGCTGTCAGCACAATATCCACAGGACCGGATTCTACTATCTGACACACTGCTTCCGCACCGGCATATACCTTGATCGGCAAATCACTTAACGCCTCTTTCAACCGGCCGTATTTCTCTTCGTTGGCTATAACAACCGCTTCGGGCTGGAATTTCCGGGCCTGTGCAATCAGCAGGTCCACTTTATTGTTAGCTGTCAACGCATACACCTCGTACAATTCGGGGTGTTCTTCGACTACCTGCAGGGCTTGCGTACCAATAGAGCCCGTAGAGCCAAGAATGACGATTTGTTTCTTTTTAATTTCCTTATTCATGGTTAGAATACAATGTACTTTTCGGGATTTACTGCACGCCCTTTGTGCCACAATTCGAAATGCAAATGAGGCCCCGTAGTAAGAGTTCCGCTATTCCCCACCAGAGCAATCGCTTCTCCGGCCTGCACTTTATCCCCTTCGCGCTTCAATAAAGAGCCGCAATGTTTATAAACGGATACAAAATCCTGATTATGCTGCACTTCTATCAAATAACCCGTCTCGGCAGTATAGGTACTCAATATCACCGTACCATCCAGCGTAGCAAGCACGCTTTCATTGGGATTGGCGGCAATATCCGTTCCATAATGTCTCTTTTCGGCATCAAAGTGATCAGAAATCATCCCACGCGTAGGACGATAAAAAATCAGTCCGTTCACATCCGGTTGTGAAGTAATGGAAGTAAGGTTATATTTTTCAGTTTCCTCGTATTTACGGCGAAATTCTTCCTCACGCTTGGTGCGTTCCATAAGAGTATCTTTACGCATAGCTGTCAACGTATCCATACTTTGCACAGAATCGATCCGCACTTTCCCACTGAAAATATCCTGAATATTCATTATATACAGATTTTGCCTGTCGACCAACTGTTGCAGAGAATCCACACGCAAAGCGTTTTCTACAACCTGTGCACGGACTTCACTGTTCATATATCCGGGCAGATAGTTGCGTAAAGGGGTAAAAGTAATAATGACGGCAGCTATTACAAAAAGAAACGTCAATACAGAAAGCAATACCGAAAGGCCGTTCAGTTTAGATACACGAAGCCCCACTACCTCTTCAAGAGTATTCTCGTTGATGATAGTGAGTTTATACTTGAACTTTATATTGTTCCAAAAGGCTTTACTACGTTTCTTCTTTGGCATTATTTCATCGTATAGCGTACAAATGTAAGCATTTCACTAATTCTTTCTATTACAGATTACACAGATTAACACAGATTTTATTCTTCTTCAAGTTCGTCAAGATTCAATAATCCCTCCGGTAGATCTACTGTAATAAGTCTATGTTTCTGATCGATACCGACAATAAACTCCTCTTGTGCAGGTACTAACAGTTCTTCCCCGTCAGAACATTCTACTACAAAAAGGGTATTGACCGTAGAGTTGTCTACCTCCACCACTTCACCCAATACACCATGATTCACATCCTCCATGCGAAAACCGGCAAAGAAGTTCCAGGAAAGCTCTCCCGAGTCCGCTTCATCTACATGCCCTATCGGGAAGTAGACATCCACATTCGTAAACATACGGGCACGTTCGGCCGTATCCACCCCTTCGAGCTTTACCAAAGCGGTAGAATCCGAACGAAAACGATATTCTTCCATAAAAAAGGGAACGAAAATACCGTCAAGCAGACAAATAAGGTAGTCGCAATCGGCACGATCAAAAATATCGTCCGTAAAGGTGAATGACAATTCACCGTGTATACCATGGGGTTTATTGAAAATTCCTATTTTATATACTTCTTCTTTTCTTATCATATACGCGTTATTCTGGCACCGATAGCATTCAGACGCCCTTCAATATTCTGATACCCCCGGTCTATCTGCTCGATATTATGAATACGGCTGATACCTTCTGCACTCATTGCAGCAATCAGCAACGCAATACCGGCACGAATATCGGGTGAAGTCATATTACCGCCACGCAATTTAAACCCGTGGTTGTGTCCGATGACAACGGCACGATGCGGATCACAAAGAATAATCTGTGCACCCATATCAATCAACTTATCCACAAAAAACAAGCGACTCTCAAACATCTTCTGATGAATCAGCACACTGCCTTTGGCCTGAGTAGCCACCACCAGCAACACACTGAGTAAATCCGGTGTAAGGCCGGGCCACGGAGCATCGGCAATAGTCATAATAGAACCGTCGATGAATGACTCGATCTGATAGTTCTCCTGTGCAGGAACATAAATATCATCCCCACGCTGTTCCAATTTGATACCCAAACGACGGAAACTTTCAGGAATGATGCCTAAATTTTCATAAGAAACATTCTTTATGGTAACCTCACTTCTTGTCATGGCAGCCATACCGATAAAACTGCCTACCTCAATCATATCAGGCAATACGGTATGTTGTGTTCCATGCAATTCTTCTACTCCTTCAATCGTGAGAAGATTGGAAGCAATGCCCTTGATTTTCGCCCCCATCCGGTTCAGCATCTTGCAAAGTTGCTGTAAATAAGGCTCACAAGCAGCGTTATAAATAGTGGTCGTTCCCTTTGCCAACACAGCAGCCATCACGATATTGGCCGTTCCTGTCACAGAAGCCTCATCCAGCAGCATGTAAGTTCCTGTTAGCCTATCGGCTGTGATCTCATAAACACCCCGTTCGTCATTATATCTAAAATCCGCTCCCAAGCTTTGAATACCGACAAAGTGTGTATCCAACCGACGACGACCAATTTTATCTCCTCCCGGTTTAGAAATCATTGCCTTACCAAAACGGGCAACCATCGGACCGATCAACATCACCGAACCACGCAAACTGGAACATTTCTTTAGAAACTCATCACTTTCCAAATAAGCGAGATCCACGTTTTCCGCCTGAAAACTATACGTATCGATTCCCTCTTTTGCAACCGTAACTCCCATATCCCTCATCAATTGAATGAGATTATTGACATCCAGAATATCGGGAATATTATTTACCGTCACTTTTTCTGCCGTAAGCAACGTTGCACAAATAATCTGCAACACCTCGTTCTTAGCACCTTGCGGATGGATATCTCCGCACAGCTTGTGCCCTCCTTCAATTACAAATGAAGCCATGTGGTTAGTAGTTAGTAGTTAGAATTTAGTAGTTAGTAGCTGGAAGTTAGTAGTTAGAATTTAGTAGTTAGTAGCTGGAAGTTAGTGGTTAGCAGTAATTCAAACAACATGCTGCATAGATTCTATCTCCTAACTACTAAATTCTAACTACTAACTACTAATTACTGACTACTAATCAATACTTCCTTCTCTGATTATTATTCCGATTATTATTGTAATTCACTTTCGGACGATAATTCTGTGCAAGCCGTTCCGCCATCAAACGAATAATGTCATCATCCATCCGGAGTTTTCCTCCGGAAAGTTCATCCAGATCTTCGGCTATCTTGCGGTCATCTACCGTATCTTTATTCCAAGCCATATAATCCTTCTTCATATGATTACAAATAAGAGCAACCAGATTTCTCTTCTCATCGCCTTCCGGAAATTCGCATGCTTTCTTTATCAACACCTCCAGAGTACGACCATAATGACGATAACGCATTTTGGTACTGGGATAAGGGATCGAATCAGGCTTCGTACCCAAATTCTCTTCACGAATTATCTCGTAAGGATATTTTATATCCAGTTTAAAATCAGCCATGATAGCTAAATGATCCCATAGTTTATGCTTGAAATCGGGTACATCTCTCAAATGAGGAAACATATTCCCCATAATATTGATGATAGTATTTGCACAACGTTGACGCTCTGCCGGGTCTTGAATTGTCAATGCATGATCTACCATATTCTGGATACTCCGCCCATACTCGGGAAGCGGCATTCTTTTCTGTTGAGTGTTATACTGCATATAAATGAATTAAAAAATTAAAGAATTAAAGAGGGAAAAACATAAACTCTACAATAACTTTTTGGGAAGAGAAGCCACAAACTCTTTCAGATAAAAAGGCTCAAAATAAGCCACATCCTTATAATCTTGCTTTGCCATCGCCTTATCAGCGAGCGGAAACATCATTTTGGCCAACGGATGAATATCATCGATGAAATGCGCATTCGGATGCGTTATCTTTTCCCGGCACTTAGCAGCACCGTTACCAAAAAAATAAACCGGATGTTCATTCAATATATCAAGATAAGAATTCTCATCAACAATATCTGCCGAAATATCGCGCACCACATTCAAGGCACGATCATAAACAGCTGCGTATACCTCCATCCGGCGGGCATCGATCATCGGGCAGAGATAAGCGTCTTCCGGCAATTCATGATATAACAATACCGGAACACACAACACCTCCAGTGTCGGTATACCTATCAACGGAACATTCCGTCCATAACAAATCCCCTTAGCCATCGAAACTCCGATACGAAGCCCCGTATACGATCCCGGACCACAACTCACTGCTACCGCATCCAACGGAATAGCATGACTATCGATAAACGACAAAGCCTCGTCAACAAAAACCCCTAATGACACAGCGTGTGAAGGACCTTTCATGTCTTCCTGCACAAAAATCGTCTGTCCGTCTTCACTTACCGCTACCGAACACACAGCAGTAGAGGTCTCAATATGTAAGATACACGACATAATTTTCAGATTATTAAATTGATGCAAATTTAGCTGATTATTTTCAGATTACCACATTGTCGCATAAATTAAAGCATATTTCAGTTAAAATTCATCGCATAAACAAATCTTTTATCTATCTTAACGCGCTATTTTATAATAAATAAAATAAACAACATACAAACATCACATGGGTAACCTGCGCTGTAGTACTATATATCTTCTTCGTACTTGGGAATAATCGCTTCCTTCGCACAACCTCCGAAAGATTGCTCAGTTAAACAACAGATCCGCACAAACGAATCGGCCTGCTACTTGACCTCAAAAGTGTGACTGAAGGAGAGATTACTTAATTATACATATACCTAAATATTCAATATAAATTTCCTTTTCAATAATAGATTAATTTGCTATTAGATTAGAGAAGCTACACATTTTTCCCTTTTTGAAGCGATAATCTTAAAATAATCTCTTACTTTTGCAGAAAACAATCGATTTTATGATACAATCCATGACGGGATACGGCAAAGCAACTGCCGAACTTCCCGAAAAGAAAATAAATGTAGAGATCAAATCGCTCAACAGTAAGGCAATGGATCTGTCGGCCCGCATTGCTCCGGCATACCGTGAAAAAGAGATGGAGATCCGCAATGAAATATCACGAACTCTGGAACGTGGGAAAGTAGATTTCAGCCTCTGGGTAGAAAAAAAGGAGAGTGCAGAAAGTGCCACACCCATCAATCAGGCATTGGTAGAAGGCTACTATAAACAAATAAAAGACATTGCCGATAATCTCAGTATCCCGGTCCCTACAGATTGGTTTCAAACTCTGCTCCGCATGCCGGACGTACTAACTAAGACCGAGACACAAGAATTGACCGAAGAGGAATGGACCACTGTACATGCGGCTGTTCTGGAAGCAATCGGCCATTTGGTAGATTTTAGAAAACAGGAAGGTGCCGCACTGGAAAAGAAATTCCGTGAAAAAATAGCCAATATCTCGCATTTACTGGAATCTATCACGCCCTATGAAAAAGAACGTGTCGAAAAAGTCAAAGAGCGCATAACAGATGCTCTCGAAAAAACATTGAGTGTAGATTACGATAAAAACCGTCTGGAGCAAGAACTTATTTATTATATAGAAAAGCTGGACGTAAATGAAGAGAAACAACGTCTCGGCAATCATTTGAAATATTTCATCAGCACCATGGAAAGCGGTAGCGGACAGGGCAAAAAATTAGGTTTTATTGCACAGGAAATGGGCCGTGAAATCAATACATTGGGCAGTAAATCCAATCATGCAGAAATGCAAAAGATCGTAGTTCAGATGAAAGACGAATTGGAACAGATAAAAGAACAGGTACTGAATGTAATGTAAATCGGTCATAAATTATCAAACTACGGATAGTAAGTAATATCTGGATGCAAAGAAAGACAGTTTCCTGCTCCTTTCGTAGTTTGTAATTCGTAACCGGCAATTAATAAAGCGCTATGAACGGAAAATTAATCATCTTCTCCGCTCCATCAGGTTCGGGCAAATCTACCATTATCAATTACCTGCTGAAGCAGAACTTAAATCTTGCATTTTCTATCTCAGCAACCAGTCGCCCGCCACGTGGTGAAGAAAAACATGGAGTGGAATACTTCTTTCTTTCTCCCGATGAATTTCGTCAACGTATTTCAAACAACGAATTTCTGGAATATGAAGAAGTGTATAAAGACCGTTACTACGGCACACTGAAAGCCCAGGTAGAAAAACAATTGGAAGCCGGACAAAATGTGGTGTTTGATGTAGATGTAGTAGGTGGATGCAACATAAAGAAATTCTATGGAGACCGGGCTTTATCTTTATTCATCCAGCCCCCCTGCGTAGAAGAGTTGCGCCGTCGTCTTATAGGGCGCGGTACAGATGCCTCGGAAGTGATAGAACACCGTGTGGCGAAAGCAGAATATGAATTAAGCTTTGCTTCCAAATTCGATAAGGTCATTATCAATGATGATTTGGAAGCAGCAAAAGCAGAAGCTCTGAAAGTTATAAAAGAATTTCTAAATAAATAGCCCTCTCTCCATCAATAAACCTTCTTCTTTAGCGGATATTTTATTAATAATCCCTCAGCAGCGATTATGAAAAAATTAAAAACCGGAATTTTCAGTGGCTCTTTCAACCCGATTCATATCGGACACCTTGCCTTAGCCAATTATCTTTGTGAGTTTGGTGAGGTAGATGAAGTATGGTTTGTGGTGAGTCCTCACAACCCGCTAAAGAAACCGGCCGACTTATGGCCGGATGAGTTACGTCTCCGGTTAGTGCAGCTTGCCATCGGAGACTATCCGTACTTCCATGCCTCCGATTTTGAATTTCATCTTCCCCGTCCTTCTTACACAATACATACACTGGACTGTTTGAAAAAAGCTTATCCCGATCGGGAATTTCATCTCATCATCGGCTCAGACAACTGGCAAAGATTCGGTTGTTGGCGCGAATCGGAACGGATTATTGCCGAAAATCAATTACTTGTCTATCCCCGTCCCGGATATCCCGTAAATAAAGACTTACTTCCAACAAATGTGCGCATCGTCAAATCACCTACTTTTGAGATAAGTTCTACTTTTATCCGGTATGCTTTGGCGGAAGGAAAAGATGTACGTTATTTCCTTCATCCGGCAGTTTACGAAGAACTTCACCGGCAAAAATAATATCAGTTTTATACCAAGAACAGGAAACACCATTCACTAAAATTCTTTGTTCCGTTCAGAACCGGTTTAAATTCTGCTCAGTATTATGAGAAAAATTCAAGTAAGAACTTAATATCACTCTATTTTCCAATAAGTAAAAGGGTATCAGAAGCTGATCTTAACTTCCAATACCCTTCAAATATGATGCAAAAGCCACTTAAAGCGACCTTTTATATCATTTCTTCATCCACTTGCAATGCCGTATTCCTTGTGTCGTCCCGGCTTGAATCATATAAAGTCCGGAAGGTAAGTCACCTATCTGAATTTCAGTTTTATCACCGGTGACAGAAACGGAACGTACTACTCTACCCGATACATCTATCATTTTTACAGTTTCTATTTCACAATCGGCCTCAAGGCACAATATATCCTGATCCTCATAACAAGAAAGAACAGACGTTTCAACTACAGTTTCTTCAATTCCTGTATCCTGAATTATTCTGAATGTCGTCCGATTCAGAAACTCCGGTAATAACGCATCTGCATACTGCCCATCTACAGAAGCCAGTAAAACACCATATTGACCTACTGGATAAGTTAATCTATGAACGATTTGTATTTCCTTTGTTTCATTCTTTTCCAAAGACAATTCTACAACATTGGAGTTGCCTACAACCTGATTCTGGTCAGTAAAAAAGATCAAAGCGAATGAGCCATCGCCATATCCACCACTATTTTTTATCTTAGAAGTAACAACAATATTACTATTAGGATAAATATTGTTAGAACCATCCTGAGCAACCGCCGTTACCGAGCTCCATAATTTATAAACCGGATCGGCTGGTTCATCCAATATCGTAGCATCAGTTACCTTAAATTCATTAGGTCCGATGGCATCCCACCATCTATTACTCCATGCATTATCAACATCGCAAACAACCACGACGTCATAGTCACCAGGACTTACTTCAATAGCATCGGTGCTATACTCAAATGTACGGGTAGCTCCCTTTGGAATACGCGTAGGGAACATACCTACATATTGACGTTCTTTCTCCTCGTCAAGACTCTTCTTTTGCAATAAAATACCCATATAAGAATAGAACTCTTCACCGTCATTTTTCACGGTCACCCGGAAAGTGGCTTTCCTACCCTTATATAATTTCGTACTTATTATTTCCGGCTTTTTCACCATACTCAACAGGGGTTCAAACTCCGGTTTTACGTAGCTCACCTTATTGTCTGTCACTTCCACAATATGATAATTCGGATAGTTGACTGGCGTAAGCATAATAGTATAGTTCGAAACACCATTTTCTTTTTGTGCTACCAACAACCGATAGGTACCATTCTCTATTGAAGATGGAATAGAAAACTCGTCGAAAGTGAACCCTTTTGTTCCACCTCCCAAAGGACTAAGTTTAGTTACGGCAGTACTACTCAGAACTGTCAATAACGTCTCATCTTTATAAAGTCCTAAAATCACCTCACCGGTAAAGCTCTGCAAACCATAGTTAAAAAAGCCGATGGTTGCTTTATTGGTTCCTTCCCGAGCTGTTTCAGTCTCCTGCATATTAAAAGTTCCGTTCAACTGTACACGTGCCAGATGGGTAGAAGATTCATTCGGCGGCTGAATACCGATCAATATGGCCTGATAGTGGTTATAAGCTCCCATTCCGCTACCAATACCCAAATCTTGCGGTTCAAGTGCCGAAATCTGATAATATCCGTTGCTAATGCCTCCCCATCCCCAATTAAAATGAAAGAAACCATTGACATCATAACCATCACACACAAATGCGTGCCCTCCGCTGGGGCCTTCACCAAAATAAAGGATAGGACGTTTCTCATTTAACTCAGCCTTCAGAAAATCCGACCAGTCACTCTCGTTAAAATGAGTACGTTCTATATATTCCAAATTATTATCATATGAAAAATAATTTTTAAGACCGGTAGCAATATCCTTGGCCGTTGCACCACTACCTTCAACACTATAATCCATATTACAAGATACCCCCACATGATAAGACAATATAGCGGCAGCTTTTGCTTGCGCCTCACTATATTTTCCATTATAATCGCTCAACATATTGACCCAATCATAAGTAGTATTGCTAAAGTCGACGCTTAACCGTTTATTCAAAATCTTACAAGTATAAGTTTTGGTTCCTTTACCTTTTAAAGGATAATTATAATATTTCATGATCTGAGCTGCTGCCGTAGCTACACAACCGACAGGAGCAGTCATACTGTAATTTTTATCAAAAGGACATTCGTTATTAAAGGGGGTATCTTGATTCCAAACAATATCACCCAACAAAGGCTCTACAACTGACGTAGTCATAGTGCGTGTAGTTATATCACCAGCATAAGGACTTACCATACCAGCAATTTCCGGAACAGACGAAACTTCCGACAGACGCGCAATCTCTATATCATAACCACTAAGCCATTGCCGTACCTGCAAAGGTTGATTTTCCAAACCAAAAGAACCAGTCAATGAATAAGCCAATATCGAACGGGCACGATCATCAGCAGCTACAATCACAAAACCTCTGTTATTATCGGCATTGAATACATAGTAAGTCGGCAATCCCAAACTTGAAACAGCACGCGTATCCTTACTATCAGCAGGTATAACAGATGTATAAGCCAAAGTCAACACAGACGAGGTTGTACGTGTGTTACTTCCACGATCAGAAGTCACAGAAGCAAAGAAACGATTCGCTAAACCGAACGCTTCCTCAAGTGTAATTTGTTTGGCACACAGATTTTGAAAAAAGAAAGATAGAAATAACAGAAAAGCGTAATACTTTCTCATAAATTCATGATTTATTAATTTTTTTTGCAAATATATGAAAATATGACACGGTAATTGATATTATTAAATGTTTTTTGTTTCCTTTGCGCAAATAACAAATATAACAACATGAAATTTTCATTTTAAAAAACAAAGCGTATGAAAAACTTTACTCTTTTACTTATTAGTGGTCTTTTATATTCGGGGCTCAGTTATGCTCAAACGGACCAAATTTATACCCGTCCCAATGAAAAGACAGCAAAAGCTCCGGAAAAAAAGATAAGCCAATTCATGAAACCGGTAAACAAAACGACAAGAAATAATGATAATAGCATTTGGAGGCCTAAAACAGAAGTTTGCTTCGCATGTGATCCGGAAGACGAAAGTGACGAAATTACATGGTATGAAGATAATATCATTCAATATACTTATGATAAATATGGAAATGTAACTGTCTTCGAACAAGAATCAGTAGAAGCAGAAGAAGGGGAAAAACGAAGCAGAACATTTATAAAATACAATGATAATCAAAAGGTTATCGAGCGTATAGAACAACATGAAACCGATGGGATACTCGTCAATCATCAAAAAACAGAATTCGATTATGACAATATAGTGACGGACTTTGTTACGCGCAGAGCTACCTATAATTGGGATGAAGTAAAGAATGAATGGGTAAAAAACTACGAACATAAAAAACTGATAACAAGAGACAGTAATAATAACATCACCCAGATTTTAGTGAAATTACTCAATTATGATGGAGAATCATACATAGATCGCGAACGTACGGATATAATTTACGATGAAGTCACCGGTAAGGCAAAAACATGGATTAATTCTACCAATGATTATGGTGATGGCATGCAAGAAGGTATAAAATACGACAATATTGTATGGGAAAATACCAACGGACAAATTATAGAAACAAATGAGCAATTTGTAACAGGCAATAATCGGATAAAAGAAGCAAAAGTATTTAAAGGAGGAAAAGAAGTAGGTACATACAAAACCGTTTTCACAGGTAAAGAGGATTTTGAGTGTACCATTAATGTAACTCAAACAAATAGCGATTCAGAAGAAGAATATGTTTCAAATGTACATACTTATAAAATATTAAATGAAAATGGAGACCAACGCGAAGAACTTATTTATAAAGTAGACGCTAATGGGGATGGAGTATTTACAAACGATGAAATAGTAGAACAACAGTATTTGATCTGGAAATACGATGATAAAGGAAACCAGATCATAAGTGCAGGATTCTTCCCTATGGAAGAGGAAGAACCGGTAGCAACTTTTACAGCAAGTCCAGTAACACCTGATCCGGGATGGGAACAAACAGATGGAGAAATGACAGAATATACTTATAACGAATACGGTGAAATTGTCTCCAGAGTTGTTTATATGTGGTTTTACGAACCGGGAGCCAGCCAGTATCTCCCCATGGAGAAATATGTTTCAAGTGAATTCTTGGATGTTTCTACCGGAATGAAAACCACTCAGAGTAAAAACGGAAAACTAACTTACGTTTTCAACAAAGATGGAGAGGTAGAATTCCGTATGGAAGGTATGAATAGTTATGCTATCTGCAACATAAATGGTAACGTTATTGTGAATACAAAAACAAAGAATGATACCGAGACCGTATCTATCGCTGATCTACCAGCCGGATTATACATCTTGAAAATAATTGGAACAAAAGGTACAGAAAACGTAAAATTCATGAAAAGATAGCACAATCGGATTATTTATTGTTTCAACCGGTATAAAGTAATTATCACTATTTCAGACGGAGCGCCGATACGGATATTTTTATTAGAAGTCCCGATGCCATTGGTTACAATCATCGGGATTTTTGCTGTATTATACTTCAATCCCGTGAGGAAACGACTTCCATAATGTGAAGGTATAATAGGAGCATAACCAAAAATACGTACCTGCCCGCCATGAGTATGTCCGGCTAAGGCAAGATCTGTATTTGCCACAGAGACATCCTCTATGTAATCGGGAGTATGAACAAGCAGAATCACAAAATCTTCAGGAGCAAGCCCAAGCGTCGGACACTTACCGTTCTGTTTCAAGTCGAAAGGATTGCGCACACCGGCAATCAGTATCTGCTGTCCATTTTTCCGCAAAGTATCTACTTTATGTTCAAGCACATGCATACCATAACGTTTCATTTCACGGATAATATCTTCATGACAGCGCTCATAATCATTATTGCCCATTACTCCATACGTTCCCATCGGAGTTTTCACTTTAGCCAAAGCTGCAAATAATTCGGGCACATATTCACAACCTTCCTGATAGTCACCTCCCATGAGCAATACATCGGCTTGCTGAGCTATGAGAAGCCGAACAAGGCCATCCAAATCTTTCTCTTTAAAAAGGCTTTTATAGTGAAGATCGGAAATAAAAGCAATACGGAAGCCATCAAAAGCCTCAGGTACATCTCGATGGGTAAAATCATATTTCACTACACGGTCGATACCTTTATAGACAGAAGATACGCTGATATTCGAATGAGTAATCAAAGTGCCCGGAGCTACTCCGGCAGGAACGGGAGAATTATGTGAAGCAGACTTGACCTGTTGCTTTTTTTTCTGTTTTTGTGTGCGCTGCAGTTCCTTGAGTTGCGAATGGTCGGGAGCAAACAAACCGGAAATAAAACCGCCCGTGTCCGGACGAAGCGAATCGACAGCCAACACGGGATAAGCCGGAGAGACAACCAAAGTTTTCTTCGACTTACAGGAAGAAAACAGGAAAGAGAGTAGAATCAGGAAATATGCTAACTTCTTCATATAATTAATAATAAATCAATGTGTCAATATGACAATGTGCCAATGCATTAATGTGTTAATATGACAATGTATCAATTACCTCCCGGTGGAATAACACACACCGATTCGCACATGCATATCGGTGCATCCGCATATTGTTTTATTCAATTTGAGAGGTGCAAAGATACTCCAAAATTCCGTACCTTTGCAACATGAAAGAAATAAAGCGAAATTCTTGGCGTGCATGGTTACTTGCCGCACGCCCTAAAACTCTGGCAGGAGCAGCTACCCCGGTACTGATAGGTGCAGCCCTTGCCTATGCCGACGGACAATTTCAATGGTTGCCTGCACTGGTTTGTTTCCTTTTTGCCGGACTGATGCAAATCGCAGCCAATTTCATCAATGACCTATTCGATTGTCTAAAAGGAACAGACCGCGAAGACCGTTTAGGACCGGAACGTGCTTGTGCACAAGGATGGATTTCACCCGGTGCCATGAAATTAGGAATTATATTCACCATTATCCCGGCATGCCTTATCGGGAGCATTTTATTGTTCTACGCCGGTTGGCAGCTAATTCTCGTCGGATTATTGTGTGTCATCTTCGCATTCTTCTACACCACAGGGCCCTACCCTCTCTCGTACAATGGGTGGGGGGATGCACTGGTGATTAGCTTTTTTGGATTTGTACCTGTAGGTGGTACTTACTATGTACAAACGCTGAATTGGACACCGGATGTCACAGTAGCTTCACTGGTTTGCGGACTAATAGTAGACACATTATTAATTATCAATAACTATCGCGACCGGGAAGCAGATGCCCAAAGCGGAAAACGTACAATCATAGTACGCTTCGGAGAACCTTTCGGCCGATATTTATATTTGGCATTAGGGATAATCGCTGCACTATTGAGCTTATATCTCACCGGAAACAGCATTCCAGGTATAATAACAGCAATTGCTTATTTCCTTCTACACCTTTCCACCTGGAACAAAATGGTAAAAATACACAGTGGCAAAAAATTAAACAGCATATTAGGAGAAACCTCTCGTAATATGCTGTTCATGGGAATATTTCTTTCACTCTCGCTCATCCTGAAATAAAGAAAAGAAAGAAGGGAAGGAAAAAGGAAGAATGGAGAGAGACTGCGCTATTACGCTGCATAGCACTTCTCCCCTCTCCATTCTCCTTTCTTCTTTTTTCCCCTTTATTTGTACATTCTTTCATAATACTTCTGATAATCGCCACTGGTAACTTCTTCTACCCAGCTCTGATTATTCAGATACCACTCAATTGTTTTCACAATCCCTACTTCAAATTTTGTCTCAGGATACCAACCAAGTGCATCGGTTATCTTCGTAGGATCAATAGCATAACGCTGGTCATGTCCTAAACGGTCTTTTACAAAAGAAATCAGACTTTCATTAATCCAGTCGATAGCAATTTCGCCATCCGCACCTTTTTCCTGCTTTTTCAACACCTTACGATATCCCGGATTCTCCTCCAACAACCTATGAATAGTCGCAATAGTCAATTTTACAATTTCGAGGTTCGTTTTCTCATTGTGTCCACCCACATTATACACTTCACCTTCTACTCCTTGGCGTACTACCAGATCAATCGCTTTACAATGATCTTCCACATACAACCAATCACGTACATTGCTACCATCTCCGTAAACAGGAAGTTTCTTACCTTCAAGAATATTCTTTATAATTAATGGAATCAATTTTTCCGGGAAATGGTATGGACCGTAATTATTAGAACAACGAGTGATAGTAACCGGCATTTTATAAGTATCATGATAGGCCATTACTACCATATCCGCACTTGTTTTCGAAGCGCTGTACGGACTATGCGGACAAAGCGGGGTCGTTTCGTGGAAATACCCTTCAGCACCCAACGAGCCATACACCTCATCGGTAGATACCTGATGATAACGTACTCCTTTACGCCAGGTCGGATAACCATGTTCGTCTTTTCCCATCACCCAAGCACGCCGTGCCGCATCCAACAAATTTTGCGTACCTAATATATTAGTAATAAGAAATAACTGAGGATTTTCTATACTACGGTCAACATGGCTCTCGGCAGCAAAATTCACTACATAGTCGAACTTATACTCCGCAAAAAGGCGATCAGCCAGATCGCGGTCACAAATATCTCCTTTCACAAAGAAGCAACGCTCGTTGTCAATGTCACCGGCGATCGTTCCCAAATTTCCGGCATAAGTCAGTGAATCAAGCACTACCACACGAATATCATCATGTTTTGCTAAAATGTACTTCAAATAATTAGCACCGATAAATCCGGCAGCACCGGTTACAAGATAAGTTTTCATAATTATTTCTGTTATGTCGATTTATTATTTCGCTAAATCCAAAAGATACTTGCCATATTCCGTTTTACCGAGTTGTTCACCCAAAATTCGTAACTGGGCAGTCGTTATCCAGCCATTACGCCAAGCTATCTCTTCGATGCAACTGACATAAAAGCCCTGTCTGTTCTGAATGGTAGCCACAAAATTGGAAGCTTCAAGCAAACTATCACAATTACCGGTATCCAACCAGGCAAACCCACGGCCAAAAAGTTCGACTTGCAATGTGCCTTCGTCAAGATACAATTTATTCAAATCTGTAATTTCATACTCACCACGGGCAGATGGTTTTAGTGAAGCCGCCTTCTTAGTTACATCAGCATCATAAAAATAAAGCCCCGGAACAGCATAATTACTCTTAGGCATGGCAGGTTTTTCCTCAAGAGAAATGACTTTCCCCTTAGTATCAAACTCAACTACACCATACGCCCGTGGATCTTTCACATAATATCCAAAGATACAAGCACCCTTCTGCAATGTAGCTGCCCGGCGAAGCATAGCCGAAAATCCTTGCCCGTAAAACATATTATCACCCAGAATCAAACATCCCGGTTCACCATTCAGAAAATCAGCCCCCAATACAAAAGCCTGCGCCAATCCATTCGGCCGTTCCTGGATCTTATATTGGAAAATCATCCCCAATTCTTCTCCTGTACCCAAAAGATCACGAAACATCGGCAAATCACGGGGAGTAGAAATGATAAGCACTTCACGTATGCCGGCCAGCATTAGCGTGGAAAGCGGATAGTAAATCATCGGCTTGTCATATACCGGCATGATCTGCTTTGATATGGCTTTCGATAGCGGATAGAGACGTGTAGCACTTCCGCCAGCAAGAATAATCCCTTTCATAATGAGACAGTTACAATTTACGAATCATAAACTATAAAATACGAATATCGATATCATCAAATAGCATGAAATTCGTAGCTTATACCTTAATTAGACTACGCAAAGAACGGAAAGAATTTTGAAATGACAAAATAAAAAGACAACTGTATATGCAATATTCTGTTTTTTAGTACATTTATAAATACGAAAGCTCTATATTTGTGACTATATCGAAAATCTACAAGCATATGAAAAAACACCCTCTACTACTTTTTTTTCTCTTAATCTTTCTGATTACAACATCCACGACCTGCGAGAATTACGACTACGAGGAGACTTACGTTCCATGTACCTTAACAGGAGTAGAAGTATATTCCTGGGATAACGCAGGAGCAGAGCCACAAGTTCCGATAGAACAAAAAATCAAGAAAGAGACTTATCTACTGAAGATCCGGTTGCTTTCGAATGCCGGAACCCAACCAAAACAGGACATTACTAACAACACTTACAAGCTGAAAGACGGCATCGTCAAAATCAATATATACAAAAGAACCTCTGAACAATGACTTTCCCAAAGGAACAGACGTAACCTCCTGTTTTGCGGATTATCCCTTCCGATTGACCGGACATCAAATAAAAGATTGTACCCTTCAAGGAGACACCATTCAATACATGAGTCCTATCAAACAAATATTCAAAGCTTTGATGATAGCACCACAAACCGGTAATCACCGTTTCCAGTCAGCGTAGATACCTATCCTGCCAATTCCACCACCTCCAAATCTTTAAACATACCATTATCAATCACAAAACGTACCAACGTACGCACCTTATGGAAACCGGACCTGCCTGCTGCTCCGGGATTAATATGCAGCATATCCAATGTTTTATCATACTTCACTTTCAAAATGTGCGAATGTCCACTGATAAACAACTTAGGCGGACGGGCCATCAGACTACCGATTATTGAAGGATCATATTTTCCGGGATAGCCCCCGATATGCTTTATCAACACTTCTGTACCCTCCACTGTGAAACGGTTTACCTGTGGAAACATACGGCGGATCTCCTGTCCGTCAATATTACCATAGACTGCACGAAAAGGACGGAAAGCAGCCAGTTTCTCCGCTACTTCTACCGAGCCGATATCTCCTGCATGCCATATTTCGTCACAAGACTCAAAATATTCCAAATATTTCTCATCCCACCAACCATGTGTATCCGATAATAATCCAACTTTCATCATAGTTTCTTTGTTTATATGCACAAAGGTACTTATATTTGGGAAAATCTTAACGCAATGGAAAGCAAATATCATTATTTTAAGCGAGACATAAGCTGGCTGTCATTCAATTATCGTGTATTGTTGGAAGCAAATGATGACCGGCTCCCATTATATGAACGTATAAATTTCATCTCTATCTACTCTTCCAACCTGGAAGAATTCTATAAAATACGGGTCGCCGATCACAAAGCCGTGGCTTCCGGAGTAACTCTAAGTGATGAAGAATCTGTGCAGTCGGCCAACGAACTGGTAGAAAATATTAACCGGGAAGTGAACCGACAACTGGAAGATCGTATCCGAATTTACGAACATAAAATAATACCTGCCTTACGCAAAAATCATATCATATTTTATCAGAGCCGGAATGTAGAGCCGTTTCATCGGGATTTTATCAAAAACTTCTTTCGTGAGGAAATCTTTCCATTTTTACAGCCTGTACCGGTATATAAGGATCGGGTAGTATCATTTCTGCGTGATAACAGACTTTATCTGGCTGTACGTCTCTTTATGCGCAATACGGAAAAATCGAATCCGGATCATGTGCAATATTTCGTAATGAAATTACCTTACAGTAAGGTACCACGTTTTATCGAACTTCCCAAATATGAAGATAACTATTACCTGATGTTTATTGAAGATATCATCAAAGCTAATATTAGTCTTATCTTTCCCGGATATGATGTGGATTGCAGTTACTGTATCAAGATATCCAGAGATGCCGATATACTGATAGACGATTCTGCCAGCAGCGCCGATCTTGTAGAGCAGTTAAAGAAAAAAGTAAAAAAACGTAAGATAGGAGCTGTCTGCCGTTTCGTATATGACCGCGCCATGCCATCTGATTTTCTGGATTTTCTGGTAGATGCCTTCCAGATAAACCGGGAAGAACTCGTTCCGGGCGACAAACACCTGAACCTTGAAGACCTCCGGCACCTGCCCAACCCCAACAAAGGATTGAAGCCGTTGGAAAAGCCCAAACCCATGAAATTGAATTGCCTGGACGAAAAGGAATCCATATTCAATTATGTACAGAAAAAGGATCTGCTGTTATACTATCCTTATCATTCGTTCGAACATTTCATACATTTTTTATATGAAGCCGTACATGATCCGCAAACACGGGAAATCATGGTAACCCAATATAGAGTGGCGGAAAACTCCGCCGTTATCAATACGCTGATAGCCGCCGCACAAAACGGAAAAAAGGTAACCGTATTCGTAGAACTCAAAGCCCGCTTCGATGAAGAGAATAATCTTGCCACAGCAGAGATGATGAAATCTGCCGGAATTAAAATTATCTACAGCCTACCGGGATTAAAAGTACATGCCAAAGTAGCACTCGTCCGTAGAAAAAGTATAAATGAAAATAACAAAATTTGTGACTATGCCTATATCGGTACCGGTAATTTCAACGAAAAGACGGCTACCCTTTATGCAGACTGTGGCCTGTTTACCTGTAACCCCAAAATAACCAAAGACCTGCATACCCTTTTTCAAACATTGCAAGGAAAAGAGAACTCAAAATTCAGTACTCTGCTCGTTGCCCGTTTCAACCTGATACCCGAACTAAATCGTCTTATCGACCATGAAATAGAACTGGCAGAAAAAGGAAAAGGAGGAAGGATCATACTAAAAATGAATGGTTTGCAAGATCCTTCCATGATAGACCGCTTGTATGAAGCTTCTCAACGGGGAGTGCAAATAGATCTGATTGTCAGAGGTATCTGTTGCCTGATTCCGGGACAGACATACAGTCGTAATATCCGTGTCACCCGTATTGTAGATACATTCTTAGAACACGCCCGTGTATGGTATTTCGGTAATGGCGGTAACCCGAAGGTGTATTCCGGTTCACCGGACTGGATGCGCCGCAACCTCTACCGGAGGATCGAAGCTGTCGTGCCCATATTAGACCCGGACCTACGCGAAGAAATGATCGATATGCTCAACATACAACTTTCCGACAACCGAAAAGCCTGTTTTGTAGATGACCGGCTTCAGAACGTATTCAAAGGGAAAACAAGAGGGGAAGGAATCCGTGCACAATATACTTTCTATAACTACTTAAAGAAGAAAAATGAAATATCTTTGTAACATGTATGACATTTCACTGCAATACGAAAAACCGTCCTTTGCAGCCAGAAACAGAATACATTTTTATGGAGACAATTTACCTTTGTATCGTTATCTTCTTATTTGTGCTCGCAATATTCGACCTCATGGTCGGAGTAAGTAACGATGCCGTTAACTTTTTAAATTCCGCTATCGGAGCGAAAGCGGCTTCTTTCAAGACAGTACTATTTATCGCCGGTATCGGTGTGTTCATCGGCGCTTCGCTATCCAATGGCATGATGGACATCGCACGGCACGGTATTTACCAACCGGAGCATTTCTACTTTGCCGAAATCATGTGTATATTGCTTGCCGTAATGCTGACGGACGTTGTACTGCTCGATGTTTTTAACTCAATGGGTATGCCTACCTCTACCACCGTTTCAATGGTGTTCGAATTATTGGGAGGAACATTTGCCTTAGCACTTATCAAGGTACACCACAGTGACACATTGGGATTAGGTGACCTTATCAACACAGACAAAGCGCTTTCTGTTATCATGGCCATCTTTGTCTCCGTTGCCATAGCCTTCTTCTTCGGTATGCTGGTGCAATGGATTGCACGTATTGTATTTACCTTTAATTATAAGAAAAAGATGAAGTATAGCATCGGACTGTTCGGCGGCATCGCTGCTACGGCCATTATTTACTTCATGCTCATTAAAGGACTGAAAGACAGTTCATTCATGACATCCGAAAACAAGCAATGGATACAAGACAATACGATGATGCTGATAGGATGCTTTTTCGTGTTCTTCACTTTATTAATGCAAATACTCCACTGGCTGAAAGTAAATGTGTTCAAAGTAATCGTACTATTAGGAACCTTTGCTTTAGCACTGGCTTTTGCCGGAAATGACCTTGTCAATTTCATTGGTGTTCCCCTCGCCGGATATTCCTCTTTCATCGATTACACAACTAATGGCACTACAGCCGGTCCGGACGGTTTCCTCATGACTTCATTGCTTGGCCCGGCCAAAACTCCCTGGTATTTTCTGATAGGAGCCGGCATTATCATGGTGTACGCACTTTGTACTTCGAAAAAGGCCCACAATGTAATTAAAACCTCAGTCGACCTTTCCCGTCAGGACGAAGGTGAAGAGAGTTTCGGAAGTACGCCAATCGCACGCACGCTGGTACGTATTAGTATGAATATAGCAAATGGTGTAACCGGAATTGTTCCGGAAAACGCAAAGAAATGGATCAATACCCGCTTCCGCAAAGATGAAGCAATCATAGCCGATGGCGCTGCTTTCGACCTTGTACGGGCATCGGTCAATTTGGTTTTAGCCGGATTGCTTATCGCATTGGGAACTTCATTAAAACTGCCACTCTCTACCACATACGTTACCTTTATGGTGGCAATGGGTACCTCCCTATCCGATCGTGCTTGGGGACGTGATTCCGCTGTTTATCGCATCACTGGTGTATTAAGTGTCATTGGCGGTTGGTTTCTTACCGCCGGAGCAGCTTTCACTATATGTTTCTTTGTCGCAATGATTATTCATTTCGGTGGTACAATAGCGATTGTCGTTCTCATCGGATTGGCGGCATTCTCACTTATCCGTAGTCAAATCATTTACAAGAAGAAAAAAGAGAAAGAAAAAGGTAGTGAGACGTTGAAGCAATTAATGAAGAGTGCAAACAGCGATGAAGCATTGCAGTTAATGCGGCAACATACCCGCGAAGAGTTAAGCAAAGTTTTGGAATACGCTGAAAATAATTTCGAACTGACCGTAACCTCTTTCCTACACGAAAATCTACGTGGATTACGCCGCGCTATGGGTTCTACCAAATTCGAAAAGCAACTGATCAAGCAGATGAAACGGACGGGAACCGTAGCAATGTGTAAACTGGATAACAATACCGTACTCGAAAAAGGACTCTACTACTATCAGGGAAATGACTTCGCCAGTGAACTGGTATATAGCATAGCCCGTCTGTGCGAACCCTGTTTGGAACATATCGACAATAATTTCAATCCGTTGGATGCCATCCAAAAAGGAGAATTCGGAGATGTAGCCGAAGATATAACTTATTTAATACAACAATGCCGGAAAAAACTGGAAAACAACGATTATACTCACTTTGAAGAGGATATACGCCGTGCAAACGACCTCAATGCCCAACTTTCACATTTGAAACGCGAAGAACTGCAACGTATTCAGAGCCAGACAGGCAGTGTAAGAGTGAGCATGGTATATCTCACAATGGTGCAGGAAGCACAAAACGTTGTAACCTATACTATCAATCTGATGAAAGTAAGTCGTAAGTTTCAGTTGGAAACAGATGTATAACAGTAATCAATCTGTATAAATAAAAACTTACGAGCTGCCAAAGTATCTTAAAGTAATACTTTGGCAGCTCGTAAGTTTATAATAGTTTGTGACCTGTCTTAGCCCATTGTCATTTTCCTATCACAACTTTACCACTTCAATTGTGGAAAATAATTAGTAAGGCAATTCCTCAAAATGCTCAGAGTGATCGGTTTAACCAACACCTCTGTCGCCCCGCACTTCATTGCATTCTCCTTATCTGTGCTAAAAGCATAAGCAGTCTGCATGATAATAGGTATATTCTGATTCTCTTTACGGATAATCACTGTTGCATCCAATCCCGTCATAACCGGCATTTTAATATCCATAAGGATGGCTGCCGCCCTATCACGGTTCTCACGAAAAAGATTCACTATCTCTTCTCCGTTCTTGGCCCATAAGATATCACATTTCTTTCCTATGATAGCCTTAATCAATTTGAAATTACTGTCATCATCTTCCGCAACAAGAATGAGCGGACGAAATTCAGTTGTTGATTCGTTTTCCATTATAATGATTGTTATATTCGCGCGTTTACGTGCATATCTAAACCTTTCAGCGCGCAAGTTATGAAAAAAAATAATATAAATGATTATCTTTGCACCTCATTTTAACGAACATATATGATTTCAGTAGACGGACTTGCCGTAGAATTCGGCGGAACCACCTTATTTAGTGATATTTCTTTTGTAATTAACGAAAAGGATCGCATCGCCCTGATGGGGAAAAACGGAGCGGGTAAAAGTACATTACTTAAAATATTGGCGGGAGTCCGTCAACCTACCCGTGGAAAAATAGCCGCACCCAAAGAGTGCGTTATTGCCTATCTCCCTCAACACCTGATGACAGAAGACGGACGCACCGTATTTGAAGAGACAGCTCAGGCATTTGCCCATCTGCATGAAATGGAGGCCGAGATAGAACGGCTGAACAAAGAGTTGGAAACCCGTACAGACTATGAAAGCGACAGTTATATGGAACTTATCGAAAAAGTCTCGTCACTAAGCGAGAAATTTTATTCGATCGATTCGACCAACTATGAAGAAGACGTGGAAAAAGCCTTGTTAGGACTTGGCTTTATGCGCGAAGACTTCAATCGCCAAACCAGTGATTTCAGTGGTGGCTGGCGTATGCGTATCGAATTAGCCAAACTATTGCTACAAAAACCGGATGTCTTGTTGCTGGACGAGCCAACCAACCACTTGGACATAGAATCTATCCAATGGTTGGAAGATTTTCTTATCAATAACGGTAAAGCGGTAATCGTTATCAGTCACGACCGTAAATTTGTTGATAATATCACCACCCGTACCATCGAGGTGACTATGGGGCGTATCTATGACTATAAGGTGAATTACTCACAATACCTGCAACTGCGCCAGGAGCGCCGCATACAGCAGCAGAAAGCATATGACGAACAACAGAAATTCATTGCAGAGACCAAAGAGTTTATTGAACGTTTCAAAGGTACCTACTCCAAAACGCTACAAGTACAAAGCCGTGTGAAAATGCTGGAGAAACTGGTACTGTTGGAAGTAGACGAAGAAGATACCTCCGCATTGCGGTTGAAATTCCCACCTTCTCCCCGATCGGGTAATTATCCGGTCATTATGGATAATGTAGGCAAAACCTATGGTGACAAAGTAGTATTCAAAAATGCTTCCCTCACCATCGAACGGGGAGACAAAGTAGCTTTTGTCGGTAAAAACGGCGAAGGTAAATCGACTTTGGTAAAATGCATCATGAACGAGATAGACCATGAAGGTACATTAACCTTAGGACATAATGTACAGATCGGCTATTTCGCTCAAAACCAGGCATCTCTGTTAGATGAAAACCTGACGGTTTTTCAAACAATCGACGATGTGGCAAAAGGGGAAATACGTAACAAGATACGCGACTTATTGGGAGCTTTCATGTTTGGCGGGCCGGAAGAATCGATGAAGAAAGTAAAAGTATTATCGGGAGGGGAACGTACCCGTCTGGCAATGATCAAGCTGCTGCTTGAACCGGTAAACCTCCTTATTCTGGATGAGCCTACCAATCACCTCGACCTTAAAACAAAAGATATTCTGAAACAGGCCCTGATCGATTTCGACGGCACATTGATTGTGGTATCCCACGACCGTGACTTCTTGGACGGCCTGGTTACCAAAGTTTACGAATTCGGAAACAAGAAGGTGAAAGAACATTTGTGCGGCATCTACGAATTCCTGGAGAAAAAGAAAATGGACTCGTTACAGGAACTGGAAAAATAGGATCTATACACAACTGATACAATAAAATAGATTTAGACAACAATCGGTGTCGGAGTCCTTTTGTCTACGGTACCGATAAACGCTCCTCCCGGCTCCGGAGAACAACATTCCCGGCTCCGGAGAATAACATTCCCAACCCCGAAGAGGAAGATTTCCAGCTCCGGGAAACAATACCGGGAGCTGTTTTTCAATATTTTAAGTACTACGATTTGTTAATAGGCCAAGTAAGCCGTATATTTGCCCCGCAATAAAGAATTACAATTGAAGAATAAAAGGTACATACTCTATTTTTTACTCGTTATCAGCATGATTATGCTGGCAGTACCTGTTATTCCCCATCATCATCATGCCGATGGCATGATTTGCATGAAACATGATGTTACGCCCGAAGCCCAGTGTCCTGCACACAATCATCATCACGAGAATGACTCTTGTTGCAGCAATGAATGCTTGGCACGCTTTTCATCCCCCGTACCTAATGTACAAACCGACTTAGGCCCGCAGCATGTATTTATTGCCATTCTTTTCACCGATTTCATCATTGAAAACCTACTCCGGCCTCAGGAAAGGCAACTCACCAATGAGTATGTCTACCGAGAGTCTCTACACGGCACGAACATTACCCGTGCCTTTGCGCTTCGCGCCCCTCCGTATGTATTCGCCTGATTAGACAATGTAGTTATTACGTTGTTTGCAAATCAGTTGCACCTGCAAGTCTCTACTTTTGCAGGGTGAATTGTGACGAATTTACAAAAGAAAATCATTAAGAATGTATTTATATCATCATGAAGAAACTTATCTTTATGGGAGTACTGGGATTGTTTATCTTAGGCTCCTGCAACAACAAAGCGGGTCATAACCATGAAGGCCATAATCATGGTACAGAAGCCCATGACCACGAACACGAAGGACACGATCACGAACAGGAAATCCACAACACAAAAGAAGAATGCCAAGACCATGACCATGGTGAAGAGGCAAGTTCCGGACATAGCGACGAAATCATCCTGCCCAAAGCAAAAGCGGATGCAGCCGGTGTAAAAGTCAGTGTGATTGAACCGGGAACTTTTGAACAAGTGATAAAAACCAGTGGACAAATACTTGCCGCACAGGGAGATGAAAGCGTAGCCGTAGCCACTGTGGCGGGTGTGATCAGCTTTCATGGGAAAGTAACCGAAGGAATGAGCACGAACAAAGGTGCTACATTGCTCACTATCTCTTCCAGCAATATAGCTGACGGTGATCCGGTACAGCGCGCCCGCGTTGCCTACGAAATTTCAAAAAAGGAATACGAACGTATGAAAGCTCTGGTTAAAAACCAGATTGTATCCGATAAAGAATTTTCACAGGCCGAACAAAATTATGAAAATGCCCGTATCAGTTACGAAGCACTTGCCAAAGGAGATACCAAAGGCGGACAAGCTATTTCTTCTCCTATCAGCGGATACGTAAAAAATATCCTGGTAAAAGAAGGAGATTATGTAACAATCGGACAACCATTGGTAAGCGTTACACAAAACCGCCGTCTCTTCCTGCGGGCAGAGGTTTCAGAAAAATATTATCCATATCTGCGCACCATAGGGTCGGCTAACTTCAAAACACCCTACGATAATAAAGTATATGAATTGAAAGACCTCAACGGAAGACTGCTTTCGTTCGGAAAATCTGCCGGAGACAATTCATTTTATGTTCCGGTAACTTTTGAATTTGACAATAAAGGAGATATTATCCCCGGCTCGTTTGTAGAGGCCTATCTGCTGTCCACACGGATGGAGAACGTTATTTCACTTCCACGTACCGCACTGACAGAGGAACAGGGCTTATTCTTCGTATACCTTCAATTGGATGAAGAGGGATACAAAAAACAGGAAGTCACCTTAGGAGCCGACAACGGTAAAAGCGTACAGATACTTACAGGTGTAAAAGCCGGTGATGCGGTAGTAACCGACGGGGCTTACCAAGTCAAACTGGCTTCGGCAAGCAATGCGATACCGGCACATAGCCATGAACACTAAGGAGATTTACGAATCGACGATTTACGGTTTACAATCTGGCTGCGCAATAAGAACAGCCGGCAATAGGAGATGGTGGATTGTCAAATAGTAGATTCTGCGATGCATGGCAAATAATAAATAGAAAATCGTCAAAATAGCAAATAAGTTCATGTTAAACAAGATTATACATTTCTCTCTTCAGAACCGTATCCTGGTGCTCGTGGCATCGGTGCTGTTACTGATAGGCGGTACATATACCGCCGTACATACAGAAGTGGACGTATTTCCCGATCTCAACGCACCGACGGTAGTAATCATGACCGAAGCCAACGGTATGGCGGCTGAGGAAGTGGAACAACTCGTCACTTTTCCGGTAGAAACATCCGTGAACGGTGCAACGGGAGTACGACGCGTACGCTCCTCCTCTACCAATGGGTTCTCTGTGGTTTGGGTAGAATTCGACTGGGGAACGGATATTTATCTGGCCCGGCAGATTGTCAGTGAGAAACTGGCAGTAGTCAACGAATCTCTGCCCGCTAACGTCGGCAAGCCGACACTCGGCCCGCAATCTTCCATTTTGGGAGAGATGCTGATCATAGGCCTTACAGCCGATTCTACCTCCCTGCTCGACCTGCGTACAATTGCCGACTGGACCATCCGTCCGCGTCTGCTGTCCACAGGAGGAGTAGCACAGGTAGCCGTACTCGGTGGCGAACTAAAAGAATATCAGATACAACTCGATCCGGAACGGATGCGCCATTACGGTGTGTCGATGGGGGAAGCTATGTCGGCCACACGAGATATGAACCTCAACGCCAACGGTGGCGTGCTTTATGAATACGGCAACGAATACATCGTACGCGGCGTACTCTCTACGGATAAAGCAGACCAATTGGGAAAAGCCGTAGTAAAAAGTATCAATGGTGTGCCTGTGTTACTCGAAGATATTGCCGATGTAGCTATCGGTCCCAAAGCTCCGAAGTTAGGTACCGCCTCGGAACGAGGAAAACCGGCCGTATTACTGACCGTTACCAAGCAACCGGCTACCAGTACGCTGGAACTGACCGACAAGTTAGAAGCTTCCTTAAAAGATTTGCAGAAGAATCTGCCGGCAGATGTAAAGGTGTCTACGGATATTTTCCGCCAAAGTCGTTTCATTGAAAGCTCTATCGGTAATGTGAAAAAGTCGCTGTTCGAAGGCGGTATTTTCGTTGTTATCGTTCTCTTCCTGTTTCTGGCCAATGTGCGTACTACCGTCATTTCACTGGTAACACTCCCCATCTCGCTCATCGTCTCCATTCTTACCCTGCATTACATGGGGATGACTATCAACACCATGAGTTTAGGAGGTATGGCAATCGCCATCGGCTCGCTGGTGGACGATGCGATCGTAGACGTGGAAAACGTGTACAAACGGTTGCGGGAGAACCGGATGAAACCGAAAGAAGAACAATTATCGGTACTCGATGTCGTTTTCAACGCTTCGAAAGAGGTGCGTATGCCTATCTTGAATTCCACGCTGATCATCGTGGTCAGTTTCGTGCCGCTATTCTTCCTTACAGGTATGGAAGGACGTATGCTGGTACCGTTGGGTATCGCTTTCATCGTGGCACTATTCGCTTCTACGGTAGTGGCATTAACACTGACACCGGTACTCTGCTCTTATCTGTTGGGACGGAACAAAAGCGACAAGCTCCCCAAAGAAGCATTTGTTGCACGTTGGCTGAAAGGAGTCTATGAGAAGGCATTAGTATGGGTGTTGAATCATAAGCGGATTACGTTGGGTAGCACCATTGCGCTGTTCATCATTGCTTTAGGATGCTTCTTTACATTGGGACGCTCCTTCCTGCCACCGTTCAACGAGGGTTCGTTCACCATCAACATCTCCTCACTTCCGGGTATCTCTCTGGAAGAGAGCGATAAGATGGGGCATCGTGCAGAAATGCTCCTGCTAAGTATTCCCGAGATACAAACCGTGGCCCGGAAAACAGGACGCGCCGAGCTCGACGAACATGCCTTAGGAGTGAATACTTCGGAGATCGAAGCACCATTCGAACTGAAAGACCGCTCACGCAGCGAACTTGTGGCCGATGTGCGCGAAAAGCTCGGTACCATCACCGGAGCCAATATCGAAATCGGCCAGCCCATCAGCCACCGCATCGATGCCATGCTATCCGGAACAAAAGCTAACATCGCCATCAAGCTGTTCGGTGATGATCTGAATAAAATGTTTTCTTTAGGTAATGAAATCAAAAGCGCCATCGAAGGCATTCCGGGAATTGCCGATCTGAATGTGGAGCAACAGATAGAACGCCCGCAGCTGAAAATCACTCCGAAACGCGAAATGCTTGCCAAATACGGCATCACGTTGCCCGAATTTTCGGAATATATCAATGTGGCATTGGCCGGAGAGGTGATTTCACAAGTCTACGAGAAAGGGAAAGCATTCGACCTGATCATCAAAGTGAAAAATAACTTCCGCGACGAAGCGGAAAAGATACGCAATCTGATGGTGGATACATCGGATGGCAAGAAAGTTCCCCTAAGCTACGTAGCCGATGTGGTGTCGGCAATGGGGCCGAATACGATCAACCGGGAAAATGTAAAACGTAAAATTGTGATCTCTGCCAACGTAGCAGATCGTGACCTGCGCAGCGTGGTAAACGATATACAAAACAAGATAGACAGTTCGGTGCAACTTCCCGAAGGATATCATATCGAATATGGCGGGCAGTTTGAAAGCGAACAGGCCGCAAGCCGCACATTGGCACTGACTTCTTTTATGAGCATCGTTGTCATCTTCCTGCTGTTGTATCATGAATTCCGAAATGTGAAAGAGTCTGCCGTAATTCTTATCAACCTGCCTTTGGCTTTGATCGGCGGTGTATTCGCCCTGCTTATCACGACAGGCGAAGTCAGCATACCGGCCATCATCGGATTTATTTCGCTTTTCGGCATTGCCACCCGTAACGGTATGTTACTCATCAGCCATTACAACCATCTGCAACAGGAAGAGGGAATGGGAGTATATGACAGCGTTATTCATGGTTCGCTCGACCGTCTGAATCCGATTCTGATGACGGCACTTTCCAGTGCATTGGCATTGATACCATTGGCACTGAGCGGCGACCTGCCGGGTAACGAAATACAAAGCCCGATGGCAAAAGTAATCCTCGGAGGTCTTTTAACATCGACTTTCCTGAACGGATTTATCATCCCTATTGTTTATCTGATGATGAGAAAAAAATAATAAAAAGCCTCTCCCCAACCCTCTCCGCAGGAGAGGGAGTAGGGAAATGCTCTTGTTTATTAGTTGGTTACAAAACTAACTTAACTCCCTCTCCCACAGAGAGGGTTGGGGAGAGGCTTCTAAACAATGAATAAAATGAAACAAATAACTTTATTTACTGCCGCACTCCTCACCTTTGCAGGAATGCAGGCACAAAACAGCATAGATCAGGTACTGCGGAACATCGAGGCCAACAATAAAGAGCTACAGGCAAATGCCCGGCTCATCTCTTCGCAGAAACTGGAAGCCAAAACCGATAACAATCTGGCGGATCCTACCCTCTCCTACGCACACCTGTGGGGATCAAAGGACAAGAGTGAAACAATCGGTGAACTCGTTGTTTCGCAGAGTTTCGACTTTCCCAGTCTCTATGCCAGCCGGGCAAAATTGAATCGTTTGAAAACGAACTCTTTTGACGGACAAGCAAGCGTTTTTCGCCAGAGCATCCTGTTGCAAGCCAAAGAGGTTTGTCTGGATATTATTATGCTTCGCCAACAACAGCAAATATTGCAGGAACGGCTGCGTAATGCCGAAGAGCTTGCAGCCATGTACAAAAAACGTCTGCAAACCGGTGATGCCAATGTAATTGAAACAAATAAGATCAATCTGGAATTACTGAACGTGAAGACGGAAGCTTCACTGAACGAAACCGCCTTACGGAATAAGCTACAGGAACTGAACACATTGAATGGGAACATTCCTGTTGTCTTTGAAGAAAACAGCTATCCGTCCGTTATCTTTCCATCGGATTATCAGATGTTGAAAACGGAAGTGCTGGCCGCCGATCCGACCTTGCAGGCACTTGCCAGCGAAAGTGCCGCCGCCCGGCAACAGATCGGTGTCAACAAACAAGGCTGGTTGCCCAAACTGGAATTGGGATACCGCCGGAACACGGAATCGGGAACACCGTTCAATGGGTTGGTGGTAGGCTTTTCTTTCCCTATCTTCGAGAATAAAAGCAAAGTTAAGATTGCAAAGGCACAATCCATGAATACCGATTTCCTGAAAGAAAGCGCTATATTGCAGGCGGAATCGCAAGTGGCGCAACTTTACCGTGAAGCGCAAACCCTCCGTTCCTCCATGGACGAATATGAAAAAACGTTTCAGGCACAGCAAGATCTCGACATGCTGAAACAGGCATTGACAGGCGGGCAAATCAGTATGATAGAGTATTTTGTGGAAGTATCCGTTGTGTATCAAAGCAAACAGAACTATCTGCAACTGGAAAACCAGTATCAGAAAGCAATGGCGAAGATATATAAGAATCAATTATAAATCTTTGCATTTCTATCCAACATTGTTTGTTGCTTTTTGTTGACAAAGACAGAAGAATACATTATATTTGCAGCAAACATAAAATACTGATTATGAAACCTAAACATTTCTGTTCAGCAGCTTTATGCTGCATCCTTATTCTGCTGAGTGCATGCAATAAGGACGACAATGACAACCCGCTACGTTTTTACAACGATACGTACGAAGTTCCTATGGGCGGTATACGTTATCTGGGGTTGGAAAGCGGAAACGGTGACTACTCACTGGAAGTAGAAGATCAGCGCCTTATCAGTGCCCAAGTGGAGCATGGATGGTCGACACCGGGCGGTAGCGCCATCTACGTACGGGGTATCCTTACGGGAAAAACGACCTTGAAAGTTACAGACGCCGCAACGTTGGAAAGTTGTCTTCTGAAAATTAAAGTAGTCGACAATTACGAAGCAATGCAACTATTTCGCAGGCGCGGATCTTCACTGTTGGAGGATGGAACCGCAGAGATACTACCCGGCATTTCGGATATGTTTCTCATCAATAATCGGGCACGGGATGTCTATTTCTTCAATCGGACAATTCCAACCGCTTTTTCATCCGGGCTGGTGCTGGTAACCAAAGGGACTTATACACTCGAACCGGGTGATGGCAACCAAGCCCATATGACACTCACCTTTACGGAGGGCATGGAGTATGTGGGAGCTTCAACCGATTCACAAAAATTTATCCTTCATGGCAATCCGTATATACTTCATCGGTTGGATAAGAACCTGAATCTGAACTGGGATACTCCTCCGATAGAGGACACACGGACATCACCCGAACCTCCCCCTTCTTACATTCTGGAAGAAGAAGGGACAGGAAAGCAGTTGAGCTTTTCGTTCACCGAACAGGAAATTCCGGAAGGGATATTGCCTTAACCAAGAAGAAGCCGAACGGTTCCGATACCCGAATCGTCATCACAAAATGCGTATCTCATCGGGCAAATATCCACTGCGAATACGCCACTCCTGCGGATAGAGATTATTGGCACGATTGCCGATATTCTTTACAAAACCCAAAGGAACTTTCCGATAAGTAAGCAGAACATAACCGCGAGGGGCTGTTGCCGGCAAGGTGATAGCCTCTTTCCGTAAATAGGCGATGGCTTGCTCGTAACCGATCTCTTCGGAAGCAAAAGCCTCCGTACGCAAAAGCAAAGGACTCATAGCCAATGCATGATTCGGAATCAAATCTTTCCCTTTTACCTCACCAAGCACGACCCCTGCCTGAACAATACGGAGATATCGCTGAAGAACAGAACATTCACCCGTGTACTCCTTTGGAAAAGCAGTGATAAAGCTTCCATTGACAGACACCTCAAAATCTTCGGGAGAAAGAAGCCAGCTTTTTGCCACGGCTATCTGCTCTTTACCCATCGGGGCAGAAGATGGTTTACTGTTATTGCGGGCGGCGGCCGTTTTCTTACGGGAAAGTTTTTCGTTCATCGCACCACAAGCTGTAACTTCCCGATTGACAGAAGTAACTATTCCGCCCTGCCTTTCTGCTTCCGGTTTACGGAGCACGGCCAGAAAAAAGCCCTCTCCTATCGTCTTGTGAGGTAAGAAGCGGTAAACAGGGAAGTCGGCTGCCGCAAGCAGATTGCCGGTAATCCCCCACCCTCCCGGAGCATTCACCGGAAGTACCTCTGCCCCGAATTCATCACGAATCCATTGAACATTCTCCTCGTCTTCTTTCGTATTATACGTGCAAGTGCTATAAACAAGGATACCACCGGGCTTCAAGCAAGGCCAGATATCGGCAATGATACGTCGCTGCCTCTGCCAACAGATCTCCACATTTTCCGGGCTCCACTCTTCGACAGCACCGGGGTCTTTACGAAACATCCCTTCACCGGAACAAGGTACATCGGTCAATATTACATCAAAAAAAGCGCCCAAACGAGGGAAATCGGACGGATCATTATTGGTTACCACCACACCGGGATAGCCCCATTTGGTAAGATTCTCGGCAAGTATCTGCGAACGGTTACGGATCACTTCATTGGCTACCAGCAGGCTACCCTCGGGCAAAAGGCTACAGGCATGAGTCGATTTTCCACCGGGAGCGGCACAAAGATCGAGCATCACCACCGGTTCTTCGGAAACATACTGCTTCAACGCTTGTCCAACGAACATCGACGAAGCTTCCTGCACATAATAGCAACCGGCATGGAAAAGAGGGTCGAACGTAAACGTCAGACGCTGGCCGAGATAATGCCCCTCCGGACACCAAGGCACAGGGGAGACGGGAGATGAGAGAAGGGAGATGGGAGAATTGGGGGAATTGGCATCGGTGAGGAACGATGGATTCAGCCGGATGCTGACAGGAGGTTCCTGTTCCAAAGCGGCAGATAACTTTTCGTATTCTTCGTTGCCCAACAAGGCACGGGTATATTCGGTAAAAGGAGCTGGTAAATTCATTATATCTATTTTTTATAGGTATTGAAGCCAATCGGATTACGATGTTTAGTCTCATCTTTATCCTTTGCCTGTAGCTCGGCAATCGTCTGATTTATCAATTCAATCTGCATTCGCGTGTCATCATTAATGTCATTATAATCGGCAAAAACTTCTTCGATATATGCTTTCAGTTCCTGAATCTCCAATTGAAGCTTTGCCAAATCATTTACCGGAGGATTAGCCATTAACCGGCGAACAGCCACAAAAGCACGCATAATCGAAATATTTACCTCGATAGCCACATCGCTATTCAAGATGCCGGAAAGCATGGCTAACCCCTGTTCCGTAAAAGCAAACGGCAACTTACGTACACCACCCCAACTTGATATCACAAATTGCGACATCAAGATTTCAAACTCTTCTTCTGTTACCTTCTGCCCCCGTATCTCATAAATCTTGCTCTGAATTATTTGCAATTCCATTGCTTTTATTTTGTTTATTCCTGCAAATATCAAAAATATTTCGTCTCTTTGCAACTTTCCGTAAGACTAACTACGTCTAACAATCAAAGAAACAAAAAAACTACAAGATATGAAAAGAATTTTAATCACCCTGATGATGATAGCAGCTTTCTGCTCCCTCTCACTTGCGCAGAAAAAGAGTACCATCTACAAAGACAGTGCCGAAAATGTAAAAATTACGATCAGTAAGACGGAAACTGAAGATGACTCGGTTTATACTCCCGAATATACCGACACGACCGAAGACGGAATTACCGTTGAAAGTGAATCGACCGATTCATACGATGACTCCTATGACGATTCTTCCATTATCTCGAAAGAAGACTTTTCACTACTCAAAGATCTCGGTAGTGCAGCCAGCGCAGGCATCGCGCTTGCATTCTTCGTCCTGCTGCTCACATTCGGCTTCCCGATCTTCGTGATTTTCATTGCATTCTACTTTCGTTATAAAAGCCGTCGCGAACGTTACAAACTGGTAGAAAAAGCCATTGCAGCCGGACAGCCCATTCCGGAAGGCATTCTCAAAGAAAGTCTGAATACGGATACCACCGCCAAAGGAATCAAAAACATGTGTCTCGGTGCCGGGCTGTTCATTTTCCTATGGGCCATTACAGACAGTTTTGCCATGGGGTGTATCGGACTACTCATCCTGTTTACCGGTCTTGGCCAATGGCTTGTCGCCCGTAACCAACGCCCCACTGACGAACAGAAATGAAACAACTCAACGATATATCGTTAGTCGCACAGGTCGTGGTGTTCAAAAACACCAGGGCCTTCGACCTGTTGGTGCAGAAGTATCAATCGCCCATCCGGCGTTTCTTCCTCAACCTGACTTGCGGCGACAGCGAATTGAGTGACGACTTGGCACAAGATACATTCATCAAAGCCTATACGAACATCGCAACCTTTAAAAATCTTTCAAATTTCTCAACATGGCTTTATCGTATTGCTTATAATGTATTTTATGATTATATTCGCAGCCGAAAGGAAACAACCGAATTGGATTCCAGAGAAGTAGATGCCGCCAACAGCGTTGAACAAGACAATATAGGACAACGCATGGACATCTATCAATCACTCAAAAAGCTAAAAGAAGTGGAGCGAACCTGCATTACGCTATTCTACATGGAAGATGTAAGCATAGATAAAATAGCAGGAATTGTGGGAATACCGGCAGGGACCGTCAAAAGTCACCTGTCACGTGGAAAAGAAAAATTAGCAATGTATTTAAAACAAAACGGTTATGATGGAAACAGATGATAAATTGATACGGGCATTCTTCGCTGAACAAAAGCAGGAGATACCGGATAACGGATTTAGCCGCCGTGTAATGAACCGGTTGCCTTGCCGCACAAGTTTACTGATCAAGGTATGGAGCTTGTTCATCATGCTCGTAGCTATAATACTATTTCTGGTCTTCGACGGTTTACAGGCAATCGTTACCACGGCACGTGATATATTCGTCGCTTTGGTACAAAACGGGGCAACATCGGGCATCGACCCCAAGTCACTGATTATCGTTGTAATGGTACTCATGTTTCTGGGTATCCGCAAAGCATGGTCAATGGCATAAGGAGATATAGAATTTACCGGCATAAGAATATAAAAGCATCAAACGCTTGTTTTTCGATATAAATTATAGTATATTTGTCAACGTAATACAATCATATATTCAAATTATTATGAGGGAAAAGAGAGAAGCTTGGCTTCTCTCTTTTTTTGTTTCCAACGACGGGAACTTGTTTACCTCCCCCCCCTCCATAAAGGTAAGGAAACAGGTAGATACCACTCGTATACACGGTGCATATCGTCCCTATGCATAGTGCATGTCATTCATAAGCAGGGTGCTTGTCATTGATAGCCTACCGTTTCAACCTACTTTTCATCAGGAGATAAGAAAATATCTCTTAATCACCAGAGACTTTACATCAAATGCTATCACAGGAGGGTTCGCATGTTAAATTATAGTAAATATACCCTTGACAAAAAGTAGCTCCGAACAGAGATGTTGTATCTTTGTTTCTTAGGTGAACTAAATAAAGACAAAGCGCTTTGAAACTACATATATTCTTCATATTATTGCTTTTCACAATAGGCAACGCAAAGGCAGGTGAAACAGATAGTTTATGGGTACAGCGGCAGGATACTGCCGAACTATCCAGCGAACAGATGGTGATCAACTTCCTTCAGGAATCGGGCATTCCCATCACTTACGGCAACAAAGTAAAACTGCTTACCAGCGGGCGTGAAAAATTCAATGACCTTTTTGAAGCCATACGCGGTGCCAAACACCACATTCATCTGGAATATTTCAACTTTCGAAATGACTCGATCGCCAATGCACTCTTCGATCTGCTTGCCGAAAAAGTAAAAGAAGGCGTAGAAGTCCGGGCATTGTTCGATGCTTTCGGAAATTGGTCCAACAATAAACCATTAAAGAAACGCCATCTCAAGGCTATCCGTGAACGAGGTATCGAGATAGTAAAATTCGATCCTTTCAAGTTCCCCTATATCAATCACGCTGCCCACCGGGATCACCGGAAAATTGTCGTTATCGACGGCCGGATAGGATACACCGGTGGCATGAACATTGCTGATTACTACATCAACGGACTTCCCAAAATCGGTACATGGCGTGATATGCACATCCGTATCGAAGGTCCGGCAGTAGATATCCTACAAGAAATCTTCCTCACGATATGGAATAAAACGACAAAGCAGAATATCACAGGAGAAGTATATTTCCCCGAGCGACCCGCACCGGCAGACAGTACGGACGGCATTACCGTAGCCATTGTAGACCGTACTCCTAAGAAAGATCCACGAATGTTGAGCCACACCTACGCAATGTCGATATATGCCGCCAAAGAAAACGTACGTATTGTCAACCCCTATTTCGTTCCAACCTCTTCCATACGCAAGGCATTGAATCATGCCCTCGAAAAAGGAACCAAAGTAGAGATTATGATATCTTCCAAATCCGATATCCCCTTTACCCCGGATGCTTCACTCTACAAAGTCCACAAACTGATGAAACGCGGAGCAGATATATATTTGTATAACGGAGGATTCCACCACTCTAAAATCATGATGGTAGATGAAACATTCTGCACGGTAGGCACAGCCAATCTCAACAGCCGAAGCCTGCGCTACGATTATGAAACCAATGCTTTCATTTTTAACAAAGAATTCACCGCCCAATTGGATAGTGTATTCCAAGCTGACACGCAGCATTGCACCAGACTGACCCCGGAAGTTTGGAAACAGCGTTCACCATGGAAAAAGTTTGTCGGCTGGTTTGCCAATCTGTTCACTCCATTTTTATAATCGAACAGATTCTTCCGCCTACTCTCCCCGCCATCACCCCATTAGCCACCAACCACTAAATTCCAACTACCAGCTACTAACTACTAAATTCCAAATTCTAACTACCAGCTACTAAATTCTAACTACTTTTTTCCTACCTTTGCAATCATGAAACAGTATTTAGATTTACTCAGTCGTGTACTCGCCGAAGGTACCGAAAAAAGTGATCGTACCGGTACGGGTACAATCAGTGTATTCGGACATCAGATGCGCTTCAACCTCGAAGAGGGCTTTCCTTGTCTGACAACAAAGAAACTACATCTGAAATCAATAATACACGAGTTACTATGGTTCCTGCAAGGAGATACAAATGTAAAGTACTTGCAAGATAACGGTGTTCGTATTTGGAACGAATGGGCGGACGAAAACGGTGATCTCGGTCATATCTACGGTTACCAATGGCGTTCATGGCCCGATTATAAAGGAGGATTTATCGACCAGATCAGCGAAGTGGTGGATACCATCAAGCACAATCCGGACTCCCGCCGTATTATTGTCAGCGCTTGGAACGTAGGCGATCTGGACAACATGAACTTACCTCCATGCCATGCTTTCTTCCAATTTTATGTAGCCGATGGCCGGCTCAGCCTACAGTTATATCAACGCAGTGCGGATATTTTCTTAGGAGTTCCTTTCAACATCGCCTCATATGCCCTATTGCTGCAAATGATGGCACAGGTAACCGGCCTGAAAGCCGGTGACTTTGTACATACATTGGGAGATGCCCATATCTATCTGAATCATCTCGACCAGGTAAAATTACAATTGACCCGTGAACCACGCCCATTGCCGCAGATGAAGATAAATCCGGACGTAAAAAGTATATTCGACTTCAAATATGAAGATTTTGAATTGGTAAACTACGATCCGCATCCTCATATTGCCGGGAAAGTTTCGGTGTAAATTAGTAGTTAAGTAGTAAGTAGTAATCAAGTAGTAAGTAGTCAAGTAGTCAAGTAGTTAAGTAGTAAGTAGTAAGTAGGTGATAGTTTGATTTGCCAACTCGAACGCATGGAAGATAAAATAAAGACTTCATGATAATAAGAACTTTAATAATATTGTCATCCAGCACGGTCTTCAACCATCTGCTACCTATTACTCGACTATCATCTACTTAACTACTTGACTACTTAACTACTTACTACTTGACTACTTACTACTTGATTACTACTTACTACTTAACAACTTTATTATGAGCAAAATCAGTATCATAGCAGCCGTAGATCGCCGCATGGGTATCGGCTATCAAAATAAACTTTTATTCTGGTTACCCAATGATCTCAAACGTTTCAAAGCACTTACTACAGGTAACACAATCATTATGGGGCGTAAGACGTTTGAATCTCTGCCCAAAGGAGCACTCCCGAACCGCCGTAATATAGTTCTTTCCACTAATCCGGCAACTAATTTCCCGGGAGCAGAAGTATTCCCTTCTCTGGAAGCCGCCCTACAAAGCTGCCATGAAAAAGAGCATGTCTACATCATCGGTGGTGAAACCGTATACCGCCAAGCCATTGAACTGGCCGATGAACTCTGCCTTACAGAGATAGATAATGAGGCTCCACAAGCCGATGCTTTCTTTCCTGCGATAGACCCTCAAATATGGCATAAAAAAAGCAAAGAAGTTCATCTTGCCGATGAAAAACATCTTTGCTCCTATTCTTTCGTCGATTATATCAAAGAGTTATAAACTCTTCACTTATTCCTCATCCGTATCCACAATAATCGGCATCTGCCGTTTTATAGCCTCATGGAAAGAGATAAGTGTTTCGGTACGTGCCAATCCCAACGGTTGTAGCTTGTCATGGATTACACTTAATAAATGATGGTTGTTCTTTGCATAAATCTTTATGAACATATCATATTTCCCAGTAGTGAAATGGCATTCTACCACCTCGGGTATAGCCTCCAAAGCTTTTGTTACAGAATCAAAAGATTCAGGATCCTTCAGGTAAATTCCAATATATGCACACGTTTCGTATCCTATCTTCTCAGGGTCGATAACAAATTCCGAACCCTTCAATATTCCCAGATTAGTCAACTTCTGTATGCGCTGATGAATAGCCGCTCCCGACACATTACACGCACGCGCCACTTCCAAAAAAGGAATACGCGCATTATCCGCTATCAACTTCAAAATTTGCTCATCTAAAGAATCCAATTGATGATGTCCCATTTTAATTCAATTTGTTTTAATACATGAATGTTATTGCAAAGTTAGATAATTTTTCGGCAATAAATACTATGATTTATTACTTTTATTTCCCAAAATAGAATAAGTCAGCAAGGGTTTATGTATCTTTGTAAAACATAAATATACGCTAAATATGAAACGATATGCCATTGTCGGGCTTTGCTTTTTATGGATAATAAATGCATATGCACAAGAGTTTACTGATTTTTTTCAGGATAAAACCTTACGGATAGACTATTTTTTCACAGGAGATGCCAAACATCAGGCCATCTATCTGGATGAGCTATCGCGCCTACCCTCATGGGCCGGGCGCCGGCATCACTTATCAGAACTTCCCTTAGAAGGCAATGGGCAGATTATAATGACCGATCTTGAAACCGGGAAATGTATCTATAAAACATCCTTTTCGTCTCTCTTTCAAGAATGGCTTTCCACAGATGAAGCGCAAAAAACAGCCAAAGGATTTGAAAATACTTTTCTGGTACCCTATCCCCAACGCCCGGCGGAGATAGAAATTATCCTGTTCTCTCCATCACGAAAAGTGATAGCAAATTTAAAACATACGGTACGCCCTGACGACATACTCATCCATGAAAGAGGCACTTCGCATGTCACCCCGCATCAGTACATACAAAAAAGCGGAAACGAAACAGACTGCATAGATGTAGCTATCATGGCCGAAGGATATACCGCAACAGAGATGGAACTGTTCTACAAAGACGCCGGAAAAGCATGTGAAAGCCTTTTCTTTTACGAACCCTTCAAATCTATGAAACATAAGTTCAACATAATTGCTGTTGCCAATCTTTCAGAAGACAGTGGCGTAAGCGTTCCCCGTAAAAATGACTGGAAACACACCGCTTTCGGTTCTCATTTCGATACGTTTTACTCGGACCGTTATCTCACCACATGCCGTGTAAAATCCATACACAATGCCCTGGCAGGCATTCCTTACGAGCATATCATTATCATTGCCAATACAGCAGAATACGGTGGTGGTGGCATCTATAACTCCTACACACTGACTGCAGCTCATCATCCTACCTTCAAACCCGTAGTGGTACATGAATTCGGGCATAGCTTTGCCGGTCTGGGCGATGAGTATTTCTATGAGGATGACGTCATGACCGATACTTATCCTCTCAATGTTGAGCCATGGGAACCCAATATCACTACCCGGACCGACTTCTCTTCAAAATGGGAAGATATGCTGCCGGCAGCAACACCTGTGCCGACTCCACAACAAGCAAGCGGCAAATATCCGATAGGAGTGTACGAGGGCGGAGGTTATTCCGCCAAAGGTATTTACCGCCCTTCATTCGATTGCCGCATGCGAACCAATGAATATCCGGAATTCTGCCCCGTATGCCAGCGTGCAATCCGCAGAATCATAGAATTCTATACCAACAAATAACATTTTAATAACCAATCAAACCCCAAACCTTTATGATTAGATTTCAAACTATCAGTACGTCTGACGTACAGCATTATCAATTTATGGAAAACCTGCTCATCGCCGCATTCCCTCCGGAAGAATATCGTGAGTTAAAAGAATTGCGCGAATATACAGATCGTACAGGTAATTTTTATAATAACATCATCTTTGACAACGAGACTCCGGTAGGTTTTATTACATATTGGGATTTCAACGACTTTTATTATGTAGAACATTTTGCCATCGATCCCACTCTTCGAAATGGCGGTTACGGCAAAAAGACATTGGATTATCTATGTAAAGAACTGGATCGCCCCATCGTGTTGGAAGTAGAGATGCCCGTGGAAGAGATGGCAAAGCGCCGTATCAATTTCTATCAGAGACAAGGATTTGTTCTTTGGGAAAAAGAATACAAGCAACCACCTTACAAGCCCGGAGACGACTTCCTACCTATGTATCTAATGGTGTTTGGCAATTTACAATGTGAACAAGACTTTGAAATAATAAAAAATAAGATTCACAAAGAAGTATACAATGTAAAAGAGTAAAGCCTGACCAAAGTTCTTTTACTCCCAAGAATATATACTAAAAAGAAAAGGATGCTTAAAATTAAGCATCCTTTTCTTTTTAGTATATTAAATCAACTCTTATTCACGATACTGCGAAGAGTAGTTGATTTTCAAAGCATAAGCTTGACGAAGCGCGTTTTTAATATCAGTTACGATACCCATCTTCGTATCTTTATCAATCTTCAAAGATACAGTCATCATTGCCTGATCAGATTCTTTCATACTTGATCTTTCCGCAATAATATAATCTTGAATTTCGGAAACTTCTGCAAAAGCATCATTCAATTGAATACGGCTCTCAGAACCCATCTTTTGACGAAACTCTCTCATTGGTTTTCCTACATATACGAATGTTACCAATGATTTCTTCTCAAGCTTTTCTAATTCTGTTGCTTGCGGAATCTTAAATTCAACCTTCAACGTTACCTCACGCATTGTTGTTACAATCATAAAGAAGAACAACAGTGTAAAGATAAGGTCAGGTAGAGAAGAAGTATTCAACGCAGGCATTTCACGTTTACCTGTTTTATTAAATTTTCCCATTACTTCTTTTCTCCATATTTTTTAGGTTCAGCTTCAGAAATCTTCTGAGGATAGACTTCACGAACGGCTTTCTGTTGTTCGTCGTCTAACTCCGAATATTTCTTTCCCCACTTTTCCTGAGATAATTCATCTCTCAGTTCATTATAAGCGGCAACCAATTCATTTTGTACATCAATATATGCCTGATATGAAGAAGAACGGTCATTCTGCAAAGAGACTACATGTTTTTCAGTGATCATCATCGGCCCAAAGAAGTTAACATCTTTCGATACTCTCTCAGGCAATGATTCATCATTGTATTTATTAGCAATAAACTCTTTGGTCTTCGCTCTCAGCTGCTGTACGTTCATGATCTCACCGTTGACCATCAACTGGTCATACATGTTCAGATAGATCTGCAGAACGTTACGCTGTTTCACTTTCTGATCGTCCGGTTTCTCTATATTTTCAGGCGGTGGCGGCAAACGTCTTGCCAAACCACGGTCTGTATCCATAGAAGTTGTAATCAAGAAGAAGATCAGCAACAAGAAAGCGATATCAGCCGTTGAACTTGAATTTATATCAGGAACTTTTCTTTTTCCTTTTGCCATAGTATTACTATATTTAATTGAGCAAGCTCAATTGGATTATGATAATTTCTTCTTAATGCTACTCAAAATGATAGCAACAATCGTTGCTCCCAAAAGGAAGTAGATTGAATAAAGGAACATATCAGTCAGTTTCAACCAGAAAGGAACATTGTCCGTTCCATCATATCCCGGTATTCTTAATGTTTCTTCACTACCCATAGCCCAAGAAACAACTAATACAAGAACTAAAAGAATAAGGCCGATCAATGATTTTATAGCGCTTACCGGATTGTCTTTCAACGCCGAGCCAAACTGGAATATAGCAGCAATAACAGTTGCAGCTACTGCAAGTCCGAATAGTGCATACATCAAATACAGCAATGCATCTGTATTAGCCGGTTGCCACATTTCCGGATCAACGCCTGACAATGCTGCCGCCCCCGTAGCATCTCCCCCGAAATAGAAAAGACCTAATACCACAAGGATAAGAGCAAACATTGCGTACAGTACATAGTACGATACTTTATATGATAACTTACTACTCATCTCAGATTATTTTTTGTATTTCAAGTTATATTTGATTACCATGTCAAGCAAAGTAATAGAAGAATCTTCCATTTCGCTTGTAAGAGCTTCGATCTTAGAAAGTACATAGTTATAGAATACCTGCAGAATCAAAGCAACGATCAAACCGAAGATAGTTGTGATCAAGGCAACTTTCATACCACCTGCAACAACCGTCGGAGAGATATCACCTACCTGCTGGATCTTATCAAATGCCTGCACCATACCGATTACAGTACCCAAGAATCCCAAAGACGGAGCCATTGCGATAAACAGTGTGATCCAAGAACATCCTTTTTCAAGATAACCGGCTTGTACACCACCATAAGATACTACTGATTTTTCTACAACATCAATACCCTGATCAATTCTCATCAAACCCTGATAGTAGATAGAAGCAATAGGACCTCTGGTATTACGAGCGATGTCTTTTGCAGCTTCAACATCACCTTTTTCCAAAGCAGCCTCGATAGAAGCCATAAATTTCTTAGTATTGATTTCTGCCAAGCTCAAATAAATAATACGCTCAATACAGAATGCCAAACCGATAACCAATGCGATAGCTACCAAACTCATGAAAGATGCAGTACCTTCAATGAATTTTACTTTAATCTCTTTGTGGATACCACCTTCTTCAACGTCAGGAGCAGCAACAGCAGATTCTACAGCAGCAGGTGCAGCCTGTTCAGTTTGTTCAGCCGCAGGAGCATCTTGAGCCTGAACGAGTTGAGTTGAGCCAAATGTTAAGACTCCCATCACAGCAACAATTGCAAATAACTTTTTCATTGTGTGTCTAATTTTTAAGATTAATTAATTAAATTATTGTTATTGTATTTATTTTAGTTGTTTCCGATCTCATTCACTGCACCTGCGGAGAGAGCGGGATTCGAACCCGCGATACACTTTTGGCGTATACACGCTTTCCAGGCGTGCCTCTTCAACCACTCGAGCATCTCTCCCTAAACGGGTTTGAGCGTTTTCAGCTACAAATGTATCCTTTTTTTTCTTCTTCTAAAGCATTATCCCTTTTTTATCTTAAAGAAACACTCCAAATTAATATATTTTAAAACCTTTAGAAACTTATTTGCCCATTCCAAACACTTTTAAAGCGTTTTCAGAGGTGGCTTCAGCAACCACTTCCGGAGACTCCCGATAAATTTCCGCAACCTTAATTAAGGTATCTTTCAAACGGGCACTTTCATTCCTTTTTCCACGGTTAGGCACAGGAGTCAGGTAAGGAGAATCGGTCTCTAAAACAATATGTGCCAATGGTACATCTTTTAAGACTTCAGGTAATTGAGATTTTTTAAAAGTAACCACTCCATTTATCCCAATCATAAAACCCGGGAAATCGAGCAGTTTGGCAGCTTCTTCCGAAGTGCCGGTGAAACTATGAAAAATCCCGGTCAACCCTGTTTCTTTATAGGGCTGCAATACCTTATATATATAATCAAAAGCCTCACGGGTATGAATTACAATAGGTAAATGATACTCTAATGCCCATTCGACCTGTTTTTCAAAAGCCAAAAGCTGTTCTCTCAAAAAGGTCTTATCCCAATAGAGATCCAGGCCAATCTCACCAATTGCCACATATCCATTGGAGGATGCTAACTGTCCGGCAACAATATCCAATTCCTTTTTATAATTTTTGTTCACAGAAGTAGGGTGCAATCCTATCATCGGGAAACAAAATTCTTTGTAAGCCGCACACACCGAAAGCAAAGATTCAATCGTGGTACTATCGATATTGGGCATAAAAATATGAGTAACACCCGCCTCACGGGCACGTTGCATAACCTGAGGAAGATCATCTGCAAACTCTTCCAGAAAAAGATGTGAATGAGAATCGACAAGCATAATTAATCTAATTTATTCCGATTGTTTTTCTCCCGTCCGATAATAATAAATGAGTCCATAATCACGACATTTATCCAAGCGGGCTTCGTTAGGAAATACATTCTGGAACTTTTCTTCCACTTGGTTCCAAATATCCAATATCAACTCGTCCGCACGGGCACGCATGGAAGACAATTCCTCCAAACTGCGGTTGGTCAATGCCTGCAATGCCCTTTGTTTCTCATAACTATCGACAAAAATATCATAATGCACTTTCACTTTAGCAATAGTAGGGTTATAAATAGGCACCCCACCTTGTGAAGTTCTCCTCCTCTCCCCCTCTATAATTCTCTTTCCCCAATCTACCATCGCCGCTTCAGATGCCAAATCCGGAACCGTAGCATTATCTACCGGCAGATCATAAAGTTTTTTGTGAACCGATTTAATTTCCGAACGGAGCACGGACAGATTCAAAACCTGAATAAAATGAGAAATATATAAACGGGCCATTTTTACATTCGCCTGATGTCTCGGACTCTCCTTTACCTGATTATTATAGCACTGAACGTAATAATTATGAGCAATTTCAAACTTCGAAAGAAAGTTCCTTGCTTCAGCCAAAGATTTCAAAGTAATAGCCAACTCGCTCACATTGTACACATCACCCTTACCAACCGCTGCCTTCAGCGCTCGTATCCGGGCTTGATCTGTATTTGGTAATCGTCTATAAGGCATCCGGCAATTCTTTATTTACATCTCCCGATACATCAGATGTTTCATCAGACTCTTCAATTCTTTCTTTTTTTCTTCGGCCACAGAAACAGCCTCCAAGCTCTCCATAGCACGGGTGTAATATTCCCGCATCTTATTTTCGCAGATAGCCTTTATGCCAATCTGATTATAAAGGGCAGTGACTGCCGCAATCTTCTCTTCCGGAGAAAAGGATTCTGCCGCAAGCCAATCATTCAGTTCTGAAAGTTGAGCTTTATCCGCACGTTCCAGTGCCTTAATCAGCATATATGTTTTCTTGTTACAAAGAATATCCCCACCGATCTTCTTACCAAACACGGCAGAATCGCCATACACATCCAACAGATCATCCTGTAACTGAAAAGCAATACCAATCTGCACTCCAAAATCATAAAGTTTTTCCGCATCTTCCGAAGACGCTCCTCCCAAAATAGCACCGATCTTTAAACCGGCAGCCAACAAAACGGCCGTTTTCAACCGGATCATCTCAATATATTCCTCTTCTCTGACGTCGCTACGCCGTTCAAATTCCATATCCATCTGCTGCCCTTCACAAATTTCAAGAGCAGTGAGACTAAAGATATCCATTACCTGTTTCAAGTATTCCGACGGACAATCGGCCATATATTGATATGCAAGCACCAACATGGCATCTCCCGACAAAATTGCCGTGTTGTCATCCCACACCTTATGCACGGTTGCCTTCCCCCTACGCACATCGGCACGATCCATCAAGTCATCATGAAGCAAAGTATAATTATGATAAACCTCAATTCCCGTTGCCGGTCCATAAATGCGGCTGACATCCTCCTTATACAGATTATATCCCATCAGCATCAACACGGGGCGAATACGTTTCCCTCCTAAAGACAGCACATACTCCACCGGCGCATATAACCCTTTCGGGCTACGGGTAAACTGTAATTCAGAAACATGAGTATTAATTTTATCAAGCAATTGGAATGCAGTAAACATAGTAAATTTGGATTAAAAGAAAACAGAAGAAGAACTAATGAAAAAGGCTGCTTTTACGGCAGCCTTTTTCGTATGTTACATAAAAATTATTGTAATCTGAACATTACAGGAACCGTATACTTAACGCGTACCGGCTTGTTTCTCTGCATACCCGGATTCCATTTCGGCATGGAGTTGATCACACGGAGAGCCTCTTTATCCAGATACGGGTCAACACTACGTGCCACCTTCGCATCTACAATACTACCATCCTTGTTTACAACGAACTGCACGATAACACGACCTTGAGTACCATTTTCCTGTGCAATTGTAGGATATTTGATATTCTTAGCCAAATAAGACATCAAAGCAGCGTTTCCGCCCGGGAATTCAGGCATTTTCTCTACAACGTCGAAGATTTCCTGTTCTTCCGGTTCTTCTTCAACCACCTGTACAGGTACATATTTTACTTCAACAGCCTGACCTACTTCCTCACTTGATGCAATAATCGTTTCTTCCACATCGGCATCGTCGTCTACGATATCCAAGATTTCGGCAGCTGCCGGTACCTCTGGTGGAGGCGGAACCTCAATTTTCTGTTCTTGTTCCGTAATAGGAACCATTTCCTCTTCAAACACTAAATCGGATAAAGCCTGGCTTGTATCAATCTTTATGTCTCTCTCGGTCCATTCGAACGCTACGAACATAAAAGCCAATACAACCACGTATCCGATAAGCAGCCATGTAGACTTTTTGCTTTCCAAGTCTGCTTTGGGTGATTTTTTAACTTCCATAAATTATAATATAAATATTAATAATACGTTCTTTTAATCAGATGTGTTTCCCAGTGTTTTGAGTCTCACGTGCTTTTCTGCCACAAATATAACGCAGATATTTGAGAAATACAGTATATTTGAACAGTTTTTTCTGCTAAAATGTTAAAAAAGAATATATTCATAGTACTATTGCTACTTTTTTGGGTCCGGACACAGGCTCAGGAAGATAATAGCGTGTTCCAGTTCCTCAAACTACCTTTTTCTTCACATGCAGCCGCTTTAGGTGGAGAAAACATTTCAATCATCGAGGACGATCTGACAATGGCTGTTCACAATCCGGCCCTGTTATCATGTGTAGCGGATAAAACGCTCAACTTGAATTATACCTTATATATAGCGGGAGTCAATGCAGCCAGTGCCGCCTTTTCACGTGTTCTCGGCGACCGCTCTACCTGGGCAGTAACAGCCCAATTCGTGAATTATGGCACGATGAAAGAAACCACCAGTGAAAACATAATAACAGGCACCTTTTCTGCCAAAGACATGGCATTTTCCGGCATTTACTCTTATGACCTGAGCGATTATTGGAGTGGAGGAGTGAAAGCCAATCTGATCTATTCCAATTATGATAAATTCTCTTCCTTTGCCATCGGCGTAGATTTAGGATTGAATTATTATCATCAAAACAGCGACTTCTCATTTTCTATGGTAGCCCGTAATTTGGGAGGACAAATTGTTGCTTTCGAAGATAAGCGCGAAAAATTACCGGTAGATGTGCAAGTGGGCATCACCAAACGCCTGTCACATGCCCCTTTCCGGATCTCCGCCACTTTATATAATCTCACCGATTGGAAAAACTCCAAATTCTTTGATCATGCCGTAATCGGTATGGACTTTTTGCCGACTGATAACTTTTACGTTTCGTTAGGATATAATTTCCGTCGGACAAACGAGATGAAAGTAGCTGACTCAAGTCATTGGGCAGGTTTTACAGCAGGAGCCGGCCTGCAAATCAAACGTTTCAAATTAGGAGCTGCCTATGCTAAATACCATCTTAGCACCTCGTCTTTATTGTTCAACCTCTCTATGACACTATAATATAATAATATGACACTATAATATAATAATGAATAAGATGAAAAAGATTACCATAGCAATCGATGGCTTTTCCTCTTGTGGTAAAAGTACAATGGCCAAGGATCTGGCTCGCGAAATAGGGTATATTTATATTGACAGCGGAGCCATGTATCGTGCCGTCACCCTCTACAGTATAGAAAACGGTATTTTCAACGGAGATGCAATCGATACCGAGAAACTCAAACATCGGATGAAAGACATTCACATTTCTTTTCGTATCGATCCGGAAACCGGGCGTCCGAATACCTATTTAAATGATGTGAATGTAGAAAACAAAATTCGCACAATGGAAGTTTCCTCCAAAGTAAGTCCGATCAGCGCCTTGGATTTCGTACGTTCCGCCATGGTAAAACAACAACAGGCAATGGGACGTGAAAAAGGGATTGTCATGGATGGCCGCGATATCGGTACGACAGTATTTCCGGATGCCGAACTGAAAATATTTGTTACGGCTACTCCCGAAATCCGTGCTCAACGACGTTATGATGAATTGAAAGCCAAAGGACAGGAAGCCAGTTTTGATGAGATTTTAGAGAATGTGAAACAACGTGACTACATCGATCAGAACCGAAAAGTAAGTCCATTAAAAAAAGCAGATGACGCATTACTGTTGGACAACACGGAACTGACGATTCCACAACAAAAAGAATGGTTGTTCGACCAATACAATCAAGTTACAAAAGCATAAGGGCCTATTCGGATTTTGGCCCTTCATTATTCTGAAGATCAAGAATGATTAAAGTAGAGATAGATGAAGGTTCCGGCTTCTGTTTCGGAGTAGTAACAGCTATCCACAAAGCAGAAGAAGAATTGGCAAAAGGGGCAACTCTCTATTGCCTGGGTGATATTGTACATAATAGCCGGGAAGTGGAACGGCTTAAATCAATGGGACTCATCACCATCAATCATGAAGAGTTCAAGCAATTGCACAACGCAAAAGTATTGCTTCGCGCTCATGGTGAGCCTCCCGAAACTTATATAACAGCTTACAAAAATAATATTGAAATTATCGATGCGACCTGTCCGGTAGTACTTCGCCTGCAAAAACGTATCAAACAGGAGTATCAACAAGAAGACAATGGAGAGAAACAAATCGTCATATACGGTCAAAACGGACATGCCGAAGTTTTAGGATTAGTGGGACAGGCCACAGGGCAAGCTATTGTTATTGAAAAGCTGGAAGAAGCCAAAGGGCTCGATTTCAGTAAAAATATCCGTCTTTATTCACAAACCACCAAATCTCTGGATGAATTTTGGGAAATTGTCGACTATATCAAGGCACATATCTCTCCCGACGCCACATTCGAATATTACGATACCATTTGTCGACAGGTAGCCAATCGTATGCCCAATTTACGTAAATTTGCCGCTTCACATGACCTTATTTTTTTTGTCAGCGGAAAAAAAAGTTCAAACGGTAAAATGTTATTCAGTGAATGTCTTAAAGTCAACCCGAACTCTCATCTGATAGACAGTATAGAAGAAATAGATGATTCTCTGCTTCACGACATTGACTCAATTGGCGTATGTGGAGCAACTTCTACCCCAAAATGGCTGATGGAGCAAATTTATATGGAAATAAAAGCACGTCTGGGGCAAGAAAGTCTTTAACGTTATTTATTAATAGCACCGTCAGTTTGACACGAATGCAATCCATTTCCTAACACTTTTTGCTATCTTTGCAGCGTCAAATATAAAATAAGATTGTAATGGGAACAGTTAAGTGTGTAGGTATTTTAACCTCCGGAGGGGATGCTCCGGGAATGAATGCTGCAATTCGTGCAGTGACACGTGCAGCTATCTATAACGGACTGCAAGTTAAGGGTATATACAGAGGATATAAAGGGCTGGTAACAGGAGAAATCAGTGAATTTAAAAGCCAGAATGTAAGTAATATCATCCAGCTGGGAGGTACTATTCTGAAAACAGCACGCTGCAAAGAATTTACTACACCGGAAGGTCGTCAGCTCGCCTACGAAAATATGAAGAAAGAAGGCATCGATGCTCTTGTTATTATCGGTGGCGACGGTTCCTTGACAGGTGCCCGCATTTTTGCACAAGAGTTCGATGTACCCTGTATCGGATTGCCGGGTACAATCGACAACGACTTATATGGTACAGATACCACTATCGGATACGATACGGCATTGAACACTATTTTGGATGCAGTCGATAAGATACGCGATACAGCAACTTCACACGAACGTCTTTTCTTCGTAGAAGTGATGGGACGTGATGCCGGTTTTCTTGCTTTGAACGGTGCCATTGCTTCCGGAGCAGAAGCTGCCATCATTCCGGAATTCAGTACAGAAGTCGATCAATTGGAAGAATTCATTAAAAGCGGTTTCCGCAAATCCAAAAACAGTAGTATCGTATTAGTAGCGGAAAGCGAACTGACAGGTGGTGCCATGCATTATGCAGAGCGTGTAAAAAATGAATATCCGCAATATGATGTACGTGTAACAATTCTGGGGCATCTTCAACGTGGCGGCAGCCCTACGGCACACGATCGTATTTTGGCAAGCCGTTTAGGTGCGGCAGCCATCGATGCTATTATGGAAGACCAGCGTAATGTAATGATCGGTATTGAACATGATGAAATTGTTTATGTACCTTTCAGCAAAGCAATAAAAAATGATAAACCGATCAAGAGAGAACTGGTCAACGTACTAAGAGAGCTCTCTATTTAACAACGATAGTGATAAGTTTCAAAATGGCAGAGAGTACTCTCTGCCATTTTTTATATTCAATACGGACACGTAGAAAAACACACATACTATTTGCTTAAAAATAAAATTTTATAGCTGATTCAATTTCCAAAGACACCGTATATCCTCTTCGAACTCCTTCATTTTATTACTACAATAAAAAATCATTCTCCATTTATCTCCCATGTAAAGTTTTATAAATATTTCATTTAGATCTCGTAGAGAAATAACCTGTTTCTACAGGTGAAACAAAGAGTTTTAATGTAACTTCTTGAATTTTATTTATTTATAGAAGTATTCAAAGATATAGGTAACGATTTGGTTGCAAAAGTCTTGCTTTCAGTTACACTGCTTTGCATAATTTCAAATAACTATGTACAAATATAGGCAATAGTTGCAATATAGCCAAATTAATTCATATATATATTGTATATAATATTGGTTATTAGCATCTTAACCTATATTAGCACATAAATTTTTTCCCATTGGAATAGCCGGAATTACCCTCCGGCTATTTTTGTACCTCTTTGTCGGTTTCTGTCCTTTTTTGTCGGTTGCTCAACGGTTGAGTAACCAATGGCCTCATAATAACTCTGTAATATTGCACCATAAACGATAAAAACAAGGTCAATATGAATAATAGAAAAGTCGTACCGGGTGCCGGAGTTACCCACATGTTAAATACCATCCTTGCCAAAGTGAACAGGATTGAACAGCTGCTTTCACCCAATATTGAAAACCTGCCGGACAGCGAGATTCTGGATTCAAAAGGAGTCCGCCTGCTGACCAAGATGTCCGACAGGACACTTTTGAGACGTCGCAATGACGGCACGCTGCCCTTTCACCGTGACAAGGGAAAGATTTACTACCGCCGTTCGGACGTGCTGCGTGCCATGTTACTGGAAAAGGAAGAACACTCTAAAAATAAAAGGTTATGAGAAAGATGATCAAGATTGAAAGCAGTTCATTCGCTGCGCTCGTGAGAAGTTACAAGAAGTCCCTCAACATGCTGGCCGTACTGCAACATATCTGTGAGGACAACAGTGTCGAATTGTCCATGCTGCCGGATGAGGTATGTGAACTGATAGGGCTTGAACCGGCTGAAATAGAGAAACAGCGTCTGAACGGACGTCTGCGCTTTGCGGAAGAGGAAAACGGCACAAGGCATTACTCAATCGTGGATATAATCAACCTGAAGGATTCGATTGACAGCAGGAGAATAAACAGGCAGGTAGAGGAACTTTCATTCGAGGAAACGGACTGATGTGACACATCCCCGTTTCAGACAAGGGCACGGACGGCAGGTCGGATTTATCCGGGTGTCGTCCGTGCCTTTGTCCTTTCCTGAAGACGGCTCTTTGCGGCAAACTGCGGAAGTGAAGCCTGCGCAGCTTCCGGGGTTTGCCGCAATGTGCCGTGGGAAACATTACGATATTTTTCGGGTTTCCTTTGCCGGCATTATAATTTTCATGGACGGTACATGCCTTGCCTGTTGTGACTGGTCGGGTGCAATATCGCTGCCGCTGACCGGTCTGACCTTTTCCTGCCCGGACATATCATCGTTCCCGTGCTGTTCGGGCTGTTTCAATGTGAGTTGTATCCTCCGGTTCAACGTGGCGAGTTCCTCTGTCAGTTCCTTTATCTCCCCCTCTTTGGGCCAAAGCGTGGAGACTATCTCACGTAGGACCGGCAGGTCTTTCTCCAACTCCGTATTGTCCTTTTTCCGTTTCTCTATCATGCCTGGAATACGTTCCAACGCATTGATGAAGTTCATTACGGCTAACTTCGGGTCTTTGGCGATATACCCGTTATTATAAGTGTATTTGATGCCGTCCAGCCCCTCGACCATGAACTTGTTCTGCAAGGATTCCGTGCTTCCGTCCCAGACCTTTTCAGAACGTACCAGAATACGGAAGTCGAACAGCGTTCCTATTTTCATATAGTCATCCTCAGTCCGGGCATTCCGGTTGATTGCGGACAACCTGTCGGCCAGAATCTCGATGTTGTCGGACTCCACCCCGTCCAGTTTGAGCGGATTGGGCCTCAATCCGGTGGCCGTATCCGTAGGGGCAACCCGGTTCAGGTATTCCCAATCCCGCGTGAAACGCTCTATGAAAGTTTCGTTTTTTTCAATTTCTGAAACCTTCTCGTGCAGCTTCCCTTTGGCGTTCCCCTTGTTCCTGTGGTATGCCAGTCTTTCGCTCTCAAGGACCGCCAGTTTCTTTTCCAGCTTGGCCTTTTCCAGCAGGTCGTTGTTGTCTGAAAGAATGGCCACGTACTCACTGAAACTCACCCCGCCGTTTTCATCCATCGCTCCCTCATCAATGGTCCGTGTAGCGAGATTATGGCTTTTTAACTGGTTGATGAACACCTGCTTGTTATGAAGCAGGTTGAACTTGTAACTGTCCAATGATTTTTCCACCGCATAGATATAGCAGTCCACCGTATTGCCGGCATGTTCCTTGGCCACGATATTCCCTTTTCTTACCGCTCTTCCGTTACGTTGTTCAAGGTCGGAAGGCCTTCAGGGTATGTCCAGGTGATGGATGGCCACGGCCCTCTGTTGGGCGTTGACTCCCGTTCCCAATTTCTGGGTGGAGCCGAAAAGGAAACGGATGCGTCCGGAGTTCATGTCGTCAAACAGTTCCTTACGCGCGTTGTCGCTGTTCGCCTCCTGAATGAAACGGATCTGCTTTTCCGGAATGTCGTGGTCTTCCACCAGCTTGCGCCTGATTTCGCTGTAAATGTTCCATTCGTCCGGCTTGTACGTGCTCAGATCGGAAAACACGAATTGTGTGCCCTTCTGGTCGAGATACTTGTAGTAGTATTCCGCAATTCTGGCCGCGCAGTGGGATGCCTTGTTTCCCGGATTGTCCCCGTATTTCATGTCGATGAGGCGCATGTCAAGCGACATCTTGTTCGAGTAGTTGGTGGCTATCAGCATTTTCGCCTTCTCCTCCGCATCGGACAGCGGAAGGCGGTCTATATGGGTGGCGTCCCCGCTCTCCGCAAACTTTATCAGCTTCTCTATGAACATCTCCTGGTCGGGTGTGGGCGGTATATGGTACAGCTGCTGGTTGAGTTTCGGCCTGTCCACACCCACTTCCTCCGCAGTCTTGTAGTCGGTTATCTCCGCGTAGAAGTTGGCAAGTTCGGGTACTTTGATAAAGTACCTGAACCGTTCCTTCTGCACGATCTGGTTGGTCACGGAGAACTCAAAGTCCGTGCTTTTCTTGGCATATACGGCGGCCCAACCGTCAAAGCAGGTGATTCCCTGCCTTTCCATTTCTCTGGGGCGAAGGTATTTGAAAAGCAGGTAAAGCTCGGTCAGACTGTTGGAGATGGTCGTACCCGACAGGAAGGTGGCCCCCAGGTCCTTGCCGGAGCGTTCCTGAATGGTACGGATGGCAAAAAGCAGGTTCATCGCCTTTATGCTTCCTTCCGGGTTTCCAAGTCCCGAAACCCTTGCATGGCGGGTGTTGAACATCAGGTTCTTGAAATTATGCGATTCGTCCACGAACAGGTGGTCGATGCCCATCTGTTTGAAATCAACCACGTCATCCGTCCGCCCCTTGATGGTATCCTCCAGTTTTTCAAGTTTCGCCTGAAGATTCTCCTTCCTCTTTTCCAGTCCGCGTATAATCCAGCCGCTGACCTCGTTTCCCTGTTGCTCGAATACGGTAAGGTTCTCCTCTATGCTTTCTATCTCCTTATTGTATATCTCCTGCTGTATCTCCGGTGACTGGGGGATTTTTCCGAACTGGTCGTGCGTGAGTATGATGCAGTCCCAGTTGTTGTTTTTGATGTCATGGAATATCCCGACACGTTTTTCGGGGGTGAAATCCTCCTTTCCCGGATACAGTACCTTCGCGTTCGGATATGCCCTTTTGAATGTGTCGGCGATGTCGTGCACGTTGCTCTTCAACCCTATAATCATGGGCTTGTCCGCCAGTCCGAGACGCTTCATCTCGAAGGCGGCCACACACATGATGAGCGTCTTGCCGGTGCCCACCTCATGGTCGATTATCCCCCCGCCGTTGAGTTTCAGCATCCATACCGCATTTTTCTGGCTGTCGTACAAGCCGGGGATGTCAAGACCTTTCAGGTCAAGGAAAGGAAAGTTCTGGCAGGAGCCGTCGTAGTCCGGCCGTACATAACAGTTGAACTTGCGGTTGTACATTCCGGCAAGGTTCTGCTTGAACTGCGGGAGCTGCTCGTTCAGCCAGTTCACGAACTCCTTGCGTATCTCGTTGATCTTGGCGTCGGCAAGCTGGATGGCGTCGGCATCGCGCACCTTTATGTCTTTTCCGTCCTTGTCCTGTACGGTTTTCGTGATGTCGGGCACGGTGTTGTGCAGGGCATGTTTCAGCAGGTCATTCCCGTAATATCCTCTTTTTTCTCCTTTCACGAAGTATTTGTCGGTGATGTTCGCGTTGCTTCCTTCAAGGGTTATGCCGAACTCGTCGATACTTTCCGTATAGCTGATGCGGGTCTTTACCCCGAAAAGATATTCCGCAAATTCTTCATATACGGATGTGGGTATCCACCGTTCACCCAGGTTGAAATCAAGCAGTTCGAAACCTATGGGTTCCGGTGTGGCGTCCTTCAGCGCTTCCAGCGACCTCCCGCTTTCCTTGTCATCGGGGTATTCCTTGAGATGCTTCTCTATCCATTCTGTTTTGGCGATGACGTTCCCCGCAATGAAACGGTCCCTTATCTCGTATCTTTTCATCATGGGGTTGTAGAAGATACGGCTTTCAAGCTGTTCAAGCAGTTCCCGCCTGCCGATGTCGCTCAGGCTCTCCATATATTCCAGATTCACCTCCCCGAACTTGTTCAGTGAGGCCGCAAGCGCTTCCTGGGCGGTGTCCGCATGTTTGACCTCGTTGGCATTGAATGATACGGGGACGGTGAATATGTCCGCTTTCTGTATCTTGCCCCGGATACTTCTTTCCAGTGAGAGCATTTCCCTGCCTCCCGCATCCATCAGCAGGAACTTGGCGTTGTCCTTGTGGTTGAGTTCCCGGAACATGCGTCTGAAACGGTCATACTGCCTGTTGAGTTCCTCACGCAGGCCGGGCTGTTCGGTTTCCGTCTCGGCTTCAGTCCTGTAAAGCTCATGGTATGCCTCACGAAGGGGGATATAATAAGAGGCCCGGTATTGCTGAGTTACTGTCAGTCTGAGCGGGTGGAACTGTACTTCGGGGGTGTTCATGCCCCGAAGGTGGCCGTATTGTTCGCCTGATTTTACAATGGAGCCGTTCTTGTATTCCGGTTTCAATTCCCCGTCAAACGCTCTTGGCTCCATTTCTTTTTTGCGTTCCTCCTCCATTTTCCTCCTGCGTTCCTGCCATGCCGCTTCCGCCTCGGCCTGCGCCAGGGAAAGGTCCTCTGCTGGGACCGCTTCGTCATAAGCGTTCTCCTGCGAGAAGAGATTGAACATTTCGGGCGTGTTGTCTTTCTTCTTACGGGATGCCGTCACAACTTTTCTTTCCGGCATTCTGCTTTCCGGTACTTCCGTATCTTCTTCGGCATAAGTGTCGAAAAGGTTGAGCATGGGTTCATACGGTCTGGTGGAAGGGAGCTGTTTCACCTGCTCGCTTTTTGGTGGCCGTTCGTCCTCTTCCGTTATGGTGATTGTCGGTAGGATGGCTGTGGACGGAACGGACTGCCGGGATAGGTTCTCCGTGTAGAGTTCCCGGTTCAGACGGCTTTCGATGTCCTGCAAGAGCAACTCTCCGAGTTCTTCGGAAATGGTCTCCACGCTGCCGGTATGGATGAAGTTCATGGCGGGCTGCCCGTACATGTTCTTACCGGTCTTGACAGCGGTATGGATAATGTGGTCCAGTTCCTTGTAGCTGTTGTTGATGGTGATGTTTCCGGGCAGTGTGCGGGTCTCGATGAAGTTCCGTTCCGCTTCGGTCAGTCCGTTTTTCCGGCTATTCTTCTGCAATACGATCAGGTCGCTGCTCACTTTGGTTCCGGCATCGGTGAAAAGGTTGCCGGGCAGGCGGACAGCCGAAACCAGTCCGGCGTGGTTCACCAGCCATTCCCGTATGGGACGGTTGCCGGGCGAGTCCATGACTCCCGAAGTCGTGATGAAAGCCATTATGCCGCCTTCCCGCAGCGTATCCATGCCTTTCAAAAAGAAATAGTTGTGTACGGCGTTGAGTGCCCCTTTGCGTACCGGATCGCCACTGCGGTCAAAGTCACGGTCATATACTCTGGTATCTCCGAACGGGATATTGGAGGATACCACATCGAAATAACCGTTATAATAAGGTTGTATGGTCTGGAAGCCGTCTATAATGACCTTGCTGTCCGGATAGAGCGCGGAGAGAATCCTTCCGGTGAGCTTGTCCTTCTCAAAGCAGGTTATTTCAGGCACGTCCTTCAGAGGGCTGATGAAAACTCCGGTACCTGCGGAAGGGTCAAGAAAACGTCCGGGGACGACACCCGATGCCTGCAACGTCCTCTGTATGACGGATGCCACCGCTTCGGGGGTATAGAATGCGGTAAGTACGGAATTTTTAAGGCTTTGTATATACTCCTTGTACTGCTTCTCGTCCGTGGAATACTCCCGAAGCAGTTCATGCAGCAGCCTCACCTGAGGGAACAGTTCCCTGTCAGCCGTTCACTTTCCGATGTCCGTGTCTTTTTCTGCCGGATTGAGGATACATTTCAGTCCTCCGAAACCGGTGTAGCCGTTCAATACTTTGCGCCCTTCTTCGGTGAGACAAAACTCCGGGCGCATGAACAGGTATTCAAGTGCGGCCATGTTGTCCGCCAGATGTTGTCGCTTGTTATATGCCATATTGTTCTATATTTGATTGGATGAAACCTGTCAGTTCGATGGTGAGGATACGGTAGGAAGGGGAAGCCTCAAACCTGTCGTCTATGGGATATTTGTTGAATACGGCTTCTGCGGACGGCAGTAATCCCAGGCAGAGACCCTTCCGCTTTTCAGGGGGCACTTCCGGGAACCATTCCGACACCACTTCAAAAAGGGTGTCGAACTTGGAAAACTGCAAGTCCCGGTAGAGCACGGCGTCCGACTGTCCCAATGCCTGCGTGACGGTCAGACCGTCACGTATGGAATGTTCATAGACATTGGCTGCTTCATCGGCTCTTGACCTGAGAAAATTCGGATTCCCGGCCATGTGGGGATGGCTTTTCCGTAAATGAAGAAGGAGAGCCGTTTCAAAGTATGACAGTTCTCCCTCTGGTGTATTGTTATGTTGCATAATCGGTTTGTTTTTACGTTGGATGATTCCATGTATTCATTAAACATATACCCGACAGCCATCGGTGTGGTAATCGGGTATATATGTGAAGTGTGGCCGTTTCCGTAAGACTATGCCACGGAAAAGCTGTTTTTCTTGGGTTTGGGCGTGAAGGATGCGGCGTGACGTGCCGTCTGCTTGCTTTCCTTTTTCTGGTCCTGTTTCCGGTTTTCAAGATTCGGCTTGTACTCCCTCGCGTTCTTTCCTATGAGAAGGTTATTGCTCTTGTTGCTGAAGCGCACGTCATCGGAGAATGTCCTGCCCTTGTAGCGCATATTCTCGATATATACCATTTCATGGTTTTCCAGCATCTTTTTCTGTTCGGGGGTGATTCTGGCTCCCATGATGGTGTCGTTCACTTTCAGCTGTTCTCCGGCCTGCTTGAATGCGATGTCCATGATTCTCGGATCGACAAAGGCCACGCCGGAAAGAAGCGTGTCGTTCTTGCGCTGTATGTCATTGATGGAAAGTTGCCCGCCTGATGCGAGGGCCTGCTTCTGCTTGTCGTCCAGCCTTTTCCCGTAGATGTAGTCCGGTATCTTGATGGCGTCCACGGGCATCGTGATGATACGGTTGCTCGGTTCATGGAAAGCCACGTAACAGTTGCATACTTTTCCTGTGTAGGTATCCTTCATCTCCTTTATTCCTCCCAGTGTTCCGGTATCCTGGAGTTTCTGTTTTTCCTCGTCCGTGAATACGCCTTTATAGGCGGGCAGGTCATATTGCGGCTTGTCGAGCCTGCTCAGTGTTTTCAGCTGTACCTTGCCGTCCTCACCCTTGACACAGAGAAAACAGGCCTCACCCATGTCCTGCTTGACGCCGTTGACTTCCTTACTGATGGGGAAGGCGGTGGAAGTGATTCTGCCCTTGAGCATTTCACCCATGCAATGGTTTTCAAACAACAGTTGCTTGTCCACTCCCAGCGCACTGAGTTCCTTCCAGGGAAGCTGGTGCTCGTCGAACTTGTAGCGTCTGGCGAGTTTGGCGATACGCCCTTCATCGTTCAGTTCACTGTTCTCTACCAGTTTTTTGCCTTCCGGTCCGGGGTCTTCCCCCTTTCGGATCTGGATGACGGCATTCAGGGTCTTTTCCAATACAGCGAGAGGGATAAGGAAGAAACTGAAACTTGTGGGATTGTTGTACTGGTTCTTGAAATTCGTGAAGAACAGTTCCAACGGTGATGTGCGGTCCAGCTTTAGGAAGCTGTTGTTGTTCTTCTTGTCGGGTGGTACGATTTCGAGACTGCCGTCCTGCTCGTTCATTTTGGAAACGACTGCGGTCTTGTTCGTTCTTTTGTCGAGGACTGCCATTACATGCTCTTCTTGACCTTGCTGCTCTTGTTCTTGTTTTTTCTTTGCCATAAATTCTAAAATTAAAATGATACAATAATGATTATTACCGGGTAAACTTTAGCCCGTCGGTGCGAATGTAGGATATTAATTGATAATATGTTACAAGATTGAAGGTATGAGGAATAGATGGCGGAGATTGGCGCTCATTGACGTAAATAACAAAATATAGTAGTTTTGCCATTTTTTACATAGCGTATATTTTTATTTCTCTTCATAATTGAAAGAAGTCTCTATAATTGAATATAATGCACTAATTTATTTGTTCAAATTATGATTATTTCATCTTTACTTTGTATTTTAGCAAAAAATAAAGTCAACACTGCATATCATAGTTACAGTGTCTGATTAGTCAACAGCGTTTAACTGTAGAATATTATGAAACAACAGAAAATATATCAAGAATGCACTCCAGCAATTGAGATAATGGAACAACAGAAAGATAAAATTCTGTCTAATCCATGTTTAATCTCTTTTTTTTGTAACGAAATTTATAAAAGATAGTTTCATATATGCATAATAAAGAACAAATTACAAAAGAAGCCGTTATAGAACCAACAAGAATACATATGCTTTCTAATGAAGAAAGATTACGTTATGATATTGCCCCCAAAGAACGTTTAGCCTTAATGGATGAGGATACTTATGAGGAATTGGTAGCTGTATGGGCATATGCTTGTCTAAAATCTAAATATAAGGATGTATATAGAATTGGTGGTGCTGGAGATAAGGGAAGGGATATTTGTGCATATATTGATTTATCACAGGATAAATATGATCTATATCAATGCAAACATTATAAAAATGCATTGACGTATTCTGACATTAACATAGAATTTGGTAAACTGATATATTATTCATTTAGCAAAGCGATATCTGTCCCATCAAAATACTATTTTATGGCTCCTTTAGGAATATCACCAAGTCTTCTTGATTTGATAAAAGATAAAGGAAAACTGCTAAAAAATAAATTAAAAAGTGACTGGAATACCAAAATTCATAATAAGATAATAGAAAAGCAATCAATACTTCTTGCCGGAGAATTATTGGATTACTTTGATAACTTCAATTTTGAAATAATTGATTGTATATCTCCTGATTGTTTTATAGATGATCTGAAAAAAGAAGGTCACTATTATTTCTTTTATTTTGGAGGTGGAATTAATAGTCTGCCATCATATAATATTTTAGTACCTAACAATGTTGCCGTCAATGAAGTTGCATATATTAAGCACTTGTTGGATGCTTACACAGAGGACTCGTCCTATGATATTACTATTAAAAATATTACAGGTTCCACATATGACAAACACTTTTCTCGATCAAGAGAATCTTTTTATAAAGCAGAGTCTGTAGCTATGATAAGTAAGGAAATATCTCCAGCTACAGATGACGAGTTTGAGAAATTAAAAAATGATGTATTAAATCATGTCGGAGATACATATGATGAGGATTATGATTCTGGATATGAAAGAGTTAAGGCTGTAACTAAAGAAGCGTCTCATTTTCAAGTTAAACAAAATTTATTAGCACCTAAAATCGGAAGTAATGAATTACGTGGTGTATGTTTTCAACTTTCAAATGAAGATAAATTGATATGGAAAATAAAACAATAAAATTATTAAATAGTAATCTTGAAATAGCTTTACGGCTATTGGTTATTATGAATGTTCATAAAAAGACAATAGAAAGAGATCGGTTAGTAGCTTATGAATATTTTGTTATTCATTCTGGAGATATAAAAAATGCTCCTTCCAGTATTCATCCTGATATTCCATATAGAGCAAGTATTTACATTAGCAATCATCAAAACATATCCAATGCTTTAAATATATTATTATCAAAAGAATTAGTAGTATTGAATATTGAAAATAATAAATTTGAATATCAAATAACAAAAGCCGGAGAAATATTTGTGCAATATATGACAAGTGAATATTATAATAAACTTAATAGTATAGCTCTCTGGGTTTGTGATTATTTTAAAAATTATTCTGATGAAGATTTAAATACTTATATTGAGTGCAATATCGGAAAGTGGGGAAATGAATTTACTAAAGAATCTATTTTAATACAATAAAAATGGCTAATAAAGGTTTCTATATAAAGAGTGTAGTGGCAAAAGGAGAATTGGTTCAAGATTCTCAAATAAACTTTGTTAAAGGTTGTAACGTAGTTTATGGACCTTCTGACACAGGTAAAACATCTCTCTATTCTGTTATAGAATTTTTATTGGGAAAATCCAGTAATCCAAAGATTCCATTGGAGGGTACAGGTTATACAGACTTTTTAATGGAAATTCATACCTATGGAGAAGAATTTTACACGATACATAGAAAGTTAAATGGACCTTCTGTAAAGGTAAAACCATGTTCTATTATGGAATACTATGATGATAGTATAAAGTATGATGAATATAAAATAAACGCTCAGTCAGCGAATAGTTATTCTTCATTTTTATTATCATTAGTAGATGTCTCAGATATAAGAATAAAGATCAATCCAAGTAAACTACATAAATTAACCTTCTCAACAATAAGGCACTTAATTTTTGTAGATGAAACAAGGATACTTAATGAAAAATCTCCTTTTTATATAGAAACAAATCCTGCCTTATATCTTAAATGTCGTAATATCTTGTCATATTTGATGACAGGACACGATGATTCTTCATATATTCCTGAAGAGGACTTAAAAATCAGAAAATCAAGGATCCAAGGAAAAATAGACTATGTGACAGAAGAGATAGAAAAGAAAAATAATAAAATTGTCGAAATAGGTGATGTTTCATATGTGAATTTAAAAGATTCAAGATTATTAGAATATTATAAAATAGAAATAGAAAAAACTTCATTAACATTATCACAATTGTATAAACAAAAAAAAGAAATAAGTTCGAACTTAGAAGATTTATCTTCAGAATTTATGTTTAATAATGAATTTTTGGAGAGAATGAAATTGTTAAAAGAACATTATAGAATTGATTTAGAAAGACTTGAATTTATAAATGAAGGAAGAAACTTATACAAAGAATTAAGCTTTGTAAAATGTCCTCTATGTGGAGAGTTTATAGCAAAAGAAATAGTGGAAAACATAGAATCTTCAAATTTTCTTACGGCAATTCAAAATGAATATATTTCCATAAAATCTAAGTATAATGATATTGACAATCTTATAACTGAGAAAGAGGGTAAAATAAAAAAACTCTACGATGAGATTTCAGTAATAAAAAATAAATTATCTAATCTGACTTGTAAGATAGATAAAATAGAACCAGACTTATCTCTCTTAAAAGAAAGTTTAGAACAAGCTGAAATAATTATTGAGAAAAAAACAACATTGACTAATTTGGAAGATGATGTACGAATACTGTCAGTTCAGCTGAGTCAATTAAAAGATAGTTTAGCAAATACTAAAGCAATACATCCAACTGAAAATAGAACTGATATTGCATCTGATTATATGAATACTGTAAAACAAATATTGTCTGATTGGAAATTTCCTGATACAGAAACTATATCATTTGAATATCAACCAACTTTTGATTTTGTTCTTAGTGGAAAAGGAAGACAATTATATGGTAAAGGTAAACGTGCAGTTTCATTTACAGCAATAATGATTGCTTTATTAGATTATTGTTACGAAAAAAGTATTCCTTTCTCTCGCTTACTTGTTATTGATTCTCCACTGACAGCCCATTATGACAAACATCAAGAAATCACCCAAGAAGATCAACTTGATAACAGCATACTAAATGCCTTCTTTCGATATTGCAATGAAAAAATATGGAATTATCAATTTATAATGTTTGATAATAAAATCCCAGAAAATAAAGAACTTATGAATAATATACATATTATTAAATTTGTGGGTAAAGGAGAAGATGGTAGGAATGGTTTTTATATAGGAAAATAGCTCATGAGTACAATTGATGAATATATTATAGAAAGGCAGAAAGAACAACAAGAATTAAAATTGGCATCTTTGTTGGATATAACCGTTGATGAACTATCAAATGTCAATTATGATATTTATGAGGATGAAGGATACGATGGTGCTCTATATGGCTACATTGTCAAGTTCGATAGTAATTCACCCCAAGATATTTTGCACAAAATAAAGGGATTAGATTCTAATAATCAAGTTTGGGTTGATTATTGGCAATTAGATAGTTTTGATTCAGAGGCTTATGATGAATATAAATACGAATCTGAATCCTCTACGTTTAATAGTTATATATATTATAAAGAATCAATGTCTAAAGTTATGATTTTATTATCTGCTAAAATAGATGATTCTTCGTTATTAGAAATTTTTCATAGACAAATTTATGTTAGTGTAATATCATATTTTGAAACATTTCTATGGTTAACTGTAGTCAATCTTACAAAAGCAAATCCTTTGTTTCTTGGAAAAATAGTCGATAATCATCCTCTTTTTCAACAAAAGGAATACTTAAAAAAAAGTAAGCAACAGAAAGTTGAAATAGTTAAAACTTTAATAAATAGCATACCCTATAGTGATTTAGAAAACAAGGTAAGAAAATTGTATAAGTCTGCTTTTGATGTGGAAATACCTAAAGATGATAAATTGACAAAACATTTTAAAGATACAAGAAACCATGTTATACATAGAAGCGGATATAATAAGCAAGGCGACAAAATAGAGATTGATACAATGATTATAAAAGATTTGATGGAATGTTGTGATACATTTGTAGATAATATTGCAAAAAAACTTCATATTGACACTTGACCCTTTTAAAATATTTGCGGCAATATCAAGTATTTTTGATATTGCCGTAAAAAGAGCAGAAATGCTGCTATAAGTGTCTCCCCCTTTACTATTAACTGTCATTGTTACCTAATAGGTGCTTGAGTTCTGGGTCATTCTCAATGCGTATCAGTTCATTCTCTACTAATTCCACAATATCCTGCTTGATTTGTCGATAGTTGACTTGTATCTGTTGCTCCATTGTATCATTACCGTTCTCGTCCAGAAAACTGCTGATTTCAGGAATGGGTTGGTAAGCGGCAGTCTCTTTCTGTACCGCATCATTATCCACCACTATCTGTGCATGGAAAATCTTCTGATCTATAGTCTCTCCGAAATTGTCCGTTACAGCACCGACAAACATACCTTGTGAGAGTGTACTGATTTTGCTGGCAGGTATCAGACTATCCAATTGCGTACTGATGGAAGTGGAAGTGTCACTGCGGTTGATGCTAACAGATTCCCGCTTTTGCAGGATTTTTCCAAACCTTTCTGATAGTGTTTTGGCCGTTTCACCCACCACTTGACCGCTGAAAACATTACCCACAGTTGACATGATAACGGCGGCCTCCTTGTCACCATAGTCGCGTTTCAACTGGCTGAAGTCCTGAAAACCCAACACAACCGCCACCTTGTTGCTTCGTGCCGTGGCTATCAGATTATCCAGACCTTTAAAGAAAATCGTGGGTAGCTCGTCAATGATTACACAACTTTTGAGTTGCTTCTTCTTGTTTATCAACTTAACGATACGGGAGTTATACAGACCTAAAGCAGCACCATAAATGGAAATTCTATCGGGATTGTTGCCGACACACAGAACTTTAGGCTCCTTCGGATTATTAATGTCCAACGTGAAGTCACTACCGGACATCACCCAATAAAGTTGCGGGCTTATCAGTCTGGACAGCGGAATTTTGGCGGATGCAATCTGGCCCATCAACTGCTCGCTGGCACCGCCTTTCCATGCGTCAATAAAAGGACTCAGATAATTCTCAAGCTCAGGATAGCTTGTCAAGATTGTAAATACATCCTCGTACCTTTTATTAAGCAATTCAATGGCATGTGGGAACGTACAGTATTTGCCGTTTTCATACAACTTCAAAAACCAGATTATCGCCGTAAACAAAACAATCGGAGATTCCACAAAGAAGTCCCCCTGCTTTTGCACCCAACTTTTATTCAAGTTTAACATGATGGTATAACTGGATTCGTAGGCATCCGAAATATCCGTCATCAGTTCCGGAGCCAACGGATTGCAACGGTGGCTCTTTCTCGGATCATCGAAGTTGATTACATAAAACTTGGGTGGTATCTTATAACGGTGTCTGTATTTAATCAGGTGGTTGTAAGCAATAACCGACAGGTCGTCAAACTTAAAATCGTATATATAAAGTGCATAAGACTTCTCGATTGCCTGCTTTATGTAATTATTGACCACCGCATACGACTTACCGCTCCCCGGCGTGCCTAAAATCATGCTTGCCCTGAAGGGATTCACCACATTTATCCAGCCTTTCCATTCCTTTTTTCTGTACCAGAATTTGGTCGGCAGATTGATGGAATATTCGTTTTCCATCAGACGGGTCTCCTGCATGAACGACTCGTTCTCCGTATTGAACACGTCCTCCAACAGATTGCTTTTCAGCAACCGGCTTACCCATAGTCCGGAAGCCAGCAGACAAAAGAAACCTCCGGTTAATGTTACGGTATAAAGCACGGCACATACCCCGGATGAGGCATTGAGAGAGAGCAGCCACCAGTTGAAGAAAAACAGTATGGCACCCGCAACTGCCGCGATGCCGATTTTCCTTCATGTGATTTCATGCTTCTTCACCCCCTTGTTGCCCATGCAGGACAGACCGAGGAAGAGGACACAGAACAGCTTGGTGTAAAGCAAGGACGAGAACAGTCCGGTCGTACGCTGGAAGTTGGAAAGTATCCGGTCCACTATACCGAGCGTTCAGCCCATCTCATTCAGCCAGCCGTAACAAAACCAATAGACGTGTATCGCCATAAACAAAAAACTGATGGCCCGCATAAAGTCCGTGACCTTGGCAAGCCCCCTTAAATCATCTTCATTCTGCATAATCGTAAATTTTAAAATTAGACTTCTGTTCTATACATTATTATATTATAACCTGCGTCTCCGCTTTTTCTTCTTTTTCCTGCGCCCGTAACGGAAAGCCGGATCGATGTATTCATGCGTGTGGTCTTCCTCCATGAGTATGGAGAAAATATCAACGGCTCCGAGTGCGGACGTGTCAATCAGGCTGCCGGAGATTTCCGCCTGCCGTCCGTTTTGCCGTGTATCCTGCCATCCCTGTTGTCCCTCCCGGTTCATATTATCCGCTTGTTCCGGGACATTTCCCTGCCGTGGCGTATCCTGCTCCGGCGGCGGTATCAGCCTTTCCCGATTCGCATCCGGATTGTTGAACAGTTCGTTGAATACATTGGCGGTAAATGGCTTGCCCAGACGTGAACCGTTAAATACCGTCCGGTTCGCATGGTCTATAAATGTGATGCCGTAAAGACGCCCATCGGAATTGATACGGTAAACAACTTCTATGTCCGCCTCTTTCAGCCTATGTGCAAAGTCTTCCTTCGTGCCTATGTCCTGCATGGCTTTGATGATTTCCCTGCGTGTCCTTTCGGCAAGACTGTCTCTTTTTACCTTTTCAACAGATGTATCAAATTTCTTTTGCAATGCCTCATGACCGAATACCTTTCCGAACTTACTGGACTTGAAAGGCGTTCCCACCCGCATCCCGTCATCGTCCAACGCTCCGTACATGATGCCGTGGTATTCTTTTCCGTCCACATTTCCCCTTACTTCATAAACCGTCACGTTGTAAAGTTCCAGCAAGGTGTTGTATTCGGCAAGCGAATGAAAGTTGTAACATTCCAGCAGGGTACGGGCGGTATGCTTTAGCTGCGCTTTCACATCACTTTTCGCATAGTCCACTTTTTGCAGACTTACCAGTTCCCGCTGGCCATGCTCTCCGAGTGTGGGATGAAGCCCGTACTTCACTTCCATTTCACGGCAGATATTCTGTGCCCGGATACCTTCCCGGTTATGGTCTATCTTTTCACCTTTTTCATTGATGCGTACCGAAACGATGTGCATGTGCCTGCGGTCTATGTCTTCGTGCAGCCATACGACATAGGGCTGGTTCCCGTACCCGAACTTTTCCATGAACTCCTGCGCCAGTACGGTCATCTGTTCCTCCGAGAGAATATCTTTCGGGGAAGGATTCAAGGAGATATGTATAACCGGTTTCCTGACGTGCGAGTTGAGTGCGATATAAGGCTCGAAAGCCTGTACACAGTTTTCAATCGGCATATTACCGGAAGTATCTGCCGCTATCTTCGGGTGTCACAATACCTTTGCCGTACCGTCGTCCACCTTTATTTTATTACAGGCAATCGCCCCGTAGAATGTCTTGCCCGATGTTATATTCGGTACCATGACATTATTCCTTTTTAGTAAGATATTCCTTTTCGTACCGCTTCGTAAGTTCGATAACCTGCCTGCATATTTCTTCCAGCTTACGGGTTTCTTCGGCAAGTTTGTAGAGAAACGCAAGCGATTTCTTCTCTCCGTAAATGGTATGGATGATCTTCACACATTGGTTGTAGTTGTTCCCGATGCGTCGGAACTGCTGATAGAAAGCGGTCAGCTGGGCGTAATATTCCTGCGCTTCCTTATCAATCTTCACCACCTTGAACTCTCAACCGAAGATACGGGCGAAGATAAATTCGGCCTTGTTCTTCATGCCGGACTGTTCGAACATCGTGAGAAACTTCTCGTTCTCACTGTCATTGAGACAAAGATAATAGCGGTGCGTGCGCGGGTCTGCCAGCACCTTACGCCCTGCGGCGTTACGGATTCTTGTTTCATCTTTCATAACATGAAAATTTTAAAAGGTTCGACTTGGGAGAACCTTTGCCCCCGAAACACCTTTCGGGCGAGACTTTCAGCGGTTGGAAATATTTTCAACCGCTGAAAGTACACCTCGCTATATGCTGACGCATATTAAAATCCGGCCGGGCCGGATTATAGGTCTGAAGGATTGTTTTACGTTCTCTGCCGAGAACGGGCTGCGCTCTCCCGGCGACAAAGGTAGATAGTTTTTTCTGTCCGTGCATTATGGCGGTTCCCGCCAACAGCCGCCAATAAATGACTTTGAAACGGCGGATACTTCACTGATGCTCTTTTTGAAGTTTATTTGCAGCCGGATAGCTATTCGATTATCTGTTTGAACAGATAAACAGTCTGGTATTCGGACAACTATATGGATAGCTGTCTGAACGAATAAACAGATATTCAGACCGGTATCTATCCAGATACACAACCATACATATAAATGTATAGACGGATAAACAAATCTCCGAATATATAAGTGCCAGAATATGTACTTAGCTATATAGCTATTTAGCTATTCAGATGAATAGACAGATAGCTGCATAGATGAATAGCTTTATAGCTACATCATTAAACAACTACATGCGCGAATAGCCGGATAGCTAAACAGCTATGTAGATAACTGTATAAGCAGCTATGTAACTGGCCGGATAGGCAGGCAATGAAACAAGTAACCGGACAGACAGTCAAATGGATAAACGGCTGTCTGTCCGGAAATCAATAAATCCGATTATTCACTTACTTAAATTTGTAACAATGGAAAAGGAAAAGAAAACAGTATTCGTTTCATTCGCTACCCAGAAGGGCGGCGTGGGTAAATCAACATTTACCATTTATGCGGCATCATGACTGCATTACGTGAAAGGACTGAACGTGGCGGTTGTGGATTGTGACTATCCACAACATTCGATTATGAAACAGAAAAAACGGGATATGGAAGTGGTAAAGACCACACCCGTTTATCAGAACCTCTTGGTGGAGCAGGCCGGACGGTTGAAGAAAAAGGCTTATCCGGTCATCGGAAGCACTCCGGCCGGCGGCATGGCGGACTGAAGGGCATTTGAAGAAAAGGCGGAGACTCTTTATGATATTGTACTGTTCGACCTGCCCGGCACAATGGGCTGCGACGGGGTTATCGCCGCAATCAGTGCGCTCGATTATCTGTTCGTGCCTATAAAGGCAGACCGCCTGGTGCTGGAAAGCACACTGAACTTTGCAACTACCATTAATGACCGGCTGATAAAAACCGGCGTATCCTCCTTAAAAAGGCTGTGCCTGTTCTGGAACATGGTGGACCGAAGGGAACGTACAGCCTTGTATGACATCTATCAGCAAGGATTCTCCCTGTTAGGGCTGGACTGCCTTCAAACACGTATTCCCATGCGCAGCAACTTCTCCAGAGACTTGTCCGTTACGGGCGGCCCCATTTACCGAAGTACGCTGTTCGCTCCTAATGCGGCATTCACCAAAGAGTGCGGCTTCAATACGTTCATGGATGAAATCATATCTATATTTAAAACCGAATAGTCATGGCGAAGAAAACAAACGGACAAAATCCGGTGGATGAAGCATACCTGCGCAGCCTGATGGCGGGTGTTCCTTCGGAGCCTTCCTTATCTCCGGCATCTTCTCTGACCGGAGGGAACGGCGAAAACAGAGAAACCGCCTTATCCGATGAAAAGAGAAAAGCGGATGAGCGTGTGAACGAAACAGTGAAAAATGTTTCTGTTACGGATGATACCGGCTGTCCGGAAGTGATTGTGGAAAAACCGTCACCGAAGACGACACGCACGGCACTGGCCGACTTTATCCGCAGATTCTTTACCCCCTATAAATGCGAAGGCAGGCAGGGAGTGTATATCGACAAGGAACTGCACCAGAAAATATCGGTTATTGTCGGAATCGCGGGCAAACGGCAGCTGACGGTCGGCAACTATATAGATAATGTATTGAAAGAACATTTCGAGAGACATTCGGAAGAGGTGAAGGCCCACCTTCAAAAGAGTTACAACAAAATATTTTAGGTTATGGATATACTATCAGGTTACTATGAAGCCGGAATCGTCCTGTTCTGGCTGCTGTTCGCCTATCTGTTCATGGACAAGTTCTTGTTCAGGGGACAGCTCGGCGAAATATGTTTCGGGAAGGCACGCCGCCGCATGGCAAAAGCCCTGCGGAGTATTGCCGGGTGGTTCGATCCGGTGAAAGAGGAACAGAAGAAAGGGCGTAAACGCACGAAAGGGAAAATGGAAAAGAAAGCGAGTCCGTCGGTGCGGGAAGCTGAAAAGATGGACATCCCGGCAGTGAAAACAGAAACAGGAGACAAGGATAAGCCGAAAATGAAGGAAAAGCCTGCAAACGCGGGCATGGAAAAAATACCTCCAAAACTGTCCGGAACAGACAGCCTTGTCGTCACGAAAAGCTATGGGACACGCCAGCAGCCGCCAATAAACGCCACCGGTTCCGGGGCTATTGCAGGTAAGGAAAATGCCTCTACATTTGCCGGTAGAAACGAAGATGCGGTGCCGCAAAGGACGGCACAAGTACCGCCGGAGCGCATCCCGGAACTGTTCCGGGACAAGCGTGTGGAAGAGTGGCGGGCTTCCGGGCCCGACAGTTCCGGCAGACTTGAGGACAATGAGGAACAGACTGAAAACAGTGACGACGTGGATACGGACGAGCTGAATGAGGAACTGGAAGACTTGAACTGTGCCCGTGACGGTTATCAAGGCGGCACAGCCGGTATCGGTCCGGAAGAGATAGACCTGATCATCGACTTGTGCAACGGCAAGGAGATCCCCACGGACAAACGGCTGGCCCTTCTGAGGGCTATCCACCATATAAAGGATACGCAGATTGAGCGCTCGATACTGGAAAGTATCAATGGCAGCGACAGCCGTATCAGCAAATTTCTGGACGAAGCCGAACATTTGAGTGAGGCTGTTCCGGACAGTGATTAACCGATTAAAAAAGGAGGTAACGATGACAAGAGGTTATTTTGATACGGGTTGATTGCCCGTATCATTGTAAAAAGAGATTCGCTATGGTATGTGACTGAATAAACTGACAAAGCATGTATATGACTTTTTACGATTCGGGATGACAAACCGCTTGCGGCAGTCACCCGGCAAGACAACAAGAACTATTCACCATTAAATTTTATCCGTATGAATATAGGACTGGTAGATGTGGACGGACATAACTTCCCCAATTTTGCGCTGATGCGCCTTTCGGCTTATTACAAGGGGGAAGGGCACCGGGTGGAATGGGCGGAACCGACGCGGCGGTATGACAAGGTGCTGGCAAGCAAGGTGTTCACCTTTACACCCGATTATGATTACAGCCGGCTGGATGCCGGAGAGGTAGTCAGGGGCGGAACCGGATATGACATTGCCGGCAGGCTTCCCGAAACGGTGGAACACAGCCGGATGATGGATTACTCCCTTTACCCCGAGTATCCCTTCTCCCTCCAGTTCTTTTCAAGGGGCTGCATCCGTAAATGCCCTTTCTGCCTCGTCCGCGAGAAAGAAGGGTATATCCGGGCGGTGGAGCCGGTGGAACTGAATCCCGAAGGAAAATGGATTGAGGTACTGGACAACAACTTCTTTGCCAATCCGCAGTGAAGGTCGGCGGTGGAGTATCTGCTGAAAACCCGCCAGCCCGTGAAACTGCACGGTGTGGACGTCAGGATTATGGATGAGGAACAGGCCTGGCATCTGAACAGGCTGAAGATGAAACAGAACATCCACATCGCCTGGGACTTGCCCGCACTGGACCTGACAGAGCGTCTGAAAGAGATGGTCAGGCATGTGAAGCCTTACAAGATTACCTGCTATGTGCTGGTAGGATTCAATTCCACCATAGAGCAGGACCTTTTCCGGCTGAACGTGCTCAGGAAACTGGGGATTACCCCCTTTGTCATTCCTTTCCGGGATTATGAGAACAGGCGGACGCCTACCCGGTATGAGCGTGACCTTGCACGGTGGGCAAACCGGATGTGGCTGTTCAAGTCCTCTTCCTTTGAGGACTATACACCCCGCAAAGGTTTCAAGTGCGGGGAATATTTGAAATAAAAACGGTAAAAAACAGTAAAGACAATGAGAACAAAAGGCTATTACGATTCGGGATGATGCGCATCCCCTTGTCAAGAGAGAATTAACACCCATGTTTCACCACTAAAACAAATGACGATGCGAATGGCATATTATGACTCCGGCTGATTTCCAGCCGGAACTTACCCCCTGAACCAGTAAACCATAAAGCGGCTGCGGGCTGCCTTGTGGGGATAGTGAAAGGGGCGGTCCGTGGCTTTTCATTCACTTAAAAATCACGGAATTAATGAAAAAGAAAAGATTGATTATGATGCTGGCCGCTGTTGCGGCGGCAAGCGTGGCAATGGCGCAAGGAAACGGGCAGGCCGGTATTACCGAGGCTACACAGCTCGTGAGCGGATATTTTGACCCCGGCACAAAGCTGGCGTATGCGGTGGGAGCCGTCATCGGACTCGTGGGAGGAATCAAGGTCTACCAGAAGTTCAGTTCGGGTGACCCCGACACCTCGAAAACGGCAAGTTCGTGGTTCGGAGCCTGCATCTTCCTGATAGTCGCGGCTACCATCCTGAGGTCGTTCTTCCTCTAAAAACACCAGCAACTTATGGCTGATTTTGAAATAAATAAAGGTGTGGGCCGTGAAGTGGAGTTCAAGGGACTCCGGGCGCAATACCTGTTTATCTTCGCTGCCGGCCTGCTTACCGTATTCGTGATGTTCGTCATCATGTATATGGCAGGCATCGGCCAGTGAATCTGCATCGGTTTCGGGATGTCAGCAGCTACCGTGCTGGTATGGCTGACCTTCACGCTGAACCGTAAATACGGCAGCCACGGGCTGATGAAACTGTTCGCGGCCCGGCAGCATCCCCGGAGAATCCTCTCACGAAAACGTATCACGCGTCTGATTAAACAACAACAATCGTAAATCATATGAGAAGTATATTAAAAGCATCCACACTGGAAAGCAAGTTCCCCATTATGACGGTGGAACACGGCTGCATCGTCAGCAAGGACGCCGACATCACGGTCGCTTTCCGGGTCACACTGCCGGAAGTGTTTTCGGTATCATCCGCAGATTATGAGGCGATGCACGCCACATGAACGAAGGCAATCAAGGTATTGCCGAATTTTTCAATCGTCCACAAACAGGATATTTTCATCACGGAGAAATATGAGCCGGACATCCGCAGGGATGAACAGAGCTTCCTTTCCCGCAGTTTCGAGCGGCACTTCAACGAAAGACCCTACCTGCACCACACCTGCTATCTGTTCCTTACCAAGACCACCAGGGAACGCTCCCGGCAACAAAGCAACTGGAACACGCTCTGCCGTGGTTTTCTGGTGCCGAAGGAAATCAGGGACAAGGAAACGGTGGAGCGCTTCATGGAAGCGGTGGGACAGTTTGAAAGCATCGTCAATGACAGCGGGCTGGTAAGGTTGGAACGCCTCACCACGGAAGAGATTACGGGAACGGAAAGCGAACCGGGCATTATCGAGCGGTACCTCACGCTGTCGGCAGACGGAAGCCGTACGTTGCAGGACATGCAGCTGAACCCGGACGGGATGCGTATCGGTGACAAGCGGCTCTGCCTGCATACTCTTTCCGACCTCGACGACCTTCCGGGAAGGGTCAGGACGGACGGGCGGTATGAACGCCTCTCGACCGACCGCTCGGACTGCCGCCTGAGCTATGCCGCTCCCGTGGGCGTAATGCTCTCCTGCGACCATATCTACAACCAGTGGATATTCATAGACGACAGTAGCGAGAACCTCTCCCGTTTTGAGAAGATGGCCAAGAACATGCAGTCGCTTTCCCGTTACAGCCGCAGCAACCAGATAAACAAGGAGTGGCTGGACGAATACCTGAACGAGGCGCATACCAACGGATTACAGTCCGTACGCTGTCATTGCAACATCATCGCATGGGCGGAAAACGGGGATGAACTCCGAAGGGTGAAGAATGACGTGGGAAGTGCGCTGGCCTTGATGGAATGTACCCCGCGTCATAACACGACCGACCTTCCGGCCCTCTACTGGGCAGGCATACCGGGAAACGAGGCGGACTTCCCCTCTGAAGAGACGTTCTACACGTTTACCGGGCAGGCGCTCTGCTTCTTCACGGCCGAGACATGTTACCGGAACTCGCTGTCCCCCTTCGGTATCCGCATGGTAGACAGGCTGACGGGCAAGCCGGTCTTTCTGGACATCTCGGACCTGCCCATGAAGAAAGGGGTGGTGACTAATAGAAACAAGTTCATACTCGGCCCCAGCGGAAGCGGAAAGAGTTTCTTTACCAACCATCTTGTCAGACAATATTGGGAACAGGGAAGTCATATCCTGCTGGTGGATACCGGAAACTCGTACAAGGGACTTTGCGACCTGATACATCAGAAGAGCGGCGGAGACGACGGGATTTATTTTACATACAAAGAAGATGACCCGATTTCATTCAATCCGTTTTTCACGGAGAATTACCAGTATGACATCGAGAAACGGGACAGTATCAAGACCCTGATACTCACTCTTTGGAAAAGGGAGGACGAACCGCCCCGACGCTCGGAAGAGGTGGCGCTGTCAAATGCGGTCAGCCTGTATATCGAGAAGATAAAGAAGAACCGCAAGATAAAGCCCAACTTCAACTCGTTCTATGACTTTGTAAGGAAGGACTACCGCAAGGTGCTGGCCGATAAGAACGTGCGGGAGAAAGATTTTGACGTGGACGGTTTTCTGAACGTGCTGGAACCCTATTACAAAAACGGTGAATACGGCTATCTGCTGAACTCGGACAAGGAACTGGATTTGCTGAACAAACGGTTTATCGTATTCGAGCTGGATGTAGTGAAGGACAATCCTATCCTTTTTCCGGTTGTCACAATTATCATCATGGAGACGTTCATTAATAAAATGAGACGTTTGCAGGGTATCCGCAAGATGATACTGATTGAGGAGGCATGAAAGGCAATCGCCAAGGAAGGGATGGCATCCTATATAAAATATCTCTTTAAGACGGTCAGAAAGTTTTACGGAGAGGCGGTTGTGGTGACGCAGGAAGTGGATGACATTATCTCTTCACCCGTTGTAAAAGAGACGATTATCAACAACAGCGATTGCAAAATATTACTCGACCAGCGGAAGTATCAGAATAAATTCGACCAGATACAGAACCTGCTCGGCCTGACGGACAAGGAACGCAGCCAGATACTCTCGATCAACCTTGCCAATGCCGCGAACCGGCTGTATAAAGAGGTCTGGATAGGACTTGGCGGTACGCAGAGCGCGGTATATGCGACAGAAGTTTCGGGCGAAGAATATCTGTGCTACACCACCGAAGAGACTGAAAAACTGGAACTTACCCGGCTTACTGAAAAGCTGGGGGGAAACATAGAGTTAGCTATCAAACAACTTGCCGAACGTAAGCGGCAGGGAAAAAAGTAATCATTTTAAACATAGATGACAATGAGCAAAAAGGATTTATTAAACCAATGCAGGGAAGCTCTCGGAGATGCGACCCTGACCAATCTGGATCTGTTGAACCTGATTGGGGAGATGAAGAAGGAACTGGAACATGACCGCATCTGCGGGCACTGAATGAACAAGGAGGGCGGTTCGTCGCTGACTGTCCGTAAATCCAATCATGTGACGGACGGATTCAAGGGATACAAGGCCACGCTGTTTATCGGAGAAAAAAGTTATACCGAAATCAATATCCCTCTTAGGAAGGGTGATGACCTTTTCCTGCACGGGAACAAGGATGCCGGATGTATCGGGTATTTCAGCGGCAGCGAGGTGTTGCTGTTCGGCAATTACGGACTGTTCGCCCGTGATGACGACAGCCGGCATTTACTCACCAAAGAAAGGAGATAGCCGCATGAAGAAGAGAATGATAATTCTGTTTATGGCACTGTTGTCCCTTTCGGTGACAAGCAAGGCACAATGGGCGGTAATAGACCCCACAAACCTTGCCCAAAGCATCGTGAACTCGGCCAATGAAATCGTGCAGACTTCCACAACAGCACAGAACATGTGGAGTAACTTTCAGGAGACCGTAAAGATTTATGAGCAGGGAAAAGCCTACTACGACGCACTGAAATCGGTGCATGACCTTGTGAAAGGCGCCCGGAAGGTGCAGCAGACCATCCTGCTCGTAGGCGACATCAGCGATATTTACGTGACCAATTTCAATACGATGATGGGCGACCCGAACTTCACCGTGGAGGAACTCTCGGCCATGGCATTCGGGTATAACCGACTGCTCGAAGAAAGCAGCAACCTGCTGCTGGACTTGAAGGAAGTGACTACGGCTACCGGACTCTCGATGACCGACAAGGAACGGCTGGACATCATCAACCGGATATACGGCGAAGTGCTGGAATACAAGAACCTGACATGGTATTATACCCGCAAGAATATCGGAATATCGTACCTGCGCAGCAAGAAGAAGGGGGACTCCCAAAGGGTACTCGCCCTGTACGGCACACACGAACAGCGTTACTGGTAATCATTCATCATTAAAGAAACGGATAAACTATGGTATTACTATCAATAGACTGGACGAACCTGCATGAGCTGCTGCGTTCGCTTTACGATGAGATGATGCCGCTGTGCGAGGATATGGCAAGTGTGGCGAAGGGAGTGGCCGGTATCGGTGCCCTGTTCTACGTGGCCTACCGGGTGTGGCAGTCCCTTGCAAGGGCGGAAGAGATTGACGTGTTCCCGCTTTTCAGGCCCTTCGTGCTGGGACTTTGCATCATGTTCTTTCCCACTCTCGTGCTGGGGACCATCAACGGGATTCTTTCCCCCGTGTGCAGTGCGACTTCCTCGCTGGTCGAACAGCAGACCTTCGACATGAAGAAGTATCAGGAAGAGAAGGACGAACTGGAACGGGAGGCGATGCTGCGTGACCCGGCAAAGGCCTTTCTGGTAAGCGACGAGGAGTTTGACAAGAAGATAGACGAGCTGGGCTGGTCGCTGGGAGACATGGACACGATGATAAACATGTACGGGCAGAAGGCGGTGTATGACATGGGAGAGAAAGTGCGGCAATGGTTCCGGGAACTGCTGGAACTGTTCTTTCAGGCCGCATCGCTGCTGATAGACACGCTAAGGACTTTCTTCCTGATTGTATTGTCGATTTTAGGACCTATCTCTTTTGCGCTGGCCGTCTATGACGGATTCCAGAGTACGCTCACCACATGGCTGTCACGCTATATCTGTATTTACTTATGGCTACCGGTGGGTGACCTGTTCGGGGCTATCCTCTCACGCATACAGATTCTGATGTTGCAGCAGGACATCCAGCAGATGCAGGACCCGACATTCATACCGGACGCATCGAACAGCGTATATTGTATCTTCATGATTATAGGTATCATCGGTTACTTCTGCGTGCCCACAGTGTCCTCGTGGATTATACAGGCCGGCGGTGCGGGAGCTTACGGGCAGAAGGCCAACGGTGCCGGGAAGATGGCCGGGAACGGTGCGGCGGCAGTCGGCGGTGCGGTTGGTGGATCGGTAGCCGGACGCATCAAGAAAATGTTTTAAACGTATCACATTAAAAAAACAGAAAAAGACATGGAATTCAAATCATTAAAAAACATCGAGACATCGTTCCGGCAGCTGCGGCTGTTCGGAATGGTATTCCTGGGAGTTTGCGCACTGGTAACGGTCTTCGCCACCTGAAAGGCATACGACTTTGCGGAAGCGCAGCGGCAGAAAATCTATGTGCTGGACAGCGGGAAATCGCTGATACTGGCCCTCTCGCAGGATGCACAGCAGAACCGCCCGGTAGAGGCGAGGGAGCATATCAGGCGTTTTCACGAACTGTTCTTCACCCTGTCACCGGACAAGAACGCCATTGAAAGCAATGTGCAGCGTGCCCTTTACCTCTCGGATGAAAGCGCCATCGGCTATTACCGGAACTTGCAGGAGAAAGGCTACTTCAACCGGATGATAGCGGGGAATATCTCACAGACCCTGACGGTGGACAGCATCGGGGGGAACTTCGACAGCTATCCGTACGAGATGAGGGCTTATTGCCGCCAGCACATCATCCGTTCGAGCAGCGTTACCGAGAGGTCGCTTGTCACCACCTGCCGGCTAAGGAACGTGACCCGGAGCGACAATAATCCGCAGGGATTTCTGATAGAAGGCTTTACAATCATCGAAAACAGGGACATCGGGCAGTATGAAAGATAACGGGCTGAAAAAGGTCTTCCAGTCGTTCAGAACGGGGAAAGACCGTCATATAGCAAAGCTCCGCAGACGCTGGCAGCGGTTGAGTTACCGGCAGCAAAGGGTCATCATCCTTTACCTGCTCGGACTCTTCGCCGCCATCGACCTTGCCTACATCGTGGGCGGTTTCTGCGGCACAGACAAGTTTCCGATTGAGGTGCGGCATCTCCAAAGGGTGATGCTTCCCCTGCCGGACAGTATCCAACCATTAAAAAACAATGTATCCAATGACACAATCCGATAAGAAAGAAGAAAAAGTAAGGGAGAAGGAGACGCTGAAAGCGGAGCCGGTATCCCCAAAGGAGAAAAAGTTAAGCGGCAAGACCGCCGGAAAATTGAAATTTTATGGAGTGGTGGCATTCCTCTCCCTGCTGTGTGCCGGGTTCATCTGGTTTCTTTTCAAACCGGATGCGGCGGAAACGGTGGAAGGGGCGGCTGGCATCAACACCACCATACCCGATGCCATCGCACCCGAAACGATGGCCGACAAGCAGAAAGCCTACGAACTGGAAGAGATGAAGAAGCGCAGGCGGGAGAAAGTGAGAACTTTGCAGGACGTGGCGGGTGACTATCTGGCTTCGGACACTTCGAAAGTAAAACCGGAAGCACCGAAAGCGGATGCCATACGGGAGTCCAGGGAACGGCAGCGGCAGATTTCAAGGCAGATCACTTCGTTCTATCAGGAGCCGGAGGAGAGTCCGAAAGTGGCCGAACTGGAACGGCGGGTGAAAGAACTTAACGAGAGGCTGGAACGTGAACGGAAATCACAGGACCCGCTGGAACTGATGGAGAAGTCGTATGAAATGGCGGCACGCTATTTCCCCGGTCAGGCGGGCGGTCAGGTGAAGAGCATACAGCCTTCGGGGGGACAGGCCGGCAATCCTGCCGCGATAGCAGCCGGACGTGTCGCAGAGAATGTGGTATCCTCCCTGGCCCCGCCTCCGTTGCCGGATTCAATTCCACGAAATTACGGTTTTGCCACGGCGGTAGGCGGCGGGCTGTTTGCCGGGGCCAATACGATACGTGCCTGCGTCGCCGAGGACCAGACGGTGAGTACCGGCTCATGGCTGAAGTTCAGATTACTGGAACCCCTGCAAGTGGGCAATGTGCTTGTGCCTGCCGGCACCCCGCTTTTTGGAACGGTACGCATCGGGGGGCAACGGATGGAAGTCAGTGTGAGCTTGATAGAGAGCGGCGGCAATATCCTGCCGGTGGAACTGGCGGCATACGACATGGACGGGCAGGCCGGGCTTTTCGTCCCCAACACCGCGGAGCGTACCGCCATGAAGGAAGCCGCAGCCAATATAGGCGGCAGTTTCGGGACAAGCATCTCGTTTGCACGCAGCGCCTCGCAACAACTCGTCATGGACGTGACAAGGGGTGTGCTCGGCGGCGGTTCGCAATACCTCGCCACAAAGATGCGTGAAGTGAAAGTGTCCGTGAAGGCGAATTACCAACTTTTATTAATATCCAAAAAACAGTAATCAGATTATGAAGACAAGAATTATTTTATCAATAGTCATGCTTTTCTCCCTGCTGGGGGCAAAAGCACAGGAGACGGTGGAAACAAAGATATTTCCCACCAACCAGATTATCGCACCGCACCGGATTGAGGTGACTTTCCGGAAAACCGTGCATATCCTTTTTCCTTCCGAAGTGAAATATGTGGATTTGGGTTCGTTTGACATCATAGCGGACAAGGCGACGGGAGCGGAAAACGTGGTACGCATCAAGGCGGCGGTAAAAGGCTTTGAGCGGGAAACAAACTTCTCCGTCATCACTGCCGACGGCTGTTTCTATTCCTTTAATGTGGTTTACAAGGACGAACCGGCACAGCTCTCCATCGAGATGGAGGACTGGCTCCGGGACAATCCCGAAGGCGGCATTGCCGGTGACCGCATGTTCGTGAAGCTGAAGGAACTCGGGGGGGAGACACCGCTGGTGGTGAACCGCATCATGTACACGCTGTACAAGAAGAACAAAAGGGACATCAGGCACATCGGCTGCAAGAAGTACGGCATACAGACACTGCTCAAGGGAATTTATATCAACAACGACCTGCTGTACCTGCATACATCCGTACGCAACAGGTCGGACATATCGTTTGACATCGACTATATCCGTTTTAAAGTCATCGACAAGAAAGTGGCCAAGCGTACGGCCATGCAGGAGAACTTCATCGAGCCGGTAAGGACGTATAACCGCCTGACGACGGTGGACGGAAAAGCCACGGTGCGCAATGTGTTCGTACTGCCCAAGCTGACACTGCCGGACGACAAACTGCTGGTAGTGGAAATCTATGAGAAGGGCGGTGCACGACACCAGTCGTTCCGTATAGAGAACACCGACCTTGTGGCGGCAAAGCCCGTCAGTGAACTGCATCTGAAATAGTAACCCCTATATAATATAACGTATATGCAAAGAATACTATTCATATTGGCAGTTGCCGTAATGTTGCTCTTCGGGGCGGACAAGGCATACGCGCAGCGTGACCTGCCGGGGCAGACCGGCATACAGTTCACCACCGGTGGAGTGAACCATTTCCTTTCATGGAAGAGCGGCGGCGGGCGCCATTACTTCACCTCGCTGGCCCTTACCCGTACCAACCGCAACCGTACCCATTGGCTGTACGGTCTGGACTATCAGATAAAGGAGTACACCTATGAGGGCAAGGCGATACCGAAAGCGCAGTTCACCGGGGAACTCGGCTATTTTATTCCCGTATTGGCGGACAAGGGACGGAACGTCTGTCTCCGTGTTGGACTTTCCGCTTTGGGCGGTTTCGAGACGGTCAACTGGGGAACTTCCCTACTTCATGACGGGGCGACAGCCACCAACGGGGACAGCTTTATTTATGGGGGTGGTCTGACGGCGGCTTTCGATGTCTATCTGACAGACCGGATCGTCTTCCTGCTGCAAGTCAAGGAGAGGGCATTGTTCGGAACGGATGCGGGGAATTTCCATACACAGATCGGATTGGAGCTTCGTGTCATTATCAACTAACGAAAAAAGAAAGGAGACTTAAAAATGAGAAACGCATTATATATATGTATAGGTGTGCTGGTATCGGCGCTGGCATTCAGTTCATGCGACGATAAGATAGACATCCGGCAGGATTATGACTTCAGCCTCTCTTCTTGGTATCTGCAAAAGCAGATTTCAGCGGATGAGACGGTGGAAATCCGTTTTTATCTGGACCGTGAAGGGAATTATGGGAAGGCGGAGTATGATATAGGCTACATTCAGGTGGAAGGCAAGGGAGAGGTGACGGATTGCGAAGGCGTGAAACTCGTCAACCGGGAAGTAAGGCCGTTGGCGGAAATGCCAGGGTTGGACACGGATAATCCGGTGAAGCAGGTATTCACCCTCTTTTACCGCTCGACAAGTACCAGACGTTCGGAGCTGAAATTCTTTGTCCGTGACAATTTCGGACAGGAAAGGGAGATGTCCGTATCATTTGATATTGAAAGTGATGCGGCAAAAGAATAGCGGTGTTCTGCTATTTGGGATAACGGCGGGCAAGTCCGCCGTTTTTCCGTTTGTATGAATTTTACTTAAAGAGAACAAATGAACGGGTAATTATTCCACATCACTCGGATTTTGTTTCTATATTTAGCACATTGTTAATTTAATAATCGGATGCATACCATGAAAACGACTCTCCGAATATTCCGCATCATATTCAAGCTGTTGCTGCTGGCCTATGTCACGGTGGTGAACTTCTTTTTCATCACAGTATTTTATTCCCTGCTGCTCACCATAATGCGTCATATATGCCCCGGCTGTGTACCGGGACTCTTTGACGAGGGGCTGGTGCCGCATCTGGTAAATACCATGCCGTTCTACCTGCTATTGCTCTTTATCCTCTATACCCTTTCTCCACTGAAAGTATGGATGATGCGCAGGAAGGAAGGTTACAGGCCATTGGGCGGTGTTGAACGTGTAAGGCTGGAACGCCTGCTTTCAGAAATGGGTATGGACAGAAAACTGAACTTTTATCGGAACGGGGACGTCCGTGCCAATGCGGTGACTTTCGGTTTCAATACGGTGGGCATTACGGACGGGATGATAAGGCAGGCCTCGGACGAGGAACTGAAAGGTGTCATCTGTCATGAGGTAGGACATATCGCACATTATGATTTCGTATATCGGGTGCTTCTTTTTTCGATGGAATCTTTCGGAAGCCGTTGTCTTTATGGCATATTCCTGATTCCGGCCCTGATATTCGGGATAATCGGCGGCATGGTGTCCGCACTGGTCCCGGCCCTCGGCTTTGTAGGGGAGCTGGCCGGTAAATTCTGGTGGGGGCTTTACAGACTGCTCCACTTTGTCATTTATGGCATCAGCCGGATAGCTGATGTGAATATCAACAAGTATGGCGAATACCGTTGTGACGCTTATGCGGTCAGATACGGATGCGGCAGCGGCCTGCTTTCTTTCTTGTACCGCTTGAAAAGGGCGGAGGACATGCGCGGTGAATGTCCTACATTCTCCGAATATATCCTGAGTACGCATCCGGCCACGGAGAAACGGATTGTGAGGCTGGAAAAGCTGTTGTAGTGTAACGGATTATATCCTTGTGAGGATTGAGACGTAAGGCTTGCCGGAATTTCGGATTGTTTCCATCTCCTTTGACTGTTCGTCAAAACAGCAGATGACATGCCCGTAACCGGGCAGCCTTTTCAGAAAGTCTTTCGAGGTACACACCTCTTTGGTATCAGCCTTCACCAGCAGGTCGTCATACAGGGCACGGTACAGATTATCCACTCCTGCCGGATGGCTTGCCAGATGGCTGTCTGGAGGAATGACAGCGACCAGACAGATGTCCGGACATTTGTCCGATTCCCGAAGCATGATTGCCGTATCAGCTGCAAGCAGCCCGATATAAGTGTTCATATCACAAAGGAATGTCCGGTATCCCTCATTGTAAATGGCATATATGTACCGGTAAAGTTCCATGCGGATTTTATCCTCACGGAAATAGTCATACGATGTTGTCTCCCGGATGGTGCGGCCTGTGACGGCTACATTCTTGTTGTACATTCTTAATATGGTTTTTAATTGGTTCCTTGTCGATAATCTCTTGTTATGTATCCGTAAAGTAAAGGCACGGTACCTAACAAGTTCTACTCTCCGGCACGACCAAGCGCCTCGCAGGAAACGAGTTAAGACCGTGCCATAAGCGTATGACAAGGACTTCGCCCGTTTATTCTCCTGCTTTAATTTGGTCGTTTTGAGAGTAAGAACAAACAGCTAAAAGCTATTCTGATATGTTATGTTTCAAAATCTTCTAATCTTATAATTTTCTGTTTTTTATATTCAACCACACAAATTTAGATAAAAATCGCGAGTTTTACACCGACAAGATAAAGAATCTGCTTTTTCTTTAGAGGAAAAGTAGAAAAAAAGTCGGGCAATCCTATAAGGACGGCCCGACTTTTTAATACGGTCACTTGTCAGGTGTGGGGTGTGGCAGGTCAGTCCACCGGTTCTCCGCCATAGCACAGACGGCAGATGTCACTATGGATTTCACGCATGATGTGCTCCTGCATCCGTTTGCTGATGCGGCGGTTCTTGGAACGCATGAACAGTCTGTTTTCTATCAGACTGCAAAACTTCGTGCCTTCCTTGTCCACAATACAGAGTATCTGGTTCTCAAGGAAAAAATCCATGTCTGTGGAGTATTCCACATTCGGGGAGATTCTTATATATTTCATATATTCACGGTTGGGATGATAATTACGGTGGCGGTGTGGGTGGGGTCATACGCCCTTGTTCGTCTTGTCATTTTTGGAAAGAAAAGCCATACCGGATTTTATTTCCGGCATGGCTTTATTGGCATTTTAGGCCGCCTTATCACTTCCAGCGTTCCCTTTTTTCGTTCCGGTGAGTTTCCTCTCCTGCTTTTCTTCAGTCAGCTGCGCTTCGGCTTTTTGTGCTGCCGCCTTTTCCGCTTTCTTCATCTCCTTTATCCTCTCTCCCAAACGTTCGTGCCTTTTCTGATATTCTTCCTCGTGAGTGGCTTTGGCAAGTCCGTACTGGTCGGGGAAGTGCATGTTTGCGAAGTCCCTCAAGAGCTTGGATGCGTTATTGTCTCCGTAGCCGCCCTCGCAGAGGGAGTGGATGATGAAATCGCGTTTGATGACCGTCCTTTGTGCATCCGTCAGTTTGGCTACAATCTTCATCCGCTGTTTCTCGTCCAACGGTATCGGCTGGTCTTTGATGCCGCAAAGCGGATAATGCTTCCTTTGCAGTTTGGTCAGCATGATGAAATAAAGCATTCCGTCCTCGTATTGCGTAAACGGACTTTCGGGATAGTCATTCTCACGGACTATCTTTTTCGTATCGGCAACAATCTTCTCGGTGGAGAGTTGTTTGAAACGCTTGTCCCGTTCCTGCAATGTCTCAATGGTAACGGGGGCGGTTTCCTTCCTGTTTATCTCCACATAGCAAAGTTCGGGTTCTGTCTGTCCCACTTTGACGTACGTCTTTATCCTGCCCTCTTCCTTTTTACGGTTGAGTTCTTCCACCTTTCGGGCGTATTCCTCGTTTTTCTGTTCAAAGGTCTGTACCGCTTGTTCATACTCTGTCGGTTCGGAGAACTGCTCCTTTTGCGGTGCTTCGGGTGCTTTGGGAAATTCCCTTGCCGACACGTTGTAATCGAGTTCTTTGATTTCATGCCCTTTCTTGTCTAATTTTTGGAGTGCCGTGTCGTTACGGCTTCCGTAATAAGGTCGGGCGATCACCAGCTTCGGATCGGATTTCAACAGTTTCTCCGTTTCCTTTGCCACATGCGCTGCGTTCTTGGCTTCCAGACATTTGCGGTTGGTGCAATGTCCGCACCCGTTGTGTTCGGCAAAAAGGTTGTAGTTGGCTGCGTTGTGTGCACACGCCTTGCATTCCGTCTTGTCGAACTTGTATTGTTCAAGGTCGGTTGTGTAATATTTCTCAAAATGTTTCTTGAACAGATTGAGCGTGTAACCGCTCCAATCGTCCCTATTGCCCTGCTTCAGGTGGTTCTCGTACACGTCCTTTTGGATGTTGGCTTCATAGGTGCTTATTTCCTCGGCCACACTGACGGTGATTGTCCCGTTATCCAGCAGTTCACCGATAGGCGCATACAATTCGTTCAGTTTCAAACGTGTATAGATATACTTCTCGCTCCGTCCGAAGCGGCTGGCGAGTGAGTACATATCGTACCTGCCTTTTTCAAGCAGGCGTTTGAAGGCTCTCGCTTCCTCGGTGGGGCATACCTGCTCACGCTGTAAATTCTCGCTCAGTGACATGTCCTCCGCTTCATCGTCCGTTATATGGTCGTATATGGTTGCCTTTATAGTCTTTGTTCCTGCAAGCAGTGAGGCACGGTAGCGGCGTTCGCCGTAGATGATTTCGTAACCGCCTGCCGTGCGTGGACGTACGGCAATGGCCTGCAAGACTCCCACTTCCCGAATGCTGTCCGCAAGTTCCTGCAAGGATGTGTCATTGAACGTCTTGCGGTGGTTGTCCGCACTTGGGTGTACGGCTGTGATGTCAAGGTCTGTTTCAGCCGTTGCCGTTGCAAGCGGTGTCTTGGGCGTGGCTTGCTGCGGTATTTCTTCCACAACGGTGGGAACGGTTGCCGTTTCGGGTGCTTCCGCCACTCCGGCAGTTCTGGGTATGTCCTGCCCACAGATTAATGTCATTGGCTTGGGGATGATTGCCAAAGCGGTTACTTTTGCTGCCGTTTCTTTCTCTGATTTCTGAACTTTGTTGTTCTTCTGTGCATTTTTGTTCGTTTTCATAACTATAATTTTTAATGGGTTGATATTGATTGAATTACTTTCGATAGGCAGGGCGGTTTGTTCCGCCCTGCCTATTCCGTCTCTATACGTTGGCATACGTTGCAAGTGCTTCACGTACTTTCTGTTCCTGCTTCCTGCTGTATATCCATCCTGCACGCCTTTCACCGTTGTAGGTGAGGTTCGCACGGAACAGACCGTTCAAGCCTTTCAAAACGTCCTTTATCGGCTTGGTGTCCCCGAATACGGCTATCGCCTTTTCGCTGTATTCCACAATTTCAAGATTAAGCGTTGAGAGGTCTGCGGATGTTGTCGGCTGTGCTTCGGTTTCCCTTTGCGGTGCTTTTAGACAAATGTTGGCTTCGTCCCCTGCGGTGTGGGCGTATCGCTCAATGAACTTTTCAAGGTCGTAAATCCGCTCTTTTGAAATCGTCCAACCGCTGTACTTGTTACGTCCCAAATACATGCCGTCCCCCATGCTGTAATTTTCACGGTGTTCGTATTCCTTGTCGTTTTCTGCCAAATAAGCCGTTCCCTCAAAATTGGCGGCATATTTGCGCATTTCGGAAAAGAGGTTTCGTGTATGGGTGGAAAAACCTAAAATCACGGTTCTTTCTATACGGTAGTCGTAGTAGTCCGTATAGCTGTCACACTCGCTCACCCGTAGTTCACCGACAATGACGGCTTTCGCATCCAAAGGGATAAGGGGGCGCAAGCGTTCCGCTCCGATTTTTGCGGTGTGTTCGTTCCTCTGCCGTTCTTCCTCCGCTTTTCTGTCATCCTCCGTTTTCTTCTCCCTCGCTTTGGTAAGTAGGGCGGCTGTTTCCAACGGATCCAAAAACTTGGGGTTCGCATCGTCATAATACATGCCTATCCCGAATTTTTCCGACAAGGGCCGGATAAGGTCGGAAGTATGAAACTCGTGTGTCCGCAAATTGATAAGATGATAGGTTATTCCCCACTGGCTGCGGCTTACTTCATACACTACATAGCTGTCGTAGCTGTAACCTTCCAGCATTACCACTTGATTGACTGAAACGGTCTGTTCGTCTCTGTCATAGCTTCTGTTCGCTCCCAATAAATGTACTTTGTTCATAATGAGTTGTTTTAATGATTAATATTTCGTTTCAGAGTATCACGCAAAAAAGGATGATGAAAAGGAGAAGAACGGAAAGGAAAAGGATAGCGGAAAGAATGCGCCACACGGCACGGATGAGGAAAACCACCACCGCCAAAACCACCAACGTGGGCAGAATACCGCCTAACCCCGTCACCACACCACCGACGAAGGCACACACGAAACGCGCTGCCACATACACCATGAAACTGACCAGCGACCACTTCACCAAAATTTTTATGCCGGTTGGAGCGGAGCCGAAGCCTCGTTTCAAATCTTGCTGTATTTCTGTTCTCTTTTTCATAACATTGACTTTTTTTTTATGCCTTGTCGGTGGCTTCACCTTGCTCGTTTCAGGGGGCAGATACGGACGGGGAGAAAATGTGCAAGGCTTTTGGCGAAAAATTTTCAACCGCCCGGCTGGACGGATTGAAAAATTTTCGCCAAAACCCGTAGGGCGCGGAGCGGCCTTGCATATTTTTAGGGGCCCCGGCCGTAGCTTCGCACCCTGAACCATGCAAGGGGAAGTCATGACGGGGTAATAAAAATGAGGAAATTGTTATATGAGGAAAAAGAGATAAGGAAATATAGCAAGATTCGAGAGGATTGCTATCGTCTCAATCAGTATATGACCATTCGCAACATGGTGTTAAGCCCAACCGATTGAAACCGTTTGGATGAGAGTTATTATATAAGGGAAGACTTTCACGTATGGTTATGTGAGAGGTTGGGGCTGAAATTCCCAGACCTACTCAATCTAAAGCCTTAGGTTATTATTTCTTTTTATGCTCTTGTGTCCAGCTTTGCATCCGTTTGGTTAATGCTTCTTTCAATGAATCCAAGAAGGGGGTCTTATTATTACGGATACGCATATCGCTGAATGTGCGTGAATGGTTAGAGTCCAATTCAATATTAAAAACGGTCTGGATATAGTCAAAAAGTTTTGCCAAAGGAATATCACCAAAGACTTTACGGCTATCCCAAGCGTAGATTTGCTCGTAAAGTTCTGTTTTTGTCGCAACCCACGTGATACGGACGCGAGGTAAAGACTGTTCTAACCGGCGATTTTCCAATGCTTCAAGTTCCTTATTCAGATATACCATCAACATCTCGTTAGCTTTCAGCCTGGCGACCTTGAAATCACAATTAGTAGAAAACATCGGATCACGTTCGTAATGGAACGATTCCAGATAAAGAGCCGTGTCAATACGTCCTCGCAAATAATAAATTGAATCCAAATGCGTCAAACCTGAACGGTAATAACGCACGAAATCCGAACGTTTTGTGTTGTAACGATTGATAGCCTTGATTTCATCAATCAGATAAGCCCGCTGTGAATCTACTCCTACCGGGCGATTCATTTCGATATTATAGACCTTACGATAGTAAAGCAATCGGTAGAACAAACGAGGTTTTATTTCTTTGAAGAACTGTATTTCTTCCGCTTCATCTTTGAATGTATAGGAACCAATAAACTCTTTTACCTGTTGAAAAGCATTAGCTAATACTTGTGAGGCTTCAAGAGACTTCTTCATAATATTTAAGTCCGCGGACTCGATTTTTTTCAATTTCTTTTCAATCTCTTTTTCGAGATTATTGATAAACTCATTCATTTCTAATTTAGAACTTTATGATGTTTAGACTATTTTACAATCAAAATGCTAATCTCATACAATACGCACATCGGCAATGCAACCAGTGAAAGCGTAAAAACATCTGACGTTGGCGTAATAATTGCGGCAATCACAAGAATAATCACGATGGCATGCTTGCGGTACTTACGCATGAAATCTGCAGAAAGAAAACCCAACTTTGCAAACAGCCACGATAGTATCGGAATCTCGAAAACAATGCCCATTGCAAGACACATCATCACCAGCGTCGAGATATACGAATCAAGAGAGATGAGATTATCCACCTCGCCACTTACTTGATAGGTTCCCCAAAAACGGAATGTCAGCGGAAAGATCAAAAAGTAGCTGACTAATACCCCCGAGGCGAACATCGCATAGCCGCCTCCGACCACCCGAATTACATACCGACGTTCATTATCATAAAGTGCGGGAGAAACGAACCGGAATAGTTGGTAAAGAATATAGGGCGAGGCGCACAGCACTCCGGCACACAAAGCGGTCTTCATGTGAATGATGAACTGTTGTGCCAGCCCCGTATTGATAAGCCGCACGGAAAACGGTTCTACCGTACTTCCGACCCATGTCGCCATGCTGTCGAGCAACCGATAGGTAACGAATCCGTCATCCTTTGGAGCAAGCACAACGGCAAATAGTTCCTCTTTGAAAAAGAATGCCGCAATGCCGAACACGACAGCCACGGCGACAATTTTCACGATTGCCGTCCGTAGCACGTCTAAATGTTCCCAGAAAGATTGCGTATGCGTATCGGCTGCCATCGGTTATTTCTTTTGCTCGGAATTCTCAACTTCTTTTTCTATGTTGTTCATTCCCTCTTTGAAGGAACGAACGCCTTTGCCGATCCCTTTCATCAATTCGGGAATCTTCTTACCGCCGAAAAACAGCAGCACGACCAATGCGATCAGCAGCACTTCCTGCATACCGATACCGCCAATAAAAAGTGGTGTCATCATCATTATTTGCGAATTAACCCGTTTATCATTTCGAAGATTTCGTTTTCATCAAGTTCCGTATCACAGGGAATACAGCCGACTTGTTCGCGGTTGATTATGCCATCGTAATACATATCCACTCCGAAATCGGAAAACAACGCTACCAGCTTCCTCGAAGATTCCTCTATGGAAGAATCAAAACCGAATACGTCGAGATAATATTTTCTGACATCCTCTTTATGACGTTTTCCCATCGCTTCGAGGAATCTTGGGAAAATAGACGTCAGGCTTCTACGGTAAGAGCTGCCAAATAACTTTTCTGGAAGAAATTCCAACTCATAAATGTCGTATGCGTAAGCCTCTTCCTTTCCTATTCCCAGTCTGGACGAAGTGGAAAGAGATGCGCCCATCATAATAATACTTCTTGTATCAAGGTCATTCGGATTCTTCAATAAAGTCTTCGTCGCTTCGAGTACGTTTTTGATATAAGAAATTCCTGCATCGTAGGACATCCGGTTTTTGTCGCCCAAAATACACGCCGATAGTTGAACCAGTGTAACAAGTCCCGTATATGCGGTCATCTCTTTGTCTAAAGTCAGGGAATATTTGGGACAAAGAATAGCATAGTCGGCCGGTATGCCGTATGCCGTCCCGAAATCGTCCGTCCTCAAATCGACCGATACAGCCCCGAGTCCGTTCTCCGAACCGCTGGACGGATAGGTCGGTATCAATACGAGCGGCAGTCGTTGCAGCCCGTAAGAAGGTTTCCCTTTCAGGTAATCCCACAAATCGGATTCATGGTAAAAGCCGAAAGCCATCAATTTGGCACTATCCATCACACTTGCGCCTCCGGCTCCGACAATCAGGGTTACGCCGTTGGACTTGGCAAACCGGATACCCTCTTGTATTTTGGAAAATTCCCTTGAAGAAGCTCCATATTCCACAAAATGAATGTCGGCATCGGTCAATGTTCGGATTATATCATTGTAGCACCCGTTTCGTTTTACGGAACCGCTACCGTAAACAAACATCACTTTATGCCCTTTAGTCACTTCTGCGATAGTCTCCCGTATATCATTACGAAAGAGCAGTTTCGTATCGTTTCTGAAAATAAAATCTTTCATTATAATGTCTCTTGTTTAAGTTGTTCCACAAAGAAGTTGATTCGCTGCATTTGTGCCGGGATATTGATGCTTTGCGGGCAATGGTGTACGCATTGGTCGCAGCCGATGCAATGGTCGGCCTGCCGCAGTTTCGGCACGGAACGGTCGTAGCCGACGAGAAACGCCCGTCGGGCTTTCCGATAATTCTCGTCCTGCGAAGAGACGGGAACATTCCCTTCGTTGATGCACTTGTTGTAATGTGCGAATATGGCAGGAATGTCCAGTCCGTATGGACAAGGCATACAATATTGGCAGGCGGTACAGGGAACCGACGGGTATTTCAGCATAGTCTGCGCCGTATCTTCCAAGAGTGCCAACTCCTCTTCCGTACAAGGATCGATCGGCGAGAAGGTACGGATATTGTCCTGCAAATGTTCCATATAGGTCATGCCGCTCAATACGGTCAATACCTTTGGAAATGAACCCGCAAAACGAAATGCCCACGAAGCGACGCTCTCTTCCGGGCGACGCTGTTTGAGCCTGCCGTTCAGGTAGTTGGTCAGCGTGGTAAGTCTGCCGCCCAACAGCGGCTCCATGACAATAGCCGGTATATCACGTTTCTCCAACTCGGCATAGAGGTATTCCGCGTTGAAATTCATACCCGAAGCGTGCCGGTAGTCCACATAGTTCAGTTGGATCTGCACGAAATCCCATTTGAACTCATCGTGTCGGGAGAGCAGGTAATCGAACACTTTCACATCTCCGTGGTAGGAAAAGCCCAAATGCCGGATACGTCCCGCTTCCCGTTCTTTAAGCAGAAAGTCGAGCAGTCCGTTATCGAAAAAACGCTCCATCAAAAAGGGCATACCACTCCCAATACCCACGATATGGAGCAGGTAATAATCGAAGTAATCGGTCTGCAAGTCCTCGAACGACCGGCGATACATCTTTACCGAAGCATCGAACAGCTCTTCGGGAGACAGCCCTTGCCCGGCCAGACGGTGGTTCGACATCTTTGTTGCCAGATAATACGAATTACGAGGATGGCGCTTCAATGCTGTTCCGGTGGCTTTCTCTGAAAGCCCGCGACAATAGGGAGGAGCCGTATCGAAATAATTCACTCCATGCGCCAGAGCATAATCTACCAGTCTATTGACTGCTTCTTGGTCGATAACGTCTCCGGTTCCATCCGGCGACGGCATCATGGGCCAGCGCATACAGCCATAGCCGAGTAGCGAAATCTGCTCTTTCGTTTTAGGATCGGTACGATAGGTCATCTTATCGGTCGGGACTTCGCCTTGTGCGCTGCCTCCGATTCCGGCATCCCGAAAGGAACATCCCGCAACCGTCGTTGCAGACACCGCAGTAACTCCGGCTCCCAACCGCTTCAGGAACTCACGCCGGTCTATCCTATGTTTATCTGTTTTTTCCATACTGTTATCTGATTTTATATGATTCTATGGGCTTCGTGTCCCTCGACATAAATGGCACTGAACGGACGTGCCGGACACAGATTTTCACACGCACCGCACCCGATACACCGTTCGGTATCCACCATCGGTATCAAGGGCGAGAAATCATCGTCGGGGATGGAGGGTATCATCGAGATTGCTCCCGTCGGACAATGTCTGGCGCAATTACCGCATTGTACGCCATCTGTCAGGACAACGCAATTCTCCTTTACCCATACGGCATGGCCGATCTGTATAGCGGACTTTTCTTCAGCAGAAACCCGTCGGATTGCTCCGGCCGGGCAAACCTCCGAGCATTTCGTACATTCGGGACGACAATAACCGCGCTCATAAGAAGATTCCGGCTGCATAAGCGTTTCCAACCGAGAGGAAGGGCGCAGCACCCCGTTCGGGCAGACCGACACGCATAGCTGGCAGCCCGTGCAATGGCGATTCATATTACGCAGACTGCTTGCTCCGGGAGGAACGAGAGGAGTCGTGCGCTTCGGAATTTTCTTGTCGAGAATAACAGCCAGTCCACCGTCCACATTCTTTTCCTGCGCTTTGGCCGTGGCCGTACCGAGAAGAAGAGCAACCCCGGTGAGGAAATGGCGTCGGGAAGGATTCTGTTCTTCTGTTTTAGATGATTGCACGGCTGTCCGTTCCCGTCGTCGGGTATAAGAGATGGCCCCGTGTTTGCAGGTCTCAAGACAATCCATGCAAGCCACACAACGCGAATGGTCTATCTCGTGATTCTTGTAGTCGATACAAGACGCCTTGCATTTTCGGGCGCACAAGCTGCACGAGGTGCATTTCTTGGGATCAATGACCGGACGTAAAAGTGCATATTTCGAGAGCAAACCAAGTATAGTACCTACCGGACAAACCGTATTGCAGTAGGTACGTCCGTTACGCCATGCCAAGACAAATAACAGGATACAAGTAACAATGGCTATAATGAATGTCGGCAGGCTTCTCATCCAGACCTCCGTTTCATAAAAGGTGTAACTTTCGGCTCTCTCGGCAAGGTAGGCCAAGAGGTTGTTTCCCCATCCATAAAACGGAGCCAGTAAATTCTGAGCAATCCGACCGTAAGCACTGTACGGAGCTATCAAGGCGACCAGCGAACCTGCGCCTGCTGCTATCGCCACGAGTAAAAGAGCCAATGCACCGTACCTGATTCCGGATTTTGCCGGAGAATAGGAAAAACGGTTTTTCCCTTTTTTACGCCGACTGCCTACCCACGAAACAATATCCTGCATGACACCCAGCGGGCAGATGACGGAGCAATAAATGCGACCGAAAAGCAGTGTCAGCACAACGAGTAGAGCCACGACACCTACATTCAAGGCCAGCAGAGCAGGTAAGAATTGTATTTTTGCCATCCATCCCATCCATGTATGCCACCCTCCCGTGAAGTCGAGAAACAGCAACGTGACAGACACAAAAAAGATGATTGCCAGTATAAGCCTTATTTTCCGCAACATAGCTATCATTTAAGGGTTTGCATATCTATCACATACCTGAACTTCACATCTCCGTCCACGGCCTTCTGATAGGCTTCGGTAATCGTTTTTCCGTCTGCCGGAATAATTTCGACTTCGGGATAGATGCCGTTGGCGACCGAATAGTCCAACATCTCCTGCGTCTCCTTGATTCCCCCAATCTGGGAACCGAAAATCTTGCGGTTGGAGTTCATCACGATGGCGTTTACCGGAATACTCGGCATATTGGCCGCCGAGGGGATTCCGACGATAGCGAGCTGACCGTCCAGCTTCAACATTTTCACATACATTACCGGATCATACTTGGCGGGAATGGTGGAGAGAATGAAATCGTATTGCTTGTTCAACCCTTGCAATTCATCGCTGTTATTCACATTGACATAACGGGTAGCCCCCATGCGTGCGGCATCCGCACGTTTTGCTTCCGTTACATCGAATACGGTCACATCGGCTCCCAATTTCACAAGATACTGCACGGCCAAGTGTCCCAACCCACCGAATCCGGCGACACCGACCTTGTCACCTTTCTTGACACCTACATTACGGATAGGCGAATAGGTCGTGATTCCGGCGCAGAGCAGCGGCGCGACTTTCTCGATTTCGGCATTTGCCGGAATCTTGATGGCGAAGTCTTCCGCTACAACGTAGTTGTCTGAATAACCGCCCTGCGTCGGTTCATTACCGTTATAGCGGTCTATGTCGTGGTAGGTCATGATGGCCCCTTCCTTGCAATACTGCTCCAGATCATGCTCACAAGCCTCGCAATGACGGCATGAACCGATCATGCACCCGATACCGGCATAGTCGCCTACCTTGAATTTCGTGACGTTGCGGCCTACTTTCACCACACGTCCGGCAATCTCGTGTCCGGGAACCATCGGGTATTTTTCAGGCCCCCAATCCTCGCGGACATGGTGGATGTCACTATGGCAGATACCCGCATAGAGAATTTCAATCTGGATTTCATTATCACCGACAGCGTGGCGGGTAAATGCGTATGGTTTGAACTGACCGTCGTTCTTGAAAACGGCGAATCCTTTGGTCGGCACGCCTCCGACACCTTGTGCCGAGGCTGTCATTGTGCATACTGTACACATGATTGCTAAAATGATATTTCGTTTCATATTGATATTATTGCTTATTCTCATTGGTGTTATTGGATGATATGGATGTCACGCAGCCAACTTTCTACGCCACCGCCCGTATAGGTACGCAGATGAACCGAAGCGGGCGTCACCTCATGAATCTTGTCGATGGATTGCTGGAGATACTCTGTCGAGCCGTAAGTAAAGAACGGGATAACGATCTTGCCGTCGAGGTCGTAGTTTTCGAGGAACGTACAGACGACCATTGCCGGATTGTGCCACCATATCGGCGAACCGACAAAAATCACATCGTATTCGTCGATACTTTCAGGCAAATTGCCGACGCCGGGACGCAGGTTGTTGTACGATTCGTTCTGAATACGGTCGCTGTCGTCATAGGGATTCGAGGCATAAGGTTCAGACGCCTCGATGCGATAAACATCCGCACCGGTCGCCGCCACAATCTCCTCGGCTCTCCGCTGGGTATTGCCCGTAGCGGAAAAGTAAGCCACTAAAATTTTGCGGCTACCATCATATTCGATCTCATCGGAAGGATAATCCGCATCGAAATCATCCTTGTCACACGCGCTTGCCAGCGTCATTACAGCCAGTGCCATAAATACATAATAAAAAAATGTTCGTTTCATAATCCTATCGTTTTTGAAGTTATTGTCTATTAGCTCTTATAATGTCATTCAGTGAAATATCCGGATGGCGGTATCGCGCATCGGGATTTTTCTCTCCCGCACGGAGTGTGATGGCTTTTTGCGGACAATTCTGAACGCAGGAGAGGCAATATTCACAGGCTCCTTTGCATTGAACACCTTCGCCCGTCAAGGTATAGTTCCGGCGCGGGCATACCTTTACACAGATTCCACAGCCGATACAGTTTTCCTTGATGACAAGCAACTTTTCGGCGGAAGGGGAAAGAGTGTGTCCCGCACGTTGCATGAACTCGGCGTGCTGCTGTTGTTCCTCTTCGGTAACGGGTTGTATCCAGTGCTTGCGTGCCTGTATGTCCTGCATGATTTCGGCAATTTGCTTGTCTTCCTGCTTGTCGATTTTTACCTGTTCATTCATATCGAATGACGGGAGAAAGTTATCCACCATTTTCAGGGTGGTGATATAGTCGAAGCGCGTCCCGTTTTCTGTTGCCAGATTGTTCCACAATTCGGTCGCGCTGCACTTGCGGTTGCCGTAGGTAAGGATGGAAAACAGGTAAGGGGCTTTCAGCCGGGCTTTCCGAATAAACTCCTGCACCATTTGCGGGGCAAGATGTCCGTAAATGGGGTAAACGATACCTATTTCATCCGCCTCGAATTCCAGCTTGTCCTGCCTGATAATCTGCGGAATACTCAACGGATTTTCCGCGAATTTCCGAGCCACGTAGAGGCAGTTTCCGGTTCCCGTGAAATAGAATACCAAACGTCTCTTTTTCTCTTCCGTACAGGACGTGATAGAGGAGAGCCCGGATGCGGTCAATGCCAACCCTGCCAATGTAGTTCCCATACATTTGAGAGCTTCTCTTCTGGTTATTTTTTCATTGTTCATATTCGTATTAAAACTACTTGTAATTCATTTCTTTATCTGATGCAAAATTACGTCAGACCAGCAAGGAAGACCTTATATGAATTACGGATTGGCGTATAATTATTACAGATTGAAATTATACTTGAAAAAGTATCCTCATTTAACTTTATATATCCCTTATTAAGCAAGTTACCCGGCCGGAAATCCGGTCGGGTAACTTATTGGATAGGTTTGAACCGTTATCACTTATTCAGCCATTCCGATTCTTTTCAGCCAATTCAATACATTGGGTTTCGCTTCGCTGACATGGTCACGGGGAACTGCATAACCATCCAACACGGAGGCTTTAGGCTCCAACTCCCGTATGGTCTTGATGGCATCCGAGAAACGACTGCCGCCATGCGTACAGAAAGGGATAACAGTTTTATCGCTGAAGTCGTATTCATCAAAGAACGAGTAGAGTGGCATCGGCATATCGTACCACCAGTTGGGGAATCCAATGAAGACCACATCGTAGTCATTGAGATTTTTGATGTGTGTAGCCAGCTTCGGACGGGCATTGTTGTCTATCTCGACCTTTGCCGCATCGATCAATGCCTTATGCGAGCCGGGATAGGTGTGTACGGTCTTTATCTCGAAAAGGTCGCTGCCCGTAGCTTCACTGATGACGGATGCGATGTATTGCGTATTCCCCATTACTTTACCATTGGAAACAAGGCGGCTGGCTCCGGAAGAAGCATCCACTCCATCCGTTTCGGGAACGGAGAAATAAACCACCAAAGCTTTTCCTTTAGCATTTTGAGAGGTAGATTTTACTTGTTGTCCGGATAGGGATTGCGCTACATTTGTACTTTCCGATACGGACTCGTTCCCGGCAGCCCAACAATAGGCCGTTATCGTACAGGCAATGATTGCCAGTACACTCATTGTTATAATTCCTTTTTTCATTTTTTACTTGTTTTATATGTCTATTCAATAATTCCAATTCGACGCAACCAGCCTTCCGTACCGTTTGTACTGCCCGGCATATCAATACCCGCATCGTCGGGACGCCCCGGCGTCGTAATGTCGTTCGCATCGAGATCTTCGGGAAGTGTTTCCGGAATATGCTTTGAGCCGGGCGTTACCTTATAAATTTTCTGCATGGATTCGTTCAGATAGGTAGTAGCTCCGTAGGTAAAGAACGGAATAATAACCTTGTCTTTCAAGTCGTATGCTTCGAGGAACGTACAAACCACCATCGCGGGTTGATGCCACCAACAAGGCGAACCGACGAGAATCGTATCGTATTTCGCAATCGTTTCCTCATCAAGCAGGTTCGCCACTCCGGGACGCAGGTCGTTGTAGGCTTCACGCTGGATGCGGTCGCTGTCATCATAAGGATTTGCGGCATACGGTTCGGCAGCCTCAATCCGATGGATGTCAGCATCCGTAAGCTCCACGATTCGTTCCGCTACGGCTTTGGTGTGTCCTTCAGCGGAGAAGTAAACCACAAGCATATTGCCGTTCCCGGACGGAGTATTGGGTTCATCGGGTTCATCTGGGTTAGTCGGATTTTCAGAATCATCGGGATTTCCTTCATCGCCCGGTTCTTCGGGAGTGGAGGGTTGCTCCGTTGGCGGCATAGGATCATCATCGGGAGAACAAGCGGCCATAGTCGTCAGAGAAAGGAACAAGAGCGGAATAAAAAGTAACTTTTTCATATTCAATCTGTTTTTTGATGTTTATTTATTGTTGTACTCTTCTTCGGTTACGGGAGCATACCACTGGGTAGCACCCAAATGAACCTTTGTATTGATTGCTATATGCGTGAATCCGCTGTCGGAAGCCGCTCCGTGCCAATGTACCACGTCTGCCGGAATAGCGACCACGTCACCGGGATTCAAAACTTGTATGGGTTTCCCCTTTTCCTGATAGTAACCTTTTCCGGCAGTGGCGATCAGAATCTGGCCACCCGGATGCGAGTGCCAACTGTTTCGGGCTTTCGGCTCGAATATCACGTCGGACACTACTACATCGAATGTTTCACTGTCGGTCATCAACCGTTGGAGGTAGGCCGTGCCGTTGAAATTAGTACCTTCAATGACATTTCCTTTGGGAAAGATGGAAGAAGGTGCGGCAGGCTGGATTGTTTCAACCTTGTTTTCTGGTTTCGGGGTACAAGCACCGAGTGCCGCAACCAGTAAAAATAAGCAAGTTATCTTTTTCATATCGAATCGTTATTTTAGATGTTGTTTGAAGAAAGCGTCCAGTTTCGGAAGCGTGATTTTCAGATATTCCGGCTGGTCGTACAAATCCACGTGCGTTGCTTCGGGAACGACGAACAGTTCTTTCGGTTCGGCAGCTTTCTCGTATGCGTCTTCCGAGAAATATTTCGATACCGCATTTTCTCCCACGATGAAAAGTACAGGACGCGGCGATATGGTCTCGATTTGCGCGAACGGGAAGAAGTTCATCATCGGCGCAAGGCTCGTGTAGGAGTAATAACCCGTAGAGTTGGGATGCTGCCCGCGCTGCGGATTGTCGTAATAATCGAGGAAATCGATGGCAAACTTCGGCGTGTTCTCATCTACCTTTTCGGGCAGGGCGCGAATATCCCGACGTGTGGCTCCACCGTATTCCGCCGTGCGCTGACGACCAATCTCATCGAGAATCGCCATACGCTGCTCGTAAGTCTGCGTGTCACCCACACCCTGACGGCGGGCACGCCCCATATCGTACATACTGATGGTGGCAAGAGCCTTGATACGATGGTCTATCTGCGTAGCACTGACAGAATAACATCCTCCGCCACAGATACCGATTACACCGATCTTATCGGCATCGACAGTCGGATGATTCGAGAGGAAATCGACTGCCGCACTGAAATCTTCCACTCTCACTTCGGGCGATTCCATACGACGCGGATAACCGCCGCTCTCGCCGTAGTAGGACGCATCGAACGCCAATGTCACATAACCCATTTCCGCCAGCTTGCGGGCATGAAGCCCCGAAGTCTGTTCTTTGACACCACCGAAAGGATGCCCGACGATGATGGCGGCATATTTCTTTGCCGAATCATAGTTTGCAGGGAAATAAAGATCGCCGACCACATCAATCAGGAAACGGTTGTGGAAAGTCACTTTTTGTTTCTTCACGCCATTCTCGACTGTCTCGACTGGTGTTTCCGGGTTGGCGATCAATCCTTTGCTTTGCAACAATTCGTTCAAAACCAGTCTGCCGCCGTCGGCTTCGCTGTGTCCGACGTGCTTTTCGACAATGGCCAGCACACCGCGTAATTCATCCGGTGTTACACCTACATTCAGCGCGATACCCATGTGTCCTTTCAGCATCGGTTCCACGCCTTTGCCCAAAGAGGCGATGACGGCGACGGTTGTCAGCTCCCGTTCGGCATAGGTCAATACATCCCGCTCGAAAAGGTCGGCGAAGAGATGTTCTTTGAGGAATACCTCGATTTCCGGAGCCAGTACTGCATAGTCGGCTTTCGGCGCATCTGCCGGAACGCCCGAAATTTCTGCGAGAATATCGCGTCCACGTTCGTACTTACGGCGGGTATCGGTTATCGGCGATGCTTCGCGTCCCCAATCGTCTTCGATACCTTTTGCCTTACGCTCGTCGAGTACCGCAACTAACGTTTGCAGTCCGCGCAGGGCACGGGGAAAACCGCAATAGGCGTAGGCGTGTACCATCACTTCTTTCAGCTCACTGACGGTCATGCCGTCATTCAACCCGTCAATAAGGACGGTTGTCAGTTTGTCGAGGTCTCCCGTACTTGTAAGAGCTGCGACCTCTGCAATGTGTTGTCGTTTACTGTCCATAGCTTGTCCTGCTTTCGGTGTTTGAGAGGCTGCGATTCCGCATCCGAAGAAGACACCGAGTAGCGTTGTCATAATTTTCAATTTTATTTTCATAATCTCTATCATTTTATTTATCTGTTTTACCTGATGCAAAATTAGGCTGGAATTTTCGTCCCGACCGGTCATGAATTACGGTTTGAAGGATAATTATTACGGTTTTTGTAGTTCACTGACTGCAAAAGCGTACACAGTAATTGAGTAGCAATTCGATATGTGAGGCGATGATCGTTGCGCTATGTCGGTCGATGGCATGGTGTAACTCTTCTCCGATTTCCCGCAGGTTATCGGTTATGATTCTCCTTTCGTGCTCCGACAATGCACCCTTACAGCAGCAGCGTTTCGGGTAGGTCTCGATACGGTTTTCAAGCGATGTGTCGCATAACAAATCGGGATGAAACAACACCCCCGAATAGCATCCGGTATGTCGATGCCGGTTCGAGGGTATTTCAACCGTTTCACCGGGATAAACCAGCCGCAGCCACTCTTTTTCAGATGCTTTTTCTTGCTCTGAATCGTTGTAATACAACAGTCCGTAAAAATTGCACGTCATCCGAATATCCTCGGTCAGATTTGCCTTTGAAAAATCGACCATACAGATCAACGGATGCAGTGTTTCATGCCCCGTCAATTTATTGAACCTATCAATGGTCATAAGTCCCGAATTATTCATTTGTATCATTGTTCTTTCTTTTATTCAGTTTTCCACGATGCAAAATTACAGGCTGTCCGAGTGCTCCATAGGGTATGAATTACGGTTTCATGTATAATTATTACAGATTGGAACCGATAAGCCGAAGATATTTTCTACATTTGCATAGAAACAATGAAAGAGACTGTTATGGAGAAGATTATGCAACTGAAAACGATAAAGGAGTACAATGATTACATGGGCGTGGAAACGAGGCATCCATTGGTCAGCGTCATAGAGGGAAGCCGTATGCCGCACCCCGTACCCCACGCACGCAAGCACGTGGGAATGTATGTGGTCTTCCTGAAAGAATTACGATGTACGGACGATTTGACCTATGGTCGACGCTCCTACGATTTTCAAGAGAATACGTTAGTGTTTATCGCTCCGGGGCAAGTGTTCGGACATGAAGCCGACGGAACGACTTTTACCGGTTCGGGCTGGTGTCTGCTGTTTCATCCCGACTTGCTGCGAGGCACGCCGCTCGGCCGCCATATGCAGGATTATACTTTTTTCTCCTATGCCGCCAATGAAGCATTGCACCTCTCCAAGCAGGAGCAGCAGACCGTCATCGACTGCCTGACAAAAATCGACGAGGAAACGTATGACAAGGCAGATCGCCACAGCAACCTGATTATCGCTTCTGCCATCGAGTTGTTGCTCAACTATTGCATCCGTTTCTATGACCGGCAGTTTATTACCCGCACAAAGGAGAACAAGGATACGCTCGGTTCTTTCGAAGCCTTGCTGAACGACTATTTCACTTCGGATAAACCCTCTAAATTCGGTACACCGACCGTTGCTTATTGTGCTGACCAGTTGCATCTGTCTGCGAATTATTTCGGAGATTTGATTAAAAAAGAGACCGGTTTATCTGCACAAGAATATATATTGGCAAAAACAATGGATACAGCAAAAGAGCTGCTTGCCGATCCTACAAAATCTGTCAGTGATGTGGCTTATGCTTTAGGGTATCAATATCCTCAGTATTTCAGCAAGGCTTTCAAGCGTGTCGTAGGGTGTTCTCCGAATGAATACAGAACATTTAATTAAGATGTTATTTGATTTTTGAAAAAGCCTAAAAATAGAGAAATGGAATACCGATATTTGTTTTCTTTATTAATTAAATAGATTGTTATGTAATAGCTTATTATATGATAAACATACCGTAGCCGGTATGTGCTAAGGCTACATTGAAAATGATGTAAAATTACCCCGTTTTTCTCTTTTCAGAAGAAAAACGGGTATTTTATTATGGTTCAATAGAAAGAAGAATCACATTTTGTTTATTATTGGTTATAATATCTACCAAAATGAGAACAAATACCGAGTGTAGGATTAATTTTTGGGAAATATCACCTAATTTTAATTCGATATAATTTATTGTATGTAAACACGATAACACTAATCGAAAAATATATTTATACCGACCTCGTTTTTAGTTATCCATATAACCAATAATTTTGCAAAAGATAAAAATGAAGAAATATATGACTTAGTACTTATTAGATGCATTTTATGATGATTTAGTTGGAGTTGATGATTGGTAAAACTAAAAATGTGATGCGATGAAAACATTAACAAGTGCACTCCTTTTCAACCTATTTATCTCCTATTTGGAGGGGATGGTACAAGTGGTGGAAGAATTACCTGCTGCTTATGATAATTTTGTAACTCTGCTTGGAGAACTTCCACAAAATGAGAACCAAATATTGAAGTTACGTCGCTTGAATTATACCAAAATAGAATTGGCTTCTATACAAATAGCATCGGAACAAATGTTGGAGAAAAGACATGTCTTGTACGATGTGTTTATCGGTAAGGCCTTATCTCTCCTCAATGCAGAGATAGAAATGGTTAAAGAGTTATTCAGATATGGGAATATTATCCCCGAATTGAAATCTGAAATAATAAAAGATACAGAAAATAAATCTGTTGTCATGTTGACTTGGAACGGTACAGACAGTGATTTGATTGAACTGGTGGCTGCGTTGATGGCTGCTGGTGCAATAAGTTCAAGAAATGGTGACAAACTGACTGTGATAAGTGTAATTAGGGCTTTTGAGGATATGTTTCATCTTAAAATAAATGCACTATATACCAAACGGGGAAAAGTGTTTGATCGTTGTACGGACACTACTCCATTTATTGATTCCTTGCGTGTAAGTTATAACCGGATGCTGGAGAAACGGCTAATTTAAAAGTCATACGCCAACGGACGCCAAAATCCGACTCGGATTCCCTCTTTATTGTGGGCTGTTAGATGATGTATTTTCTTTGCAGGCATTAAGTTATGCAAAAAGAATCAAGTTATGGGATTATTGAAAGATTGGGCAGACCGTTGGTTACATCACCGGACAGCCGAAGCGGGTACCTTGCCCGTTTCGGCAGACAATGAGAATCAGCGCATGTCTGCTGTGGCAACGGATGAGGGTGTACTTCTCTTCTCGGACAGTGTAAAAGGTATGAAAGCACGTACCACTTACTTACAACATCTGGCAGACGGTTTCTTCAACTTCAGTAAAAAAGTGGAAACACTTAAACTGTATGAAATAGAGATTCCCATGCGGCAGATGGTTGAACTGGCCGATAATTGTATCGACAAACTCTCAAAAGCAGACTTGCGCAGGGATGATATACAATTAAGAAAATCGGTATGCAGCTTCACGCCCGAAAAGATGTCGGGAAAAGAGATGCTGGTGGGTGCCGTCTGCACCGGCAAATACGACTTACGTCCCGACTTCAATAACTTTGACCGTTTGACAAAGGATTTCGACCTGGGTATCTCACCCCGTAATTATGACGTTGCGGCACTGCTGTATATTTCGGAGAACGGGTATGCAGGCCTTATGGAAGCGGACCATTTCCATCCGTTCAGCTATCAGTATGAGTTCAAGGAACTGGCGGAGAAGCTGGGGGACAGTATGAAGGCGAGACGGGAAGCCCCGCTCTCGGCACACGACTTCGGCTATGCGGCCTTGCAGATGGAAGCCAAAACAATGGCGAGGGACATCCTGCAATCGGAGTTCCACATTACAGACGGGGAGTTCAGGTTGGGCGGAAAAGCGAATCGGACATCACAAAGGACAAAAACTCCGGAAAAGTGTTCGTTTCAACAGTCCAAAGAGCCGGAACTGGAAAAATCGGGGCGTCAGGCAGTGAAGCATGTCTCTTCCGTTGTTCCGCAGAAGAAAGAAAAAAAACAACTGATTATATAATATGCTTATGGAAAAGAGAATGAATACAGACTGTATGGAAAACGGCAGCCTGTACATGACGCTGGACGCTTTCTATCGTCCCGTATATCTGAGTATGCGGGGACAAGGCGAAGAAGGGTTCGCACGCTATATCAGTAATAATGTAACCTTTCATGCCACTGGCAGGGAGTTTATCCCCGACCATTGAATGTTCCGTTTCGATTTCAGGGACAAGTCCATGATTCCTACTATCCTCGGAACGGACAACAGGGACTATCTGGAACGGCTCACTCCGGTATTGGAACGGGAGAAGATTTATCCTTCGGGGGTGGTGAGATTACGGGATGCGGCATTCTGCGAGGAAAGGGGAATCAGGCAACTGTCTGCCTCGGCTGCGCATACGGCACTGGCGGAGAATGAGGACTACCAACGGCTGGCACACCGTTTCGGAACGGACGGCCATGTGATAAGAAACGGATTGGCTGTATTTCCTACTTGTACGGCAGTGGAATACGGACAAAAGGTATTGCTGTTTGATAAGACAGAAATTGGCGATAAGGAACTGGCCAAATTATTGGACGGAATAACTGAAAAGTTTTTTGAAGGAAAAGGGAAACCGAAGGAACTGGGATTTTATGAAATAACACCGTTGAATGCGAAGTACCGGAGTACAATGGGCGACTGGCAGGTGGCCTCGCCGGAGATATTAAATTACGGGATTTGTACAAAACGGCTGGATATGGCACCCACATTAAGAAACTTCAACCGTTTGAGAAATCTGCTTTTGGTTAAGGTTCCGCTGACAAAGGAACAGGAACGGATCATGTCGCAACTGGTGGCGCGGCCTGACAATACCCGTTTCTCCGGTCCGAACATGTCGGTGAAAGTTCCCATGAAAAGGGAAAGGCGTGGAATGAAAATTTAGTTTTGAAATATGGAAAAAGAAGAGAACAAGAGTGGCAGTGTGTATGTCACAGTGGACGGACACTTCAATCCGATACACATCAGTATGAAAGGCAAGGGTAAAGAAGGCTTTTTGGATTTCATGCAGGAAGATGTGGAAAAGGCTCTGAGAGGAAAAGAGATACCGAAAACAGGCGTTTTATACTATGATGTGCCTGACCTGGCAATGGTCCCTCCTTTGCGGAAGAGAAATAACAGTAACTATTTGAAAACATTGGAAAAAGCAATGGATGGGCAGGGAATCGGATTGCAAAGTTACCTGCGTGTATCGGAAGTGGTGTATTGCCTGTGAAAAAATATAGACCCGTTGTCAAAAGATGAGCATTTTAAACGGATACTGACACCCGGCATGTGGGAGGAAATACAATCCTCACCTAAAATGGTGGAGAAAATGCTGGATGACCTGAAACGCGGGAACCATTATTACTCTGCCGTTGAAACGGATAAGGGCGTACTTCTCTTTGACGACAATACAAATGGAGAATGGCAATTCAACAGTTATATGTATAAATATGTGGAGAACAGTTTCTTTGAACCTGATTTTCCTTTAAAATCTCTGGCTGTTCATGATCTGAGCGGATGGCCTTCCTTAATGGAAGGAAAGGTAAACCTCTGTAAAAATGAGCGGGGAGACTGGGTAGATGAGGAAACAATGGAACGGTGCGCATATCAGGACAGGTCTGTTTTGAAGAATGTAGTGGAAAGCAAGACTTTTGACCTTGCGCCTACATGGGAAAATTACTTCAATCTGACTGAAGTAGGGGAAGGATTGGGATTGCCACGAAGTCCGGATAATTATGATCGGATGACCTTGCTTTTCATCCGGGAACAAGGATACCCGGAGGACGGGCTGATCGATGAATATCCGGATGAGTTCAGCTTTTACGATAAGTTTGAGGAGATTGAAAAAAAGCTGTTAAGACCGAACAGATTGAATGTACGCAACGAGATGCAGGAGAAAGCTAAAAGATTGGCAGGCGATTTGCTGAATGAGCATTTTCCAAATATGCGTCAGAATACGGAAATGAAAGAGGGGAAAATAGAAAATGTCATAGTAGAGCGGAAGAATAAAGGCCTGAGAATATAAAGTGGCAAATGGTAGAGGAAAGGCTTGTCCATAGTGGAAACATAGGGGAACAAGCCTTTCTTCATACCGTTTACTTTATCGTTGTGACAATGCACGACAAAATCCGACTTTGATTCCGCACATTTGTTTTTAGCGGAGAGTATGACTTATTTTGCCGAAGAAAACATTAAAATGTATAAACTAAAAACATCATGTATGGAACTGACTATTATCGAAACGAGCGCGTATCTGGAAATGAGGAAACAGCTCAGCCTGCTGGCGGTACAGTTGGAAGATTTCCGTAAAAAGGTTGCCCCACCCGCACCGGACAAATGATTGGACGCACAAGAGGTGTGTCTGGCTCTGAAAATATCGAAGAGATGCCTGCAAAATTATAGGGACAACGGCCTTATCCCTTATTCAAACATAGGCGGGAAATTCTTCTATCGGGAAACGGATATTCGGGAGATATTGAGTGAAGGACTTGTAAAAAGGAAATAAAGCTATGGCAGACATTATCACAAAGGATTCGGAAGAGTTCAAGGAACTGGCCGGATGGATAAGGAGAGCGGGTAAGGCGGCTGAGGAAGCCATGGCAAGAATACGTCCCACGATTGCGGATGAGCATTACCTGACAGGAGATGATGTGTGCGAGAGGCTGCACATCTCACGGCGGACACTGCAAACCTTGCGTGATGGGAACATGGTGTCCTATACTACCATCGGTGGAAAGATTCTTTATCCCGAAAGCGGACTGTATGAGGTATTAAAAAAGAACTACCGGGATTTCCGAAGGTTCAGGAAATAAAGAAAAGACAAAAGGAATGCCCCTCCGGCCTACCGGCTGAAGGGGCATTCCTTTTGGTCGGTCTTAGACGGCCAGTTTGTAAACATGGCCTATCTTCTCGCAAAGTTTGTCGGTATCTTCGCCCACTTTCGGATTGATAAGCTCGGCATATACCTGCGTGGAAAGGATGGAGTTGTGCCCTAATACCTTTTGCAGGGTTTCCAACGGCATCCCTTTGAGAATGGCCAGAACTGCGAATGTATGACGTCCGATATGCGGGGTGACTTCGGTATGGCAATCGCACTTCTTGCCGATGATTCTGAGGCTGAGTAACATCGTGTTGTATTCGCCTACGGGGAAAACACTATCGGGGGAATCCTTCTTCTCGTCCACACCCCTGTATTTCTCAATAAGCTCAACGGCTATGGGCAATAACTTCACGACATAGGCCACTCCGGTTTTTATACGGTTGCCCATCAGCCATGTGCCTCCGTCGGAATCGGTATGGATGTTGTCGTAAGTAATGGCTCTGAGGTCGGCATATGCAAGACCGGTGAAGCACATGAAGATAAACATGTCCCGCATGGCACGCTGGCGTTTGTATTTCAGATCCACGTGGATGATTCTCTGCAATTCCTCTTCAGTAAGAAAAGATCTTTTCTTGTATTCCGGCTTGCACTCGAAGGATGTGAAAGGATGAACTCTCAACCACCCCTTTTCCTGCGCTATGTACATCAACCATTTCAGGGTATTGACGCGGTTGAAAGCGGTGGCATTCGCATTGCCTGCCGTGCCGAGCATCCATGTGTAATAATCCTCAATGAACGATTTCTCAAGCTCGTCAATAGCTATATCCTCGATGTTCTTTTTGGTTTTCATGAAAAGCAAAAGACTTTTGTAGTCGGCAACCAGTCCGCGGTAAGTGCTTTCCGCCTTTCCTTTACCTATCTTTTCTTTATACGATTCAAGCTGTTCTCTGAAGAGCACCATAAGAGTATGGCATTCCTCTGAGAAACCTGCATAGCGGTTATATACTTTCTTGGCCGTAACAAAACTGTCATGGTCGCAAATGTACTGATAGTGCTTTGTTATCTGCGCCTTGATGTTGTCAAGTTCTTGATTCAGCGTGCGTGCTTCCTCGGACTTGCCTTTCGCACGGTTGGCTTTTACGTCCCATAAGGAAAGGGATACCGTTCTTTTACTGCTGAAACCCGCTTGGGTTCCATTGACTGTGATACGTCCCATTATCGGGGCCTTACCATTTTTTACTGACTGGTTCTTGGTGTAGAACAATACTTTGAATGTGCTTCGCATAACTCAACTTTTTTTAGTTACAAATTTACTTTCTGTTGAGTTATCTGATACTATGCAAAAACAAGCAATAGACTGAAATATAATATATTACACTTCTTTTTATAGCATATTTGGCGGAGTTACGATTTGGTAACCTAACTCCTTTCCAAATCTGCTTTTTTTTGCATCCCTTTTGCCTACCTGCTAAAAATATGTTTTATAACTATTTGATTTTTAGCACAGTTGCGTTATCTTTGCACATCTTTCAAAAATACTTGGTTTCTCTACGGGAAACGATCGGTTCTTCGTAGAGAAACAGAGCGAATCTCGTAGAGAAAAAGACACATCTCACAACGAATTGATATACAGACTATTACAACGATATTAGTTTGTATCTTTTTTTCTCAAAAATAAATCGATCTATTTTTCTTTTCAATACATTAATACCTTCTAAAATCTAAACAGATCAATTCTTATAGCCATTTTTTCACCTGTTTTTCCGTCTCATCCCACAACAATCGTTTCTGCACATGATTAATATATTTATCCGAAAGTGGTTTAGAATGGTTATTCAGATTAAACGTTCCCGTTTTCCCTGCCAGTCTTTTATCAAGTAATAATCCAACTGCAGTGGAAGCTCCTTGCATGGGAGTACGGATAAAAGGGCGAAAAAAAATATCCGTCAAGGGATCAAACCACTGATGCATAGTAATAATATCAGTAGAAACAATTCCCGGATCGGCAGCATTGACAGTTATTCCGCGTTCTTCCACTCTTTCGGCGAGTTCTAAAGTAAAAAGGAGTAAAGCCAGTTTAGTATTACTGTAAACAGGTATTCGCCAAAATTTTCCTTTGCGACCAAAAAAGAAAAAATCGGGAAAATGTAATTTTCCAATAGCATAAGTGCAAGATACCATATTCACAATACGTGTTCCCCGACCCATTAAAGGAAGTAACTTCCGGGTCAGCAAATACGGTCCTACATAATTGACACTGACTGTTCGTTCCATACCATCTACAGTGATATGTAGTCCAGTTTCCATCGTTCCGGCATTATTCATCAATAAAGCAACTCTATGAGCACGCCCCAAAACCAAACCGGTAAAGGCCGATACAGATTCCATAGATGCCAGATCGAGCGGAAGTATCTCCAAATCCATATTTCCGGTTTCCCGGATTATACGTTGCTTCACCGGTTCCGCTTTCACAGGATTATAACAAGCCATTATTACATGATATCCTGCAAAGGCTACGGCTTTGGTTATTTCCGTTCCCATTCCTCCATCGGCACCAGTTATGATCGCCAAATTCCGTTCCATCATTTATTTTCCAACTTTCCTATTTCTTTCTGTAAACAAGGAGGAAGCTTCTCCCGAAGATGCTGATGACAAGCCATTTCAATGGAATACATCCGCCCAATGCAATAATTACTATGTCCACAATTGCAACGGGCATTTTCTTCAGCATGCATCCGATTTACAAACCCAGGCTCATTAAGTAGTGCACGCGCCATCTGTACTGCTTCAAAGCCATATCCCAATACTTCATCTATCTTTGTGCGTGACACAAGACCACCCACATAAATAAGCGGCATCGCGGGAAGTGCCGTACGAAATTTCAACGCATCTTCCAAAAAATAAGCCTCTTCGAAAGGTACGGAAGGAATCATCATTCGTCCAGCCAATTTCACACCCAACTTCAACCACCAACAATCCATATAATATGTCAATGCTTTTATCGGCATTGCTCCGCGCATCACATACATAGGCGCCTTACTGACAAAGCCCCCACTCAATACCAGCGCATGCGCTCCGAGTTGCTCTAACCGGCGAGCCACCCCAATTGTTTCGTTTATTTCCATTCCTCCTCGAAAACCATCGCGCATATTCATCTTCACAATGACCGCCATATCATCACCGGCCGCTTTCAATACCTCCAACATCACTTCGTCCATAAACCGCATCCGGTTTTCAAGAGAACCGCCATATTCATCTTTCCGATGATTCGTATAAGGCGAAAGGAACTGGCTAATAAGATAACCGTGGCCGGCATGTACTTCGACCGCATCAAAACCTGCTTCACGAGCCATATTTACTGCACGACCATACGCGCGTGCCATTTCCGGTATCTCTTCTTTCTTCATCCCGCGAACCCATGTAGGCGAATAAATATTAAAACCCGAAGAAGCAGATATAGGTGTCACCCCACAAATACTCTTATGGGACATATTACCACAATGCCCTATCTGAATGCCGGCAGCCGCCCCTTCTCTATGAACGGCATTCGTCACTTCACGTAATCCGGGAATAATCTCCGGACGAAGCCAAAGCTGACGAGGAAACGAAAGTCCGCTTTTCGCAACAGAGGCATAGGCCACCGTTGTCATGCCAATACCGCCTGCCGCCACTGAACGATGATAATCGAGTAACATCTGGGAAGGAGCATTTCCGGGACACATACCTTCGAAAGCAGCCGAACGAATAGTACGATTGCGCAAAGTCAACGGACCGATACGGACAGGAGTAAAAAGTTTAGAAACAGTTCCCGATTTTCTTTCACCGGAAAAGAAATTCATTGTTACATCTGTATCTATATTCATAAGCATCCGTGTTTTCTTGAAAAGAATCAATTAATATATAAATGGAAAGATACGTTTCCGACTACCGACCGCCTCACCGAACTCTTCGCGATAACGATGCCAGATAGCATTGGCACGAGGTACAAGATTGGCAAAAGTCCACCATAAAAACACGGTTCCCGAAAGAGACCATGTAAGTATGGCCCATCCTGTCCACTCCACTATCTCACCGAAATAATTAGCTGAAGTGACATAACGGTACAAGCCTCCGGAAGGAAGATAATGACGGGTATCCCCCGGGGTTCGAAGATGCCGGATTATATAGTCGGAATGACAATTAATACCCATACCTACAAAAAACAGAACTGTACCTAATATAAATTGCGGCGCAGCAAACCATTGAGAAGTATACCTATCTGCAGGAGAAAGATAAAATATCCATTCACCCTGCATAAAACCATTCAGAACATTAAAAAGAACTCCCATCAAAAGGATAGCAACCGGCATTCGGCCTTTTCCTTGCAATAAACAAGGAAAAACAAACGAACGCTGAAAATAATGAAGTTGAAAGAAAAAGAAAAAAGTCAGTTGCACGGGTAAGAAACGACGGTCGGAATACCACCACATCCATATCATCACTAAAAAGACCGGTACCTCCATTAGCATCCATGCCAATTTATTATTGACAGAAAGCCCCCAAGCTGCACTACGAAACATACCATAACCAGCCTTCACAAAATAAAGCGCAATAAAAACAAGCGCTGCTACCAAAGTCATTATCCAAAGAAAAGATCCAAAGGTTTCCGCATCCATAGTCATGTGTTTTTACGACAAGCAAAGATATAGAAAAACCTGATTATTACAAAGAGTTTTCTTACAGAAGAGTGCCACAAAAAAGCTCCCATCCTTTTCAGAATGAGAGCAAACCAAAATAAAATCATTCAGAGAATCAACGCTTACTCAAAGGGATGTATTGCCCCACTTCCAGTACATTCTTATATGCCGGACGAATAATACGTTTCCCCTCGAAGTTCAACTCCTCATTGCGATGCGCACACCACCCCACAATGCGTGCCATAGCAAACAACGGAGTATAAATTTCCTGTGGCAAACCGATCATCTCATACACAAAACCAGAGTAGAAATCAACATTGCTCGACACGGTTTTACCATTATTTTTTATCTTGCCAAACATGGCGATAGCGCGTTCTTCCAATAACTCAAGGAAAGCAAATTCACGCTCACGCTTTTTCTCTTTTGCCAAATCACGAGCCAACTCTTTCAATAACAACGCACGGGGATCGGAAATGGTATATACCGCATGGCCGATACCATAAATCAATCCGGTTTTATTGTACACCTCCTTATTAAGCATGCGGGTAAAATAGGTATCTATTTCATCGACATTAGTCCAATCTTTGATATTTTCCTGAAGATGGTGAAACATATCGACCACCTGAATATTGGCTCCTCCATGAAGCGGTCCTTTTAATGAACCGATACCGGCGGCAATAGACGAATACGTATCCGTACCGGTAGAAGAAGTTACCCGAACGGTAAACGTAGAGTTATTACCACCACCGTGTTCTGCCTGAAGCATCAGTAAAAGATCAAGCGTACGGGCATCCAACTGAGTGTAGTCTTTTTTCAGCATATAAAGAAAGTTCTCGGCTATGGAAAGATTCTCCTGCGGGTGACGGATATGGAGCGAACGACCGAAAGTTGCATGGCGTAACATGTTATAAGCATACGCGATGATAGTGGGAAACTTCGAGATAAGGTCGATACTTTGCCGCATCAGGTTATCACGCGATGTATCGTCCGGATTGGCGTCAAAACGATACATCTCGAGCACGCTGCGAGCCAGAATATTCATGATATTGTTTCCCTCGAGTTCGATAATATTCATTTTTGTCTTCTGTTCCAACGGCATATTATCATTTACCAGTTCACGAAAGGAAGCCAATTCTTCTTTATCGGGCAGGCGACCGGAAAGCAGCAGATAAGCCACTTCTTCAAAACCATAGCGTTTCTCTTTCATAGCGGCATGAGCCAGATCTTCAAGATCATATTGGCGATAAAACAATTTTCCGGGAATCGGTTTCAAACCACCTCCGGGAATACGTTCATAACCAACAACATTGCCAACTTTAGTAAGGCCTACCAATACTCCGGTACCGTCTTCATTACGTAATCCGCGCTTTACATCATACTTCGGGAAAAGCTCATTATCGATCCGGGTACAGTCTTTCATGTCCTCAGAGAGCTTATAGACCAAATATTCTTTCTTCATAACCGTATTTATTTTATTATCATTTACTTAACTTCTTATTCTCTCTATAATCTCTCTGGTAAAAGCAGATGTGGAAAGAGACTTGCCTCCAGGCATGAAACGGGCCAAATCTGCCGTAGCACGGGCATCACCAAAACTATGTTCAAGCGCCATCGTTATACGGTCGGCAGCCTCTTGCCAACCCATATATTCGAGCATCATTACCGCAGAGAGTATCAACGAACAAGGATTCACGATATCTTGTCCGGCTATGTTGGGAGCAGTGCCATGAGTAGCTTCAAAAATAGCATGCCCACTGACATAATTGATATTAGCTCCCGGAGCGATGCCGATACCGCCTACCATGGCAGCCAACTGATCGGAAATATAGTCACCATTCAAATTCAATGTGGCAACCACCGAATATTCTTCAGGCATCAACAGCGTGTTTTGCAAAAAGGCATCGGCAATGCAATCCTTGACAACCAACCGCCCCTCCGCCAACGCATCACCAAATTCCCGCTGTGCCAATTCATATCCCCACTTTTTGAAACCTCCTTCGGTGAATTTCATTATATTCCCCTTGTGTACCAACGTGACGGAAGGCAAATGATGATCGAGCGCATATTGACAGGCAGCACGCACCAAACGCTCCGTTCCTTCCTTAGACACAGGCTTCACCCCAAAAGAGGAGGTTTCGGGAAAGCGGACTTTCGTCACTCCCATCTCATCCCGCAAAAAACGATAAAGTTTCTCTGCTTCCGGAGTACCTGCCTCCCACTCGATACCGGCATATATATCCTCGGTATTCTCACGGAAAATGGTCATATTGACTGTTTCCGGGGCCTGCAAAGGAGAATGCACTCCCACAAACCAGCGCACCGGACGCAGGCATACATATAAATCAAGTGTCTGGCGCAGAGCCACATTCAACGAACGAATCCCCCCACCCACAGGAGTGGTCAACGGCCCTTTGATACCGATAAGATATTCTTTAAAAGCATCCATTGTCTCGTCGGGCAACCACGAACCGACAGAGTGATAAGCACGTTCACCGGCAAGCACTTCAAGCCACTCTATCCTACGGCGGCCACCATAAGAACTATCAACAGCCGCATTTACAATAGCCCGCATAGCGGGAGTTATCTCTTCACCCACACCGTCACCGGTAATAAAAGGAACGGTCGGAATATCCGGTACAGACAAAGTACCGTCAAGTTGTTTAGTAATTTTGTTCATAATCGATAATGTGGCAATTTGCCAATATGTTCATGTACCCATTGGCTGCACACGTATTTTTTTTAATAACACAATGACAAATTATTATTGAGGGCAGATCCTGCACGGAACCATGCTATTTGCTGCTCATTATAGGTATGCTGTACGGCAAAACTCTCTTTGGTTCCATCTTCGTGATGAACCACCACCTCAAGGTCGCGTCCCGGAGCAAAGTTTTGCAAACCAGTTACAGAAAGCAGGTCATGTTCTTGTATGCGATCATAATCATCCTTATCCTTAAAAGTAACAGCCAACATACCCTGCTTCTTCAGATTGGTTTCATGAATACGGGCAAAACTCTTGGCAAGAATTACTTTTACATTCAGGAAACGAGGTTCCATAGCCGCATGTTCACGACTGGAGCCCTCACCATAATTTTCTTCGGCAACAACCATCGAAGCAATTCCTTCTGCCTTATACATCTTAGCCGTACCGGAAACAGGCCCATAAGTATTTGTCAAGCGATTCCACACACTATTTGTCTCACCGTTAAAAGCATTGACCGCTCCCATCAGCATGTTATCGGAAATATTCTCTAAATGCCCGCGAAAACGCAACCACGGACCTGCCATCGAAATATGATCAGTAGTACACTTCCCTTGTGTCTTGATCAGCAAAGGCATATTCAATAAGTCGTTTCCATCCCATGCCGGGAAAGGAGCCAACAATTGCAAACGCTTCGACTGCGGATCGACCCTGATTTCAACTTCTGTTCCAACAGGGGCCAAGTAGCCACTGGCAGCCGAAGTGAAACCATACACAGGTAATTCATCTCCCACCGGTTCACTGAATTTCACTTTCTTCCCCTCATGCGTAAGCAAACGGTCTTTTAAGGGATTGAAACAAAGATCACCGGCAATGGTGAGTGCCATTACTATTTCGGGGGAAGCCACAAAAGCAAATGTATTCGGATTACCATCCGCCCGTTTGGCAAAATTGCGGTTGAAAGAGGTCACAATCGAGTTTTTACGGGTAGGATCGTCTGTATGGCGTTTCCACTGCCCGATGCAAGGCCCACAAGCATTTGCCATGATCGTTGCCCCTATTTGGCGGAAAAGAGTAATCATTCCATCCCGTTCGGCAGTAGCCCTGATTTGTTCACTTCCGGGATTAACAATAAGCGGCGCAGCAATGGCCACGTCCTTCTCCAATGCCTCACGGGCAATAGAAGCAGCACGACTGAGATCCTGATAGGATGAATTGGTACACGACCCGATAAGCCCTACTTCCATTTTACGGGGATAACCGTTCAGCAGTACTTTTTCTGCAAATTCAGAAATGGGAGTAGCCGCATCAGGAGTGAACGGCCCATTGATATAAGGTTCCAGTTCTGAAAGATTTATTTCAATAATACGGTCATAAAATTTCTCGGGCAGCGCCATCACTTCATCGTCAGCACGAAGATCGGCAGTTACGGACTCCGCCAACAAGGCAACTTCTTCACGACCGGTAGCACGCAGATAAACGCCCATACGTTCATCATAGGGAAAAAGCGAAGTAGTAGCCCCTACTTCGGCACCCATATTACAAATCGTAGCTTTTCCGGTTGCTGAAATAGATTCCGTACCGGAACCGAAATATTCAATAATGGCGTTAGTGCCACCCTTCACAGTCAAGATACCGGCCAATTTAAGAATAACATCTTTGGGAGTTGTCCAACCGTTAAGTTCTCCGGTCAACCGGACACCAATCAATTTGGGCATCTTCAATTCCCATTCCATACCCGTCATCACATCTACCGCATCGGCACCTCCTACCCCAATAGCAACCATTCCCAAACCACCGGCATTCGGTGTATGAGAATCTGTTCCTACCATCATTCCTCCGGGAAATGCATAATTTTCTAATACGATCTGATGGATAATTCCCGCTCCCGGTTTCCAAAAGCCGATTCCATAACGGGAAGAAACATCGCGCAGGAAATCGTATACCTCCTCGTTCGTCTTAGTAGCAGTGGCTATGTCTTCGCTCGCTCCCTTATAAGCCTGTATCAAGTGGTCGCAATGCACTGTTGAGGGAACAGCAACGCGTTCCTTACCGGCATTCATAAACTGCAATAGAGCCATCTGTGCAGTAGCATCCTGCATAGCTACCCGATCCGGACGAAAATTCACATAATCTTCCCCACGTTTATAATCCCTCAAACGGGCTTCCTCAAAAAGATGAGTATACAAGATTTTTTCTGCTAACGTAAGCGGACGTTTCAGCACACTCCTTACACGTTCCATTTTCCCTTTATAGGCTGAATAGAAGCTTCTTATCATGTCTATATCATACACCATATGCATTTATATTTTAAAACTGTATATGTATTATTAACGAACAAGCGCGCAATAATGTTTAACGAACAATGTTTAATATTCAAACATTAGCCACAGATGAATAATAACAAAATTGATCCCGGTTCTCCCCTTCTCGCCCTTCAACAGCAACAGATTTTGCTACGTATGGAATATGAATATGAGAAAGAGGAATTCCAACGACAGACGGAAACAATGGGTATTGCCCGAAAAGTAAAGCGCGGACTCTGCTGGTATCCGGTACAAACAGGTCGAAATTATTACAACTCCTTGAACCAACTCGTCATAGAAATTATCCGAACGGAAGATAAGGATATTGAACACGCTTTTGAATTTGGCCGTCCGGTCTGCTTTTTCCAACAGGACTACAACGGGAAAATTAAATATATGAACTTCACCGCTACTGTAAGTTTTGCCGACGAAGAACGAATGGTAGTGGTTTTGCCCGGCACGAGTGCTCTGCTCGATGTACAAAATGCCGATTATTTAGGAGTACAGTTATATTTTGACGAGACTTCTTACCGCGCTATGTTCAATGCACTTGAAGATGTTCTTCGCGCCAAAGGCAACCGGCTTGCCGAATTACGTGACACATTGCTCGGAACTCTTCCCATCCGTCGGAGAGAACTTTATCCGGTCCGGTTTCCCTGGTTGAATTCTACACAAGAAGAAGCTGTCAATAAAGTACTTTGCGCCAAAGATGTAGCGATTGTACATGGTCCTCCGGGAACCGGAAAAACCACTACTCTCGTAGAAGCCATTTATGAAACCCTACACCGAGAAAATCAAGTACTCGTCTGTGCACAAAGCAATACAGCCGTCGATTGGATTGCCGAAAAGTTGGTGGATCGCGGTGTCCCTGTGCTCCGTATCGGAAATCCGACACGCGTAAATGATAAAATGCTTTCATTCACGTATGAACGACGCTTTGAAAACCATCCGGCCTATACAGAACTATGGAGCGTGCGTAAATCCATTCGCGAGATAAGCGGACATATCCGCAAGGGAAATTATAGTGAGAGGGAAAGCATGCGCAATCGCATCAGCCGTCTGCGCGACCGCGCCACGGAACTGGAAATACTTATTAATGAAGATTTGTTCTCTTCCGCACGAGTCATCGCCTCCACACTTGTCAGTAGCAATCACCGCATTCTCGAAGGCCGCCGTTTCAGTACTCTTTTCATCGACGAAGCAGCACAGGCATTGGAAGCCGCCTGCTGGATTGCCATCCGTAAAGCCGACCGCGTTATTTTTGCCGGTGATCACTGCCAACTCCCTCCTACCATCAAATGCATCGAAGCTGCCCGTGGAGGATTAGATCAGACTTTAATGGAAAAGGTCGTAACAAACAAACCTGTTTCCGTTTCCCTTCTCAAAGTACAATATCGCATGAACGAAGCCATTATGCGCTTTCCTTCCGAATGGTTTTATAACAACCAGTTAGAATCTGCTCCCGAAGTACGCCATCGTGGCATCCTCGATTACGATACCCCTATGGTTTGGATCGATACCTCGGAATTGGAATTTCATGAAGAATTTGTAGGCGAAAGTTTCGGACGAATCAACAAACCCGAAGCAGACCTTTTAATACAGGAACTCAAAAATTACATTCAGAGAATAGGTGAAAATCGTGTATTCGACGAGCGAATCGACTTCGGGCTTATTTCTCCATATAAAGCCCAAGTGCAATATCTAAGAAACAAAATAAAAAGCAGCAGCTTTTTCCGCCCCTTTCGTGAATTAATTACTATAAACACCGTAGACGGCTTTCAAGGACAAGAAAGAGATGTCATCTTTATCAGCCTTGTACGAGCCAATGAAAATGGTCAGATAGGCTTTCTGAATGACTTACGAAGAATGAATGTCGCCATCACCCGTGCACGCATGAAATTAGTCATATTGGGAGAAGCCCAAACCCTGACCCGGCACGCCTTTTATAAAAAGCTGATGGAATACGTAGAAAAAATGATAAGTGATAAGTGATGAATAATGAGCGATTAGCGATAAGTGATTAGTGCCATGCGGATTATAGCGCAGCCATTAATCACTTATCACTTATTATTATTTTAATTGTTTTCCGGACGAAGTTTGCGAACCGTCACAGCAGTCTGCCACATTTCGCTCTCACGTAACTGACGAAGTTCTTCATTCAGTTTTTCACGATAATCCGGTTGAGAATTGCTGTCAATAGAGATTTGTGCTTCGTTACCGGTTTTTACACTCTCATATAATTGCTGCATCACCGGTTTGATGGCATCATGGAACGGGCCCATCCAGTCGAGCGCACCACGCTGAGCAGTAGTGGAACAGTTAGCATACATCCAGTCCATACCATTCTTTGCAAACAAAGGCATCAGAGACTGGGTCAACTCTTCTACTGTTTCATTGAATGCTTCAGAAGGTGTATGACCGTTCTCACGCAATGTTTCATATTGCGCCAGCAACAAACCTTGAATAGCACCCATCAATGAACCACGTTCTCCGGTCAAGTCAGAATAAACTTCACGTTTGAATGTCGTTTCGAACAGATAGCCCGAACCTACGCCAATACCCAAAGCTATCACACGATCATAAGCACGGCCGGTAGCGTCTTGGAAGATAGCGTAAGATGAATTCAATCCACGGCCTTCGAGAAACATAGTACGCAATGAAGTACCCGATCCCTTCGGAGCAACAAGGATTACATCCACATCAGCAGGAGGAATGATACCGGTACGTTCTTTATAAGTAATGCCGAAACCATGAGAGAAATAAAGAGCTTTGCCCGGAGTAAGATTCTTCTTCACAGTAGGCCATACCTCGATCTGAGCCGCATCCGAAAGCAGATATTGGATAATGGTTCCACGCTGGCATGCTTCGTCTATATCAAACAAAGTTTCGCCCGGCACCCAACCGTCAGCTACCGCTTTCTCCCAAGTCTTACCACCTTTACGCTGTCCGACAATCACGTTGAAACCATTATCACGCAGGTTCAGTGACTGACCGGGGCCCTGTACACCATAACCGATTACGGCAATTGTTTCATCTTTTAATACTTCACGAGCTTTTTCCAACGGAAATTCTTCGCGGGTTACTACATTTTCCATAACACCGCCAAAATTCATTTGTGCCATTTTTGTTTTTAATTTTTAAATGGTGGCATAGCCACCTGTTTATTATACAATCTAATTTTATCTTATTCAAATAATACCTTCGAACGGCAAACCACCTCTTCGCCGTTCTTTTTTACCTCTATGTGATATTCATTCTCCGAAACCTCTTCCTGAAAGAAAGATAATTGATCGCCATAGTAACTCTCGGCCACATAAGCCATTTCAAACCGGCGAATATGCTTTGTTTTATAAAGTTCTATAGGAAACAAATCCAGAATATGCTCAATATAACGGATACTGTTTACATGTCCGTTTATATCGATATCGCTATATTTGGCAGTAATCGTCGCCACAGGTTCTTTTGTAGTCACTTTAATACGCGACGGCTTTTCAATCGGACAAGGTTCGTCACAGACATAATCAACGATACTCCCTCCGTGCAATGTCAGCAAATCGGCCGGTTTACGGGTATTCAAATTAATCATTGCCCATACGGAACGGGCATATCCTATCTTTTTCCCATCTTTATTGATCACTGCAAAGTTACGATCTGTAAAAAGACGGTACACATTCTCCACCCATGTCTGAACGCTGAATTCCTCATACTGGTAAGGCATTTCATCCAACTCGATAGCCAGACGCGAAAGTACCCAAGTATAATTATCCTCATTCAGGGTTGCAATCCCAAAACCACGGTCACTGGCATGAAAGCCCGCACAGTTCAACAGATGATTACCCAATACTCCCATCGTCAGACGTCCGTTAAAATCTACATGAAACGGTTCTGCAACAAATCTGTAAGTTCCTATTTTATTATTTTCACTCATCTTCCTGTTGTTTCTTACTTTGATTATAACGCGTTTCCCGGTCGGCAAGGAATTCATTCACCCGTTCAAAACAACTGGTAGTAATGGCCACACGTCCCGAACGAACAAATTGTAAAACACAATTCAGTCGGCGCAGTTCACTGTAAAGAGCTGTAATTTCTTCACTCATCCCATTCTTTTCGACAATAGCAAACACCGGGTTTACCTCGACGATACGTGCATTGTACCTGCGTATAATCCGGGAAGCCTCCGGATTGGCCTGAAACTCCGGACTGGATACTTTATATAGGGCAATTTCATGGAAATAAATCTCATCGTCCGTGAAATAATGCGCTTGCAACACATCGATCTTTTTCTCGATCTGCTTCACCACCTTTTCAATCGTATCCTTATCCGTCCATGCCGTAATCGTATATTTATGTACTCCCTTAATAGAAGATGCCGACACGTTCAAGCTCTCTATATTAATCTGCCTGCGAGTAAATACAGCCGTTATCTGATTCAGCAATCCTGCTATATTCTCCGAATGTACAATCAGTGTATATAATGTCTTATCACTCATAACTTTCCATTTTTTTATTCACCTTCTCCTCTCTCGAATCTCCCTCAGCATTCCAGCAACATCTGATTCACCGAGCCGCCCGGAGGTGTCATTGGCAACACATTTCCCTCTTCAATCACACAAGCCTCCAACAGATAAGGACCCTCCGTCTTAATCATCTCCGCAATGGCTTCCGACAGTTCTTCACGGGACATCACACGCCGGGACGGAATATCATAAGCAGAAGCAATCTTCATATAATCCGGATTCATCATCGGAGTGAAAGAGTATTTGCGATTGAAAAACATCGCCTGCCATTGGCGTACATTCCCCAAAAAGTTATTATTCAGCACAATAATCTTCACGGGAGCTTTCTGTTCCATAATAGTACCCAATTCCTGGATATTCATCTGAAGTCCGCCATCACCCATAAAAACACAGACAGTGCGATCGGGACGCCCGAAAGTCGCACCGATAGCGGCAGGCAGTCCGAACCCCATCGTTCCCAAACCACCGGAAGTGATGATACTGCGCTCTTTACTATATTTAAAATAGCGGGCAGACATCATCTGATTCTGACCGACGTCCGTCACTAAAATAGCTTTATTATGAGTAGCTTCACTCACCGCGCGTACTACTTCGCCCATAGTGAGTGTATCGGACATCGGATGCAGTTCCGGACGAATCACCTTCTCCTCTTCCATCCGTTCATAATCCGTAAAGCTTTCCAGCCATTCGGTATGTGTATTGGCTTGCAGTAGCTCTGTCACGGCAACCAAGGTCTCTTTGCAATCACCCAGCACGGCTATGTCTGCATGCACATTCTTATTCACTTCCGCCGGATCGATATCAAAATGAATGACCTTTGCCTGTTTGGCATAGGTAGCCAGATTTCCCGTTACCCGGTCATCAAAACGCATACCCACCGCAATAAGAACATCACATTTATTCGTATTAATATTCGGTCCTAAGTTGCCATGCATCCCCAACATACCCTTATTCAAAGGATGATCCGTTGGCAATGCCGACAATCCTAACAAAGTACATCCGGCAGGTATTCCCGCCTTCTCGATGAAATTGCGCAATTCTTGTTGGGCATTTCCCAATTCTACCCCCTGGCCTACCAGTACCAACGGACGTTCCGCATTATTTATCAACCCGGCAGCAATTCTCACTGCCTCCGGGTCTGTATCGGGCACAGGAACATAGCTACGGATATAATCTAACTTCGTCGGAACATATCCGGCTTTCTCTACTTGTGCATTCTTAGCAAAATCGAGCACTACCGGACCGGGACGCCCGCTTTTTGCGATATAAAATGCGCGGGCTACCGCCCAAGGTACATCTTCCGCACGCCGGATCTGATAACTCCACTTCGTAATAGGCTGGGTAATACCGACAAGATCGACTTCCTGAAAAGCATCCGTTCCCAAAAATACAGTACCTACCTGTCCTGCTATCACTACAATAGGAGTACTGTCGATCATCGCATCGGCAATACCTGTTATCGTATTGGTAGCTCCGGGACCACTCGTAACGAGGCAGACTCCCACTTCACCCGATGAGCGTGCAAAACCTTGTGCCGCATGAGCTGCCCCCTGTTCGTGCCGAACCAATATATGATTCAACGTATCCCGATGATCATACAGAGCATCGAATACCGGCATGATAGAACCTCCCGGATACCCAAAAATGGTCTCTACTCCCTGATATTCAAGAGAACGCATCAATGCTTCTGCGCCCGAAATTAAGTCTTTCATAATCCATAAATCAAATTCATAATTCTAAATCATTCTCACCGCTCCCTTATCAGCAGAGCTCACCATGCTGGCATAAGCTTTCAGACTCTTCGGAACAAACCGTTCCCGAGTTACCGGAGCCATCGGACGCGCAGCCAGTTCTTCATCAGTCAGTTTCACATTGATAGTACGCTCAGGAATGTTTATTTCAATCCAGTCTCCGTCTTGTATCTTACCGATATTCCCACCGGCCGCAGCCTCCGGAGAAATGTGTCCGATACTCAATCCCGACGTTCCGCCACTAAAACGGCCATCAGTAATCAACGCACACTCTTTTCCTAAATGTCTGGACTTAATATAAGAGGTGGGATACAACATTTCCTGCATTCCCGGACCACCCTTGGGCCCCTCATTCGTAATGACGACCACATCGCCACTGACCACTTTTCCACCTAAAATACCTTCACAAGCAGCTTCTTGCGAATCGAAAACTTTGGCCGGACCGGTAAATTTCCAGATACTCTCGTCTACACCGGCTGTCTTCACAACACAACCGTCTTGAGCTATATTTCCTTTCAAGACAGCCAATCCGCCGTCTTTGCTATAAGCGTGTTCCAAATCACGGATACATCCGCCGGCACGGTCCGTGTCGAGCTCCTTATAATAAGCATCCTGAGAGCCCAATACGAGATTGAATTTTCCGGCTGCCGCACTTGCATATTTTTTCAACGCTTTCTCACAAACATTCGGACTGGTAATGCAGAACTTATCGATCGCCCCGGCCAATGTCATACCATCCACCCGACGGACAGTCGTATCTACGAGCCCTCCTTTTGCCAACTCGTTCATAATGGCTATAATACCTCCTGCACGGTTCACGTCCTGAATGTGATATTTCTGCGTATTAGGAGCCACTTTACACAGACAAGGACTTTTACGGGACAACATATCGATATCATCCATCTTAAAATCGACTTCCGCCTCATGGGCAACGGCCAACAGATGAAGAACCGTATTCGTAGATCCTCCCATAGCGATATCGAGCGTCATGGCATTCAAGAAAGCCTCACGGGTAGCGATGCTCCGGGGCAATACACTCTCGTCTCCTTCTTCGTAATATTTAAAAGCATTCTCCACAATCAGTTTAGCAGCGTCCTTGAAGAGCTCGGTACGGTTCTCATGAGTAGCTACAATCGTTCCGTTGCCGGGAAGCGCCAACCCGATGGCTTCATTCAGACAGTTCATCGAGTTTGCCGTAAACATACCCGAACAACAACCACAAGTAGGACAAGCATTTCTTTCTATATCAGCCACATCGCTATCACTTACACTGTCATCGGCCGATTTGATCATAGCATCGATTAAATCAAGATGCTGACCGTTCCATTCACCGGCCTCCATCGGCCCCCCCGATACAAATACGGTAGGGATGTTCAATCGCATGGCAGCCATCAGCATTCCCGGAGTAATTTTATCACAATTGCTGATACACACCATTGCATCCGCCTTGTGGGCATTCACCATATACTCTACGCTATCTGCTATAATATCACGGGAAGGAAGCGAATAGAGCATACCGTCATGGCCCATGGCAATACCGTCATCAATAGCAATCGTATTGAATTCCGCAGCAAAACAGCCTAATTTTTCAATCTCCGCTTTCACCAATTGTCCTATTTTATGTAAATGTACATGTCCGGGCACAAACTGCGTAAACGAATTCACGATAGCGATAATGGGCTTCCCCATCTGTTCTTTTTTCATACCGTTGGCCCCCCATAAAGCGCGGGCACCTGCCATGCGGCGGCCTTGCGTACTGAATGAACTGCGTAATTGCTTTTTCATTTCCTGATTTCTTTTTAATTAAAGAGCCTTCCCCACGATAGTGAGAAAGGCTCTAATTATTTCATTTTATGGTACGAATACATACACAACCTTTCTCACGCTCTTGATGTGACCACCACGACGCGAATAATATGCAGGACTGCCAGGTTAATAGATGTATGAGTATTCATATCTTATTTCTTCTGTTAATTGTGCTGCAAAGGTAAGGGCTTTTTTATTATATCCAAACAAATTGAAGAAAAAAATCACCTAAAATTGAATAATCGTAAGAAAAGAGGGGTTTTATATCTAATTTTATCACTTTATAGTTCTAAAAGGAACCATTTTTCAAGTGCAACCGGATTGTGATAAAAGCGCTTAATAATCTGAAATTTACATAGTGTATTCTGACTGCCTAATAAATTATTCGTATCTTTGCAGCTACGCGGATATCCGCAATTACTAACTATATACAAAAATAAATGGAAACAGCAGAAAACAAGTACATCACCGTAGCGTATAAACTGTACACTACAGAAGATGGAGAAAAAGATTTAGTAGAAGAAGCCAAAGCAGAGCATCCATTCCAATTCATTTCCGGCTTGGGTACTACACTCGAAGCTTTTGAAAGCCAGATAGCCCCACTTAATAAAGGAGATAAATTCGAGTTCACCATTTCATCTCAGGATGCTTATGGCGAGTACAACGAAGAACATGTACTGGATTTACCCAAACATATTTTCGAAATCGACGGCAAATTCGATAACGAACGTATCTTTGCAGGTAATGTAGTACCTTTAATGGATTCCGAGGGCCGTCGCATGAACGGAACAGTAGTGGAAGTGAAACCCGATGTAGTAGTAGTTGACATGAACCACCCGTTGGCAGGTGCTGATCTGACTTTTGTCGGTGAAGTAATTGAAAGCCGTCCGGCCACCAACGAAGAAATACAGGAAATCGTAAACATGATGGGCGGCGGTTGCAGCTGCGGTTGTGGTGATTGTGGCAGCGACTGCGGTGACCATGAATGCGGCGAAGGCTGCGGATGCCATTAATAGTTGAAAGTTGAAAATTGAAAGTTGAAAGTTAGCTGCGCTATCATGCTGCATAGTAACTTTCAACTTTCAATTTTCAACTTTCAACTAAAACAAGCTTTTGGCTAACAGCGTTTGTGAGTCATAATATCCAATACCACCCTGTCCGTCTCATTCATACTTTGCGAACCGATACGGGTCAAGTTACGGATACTTTGATCGACATCCTCATCGATAATCCCTTCCACAGATGTCACACATCGATTTTCCATGGCCATTACGGCTGAAAGAACTGCGGTAGAAACACCGGTCGTTACTTTCAATGAACAACTGGGCTTTGCACCGTCACAAATCATTCCCGTCAAATTGGCGATCATATTTTGTACTGCATAAGCAACTTGTTCATAGTTTCCTCCCATCAGCCACGTAATGCCACAGCTCGAACCGGTAGCTGCTACTACACAACCACAGAGCGCGGATAAACGCCCCAGACTCTGTTTTATGTAAATCACCGTGAGATGGCTTAACATTAAGGCGCGGATAAGTTCCTCTTCCGATTTGCCATTCTCTTCTGCAAAAATCAGAACAGGTAAAGTTGCTGATATTCCCTGGTTACCACTACCCGAATTGCTCATTACCGGAATCATAGCTCCTGCCATACGGGCATCACAAGCTGCCGAAGTATAAGAAAGAATATGAGAAAAGACACTGTCACCCATTATCTGATGCTCATACCGTCCACGAAGTACCTTTCCCAAAGCATGCCCGTAATCTCCCTGAAAAGAGCTCTCGGCAGCAGCTTTGTTCAACCGGGCTGTCTCAAGAATAAAACGGATCTCCTCCAACGGGGCGGTTAAAGCAAAATCATAAACTTTCTTTAAGTTCAGGTCCAAGTTCTGCTCGTCCTGTTCTTCTGTTCCGACAGGTTGTTTACTAAACAATATTTCTTCACCGCGTGCTATATATATAAAGGTGGTATGCCCACCGGCAATAATTGCCGTAGCTACTTTCCCTTCTGCTTCGCAAAGCACTTCAATATAAAGTTTTTCCGCAATACCTTCTTTCAACGAAATACAGACACGCTTCTCATTTATATACTGTTTTCCCAACTTTACAGCCTCCGGTGTACTATCCTTTAATACTTCAAGCTGATACTCCGACTTTCCGATAATAGCCCCCAAGGCCACAGCGATAGGCAAACCGATCATCCCCGTTCCAGGAATACCTACCCCCATTGCATTTTTCAAAATGTTGGCACTCAAAAATACCTTTATATTCTCCGGCTTTGTTCCCAGTGTTTCTACAGCTTTTGCCACACACAACGCTACCGCAATAGGTTCTGTACAGCCAATAGCCGGAATCACCTCACGCCTCACCAAATCGATTATCTGTTTCCTTTCCGATTCAATCATGACTTTGCTATATTAATTGCTACAAATGTAATGAATATACTCTTTATATACACTAAAGTTTCAGATTTTATAAGCAGAATATGATTAAAACCACTCAACAATTTTGCCAGTTTTTCAATACAAAATATTCCATTATAAATCTCAAATTTATTCAATATTCCATAGATAATTTAACATTTAGAATATAAAAAGCTACTTCAATTATTTCATTAATAAAAACTCAATAAACTCTAATTAGTTCAGAAATACCGAGAAAAATAAAGAATTGATGAAAGTAGAATCATTCGATCAGAATCATATTACTTTAGGATTGGAACACTAAATTTTAAAAATAGACCTATTATATTGATTTTCAGTCTCCACTTTTAAAGAAATAGTATAAAAAGAACATAAAAAGACAAACCAAGATTTGATAAGTAGAATTTTAAACTTAACTTTGCACCACAGTTTTTTACGAATATTCCATCTTAATAAATTCATAACCAATAAAATATAATGAAATTAAAAACAATAATAACGAGTATATGCATTAGTTTATGCCTCGGTTCTTGTATCCAAGACGAAGCACCCAATGCAGAAGCAGATATTATATCATGTGTACTGCCCGATCCCAGCATTTTAAAATCAGATCCTACCATAACAAATAACAGTGTTATACTTATGGCTTATTCAAATATAAAAGATGGTATCAAACAGATAGCGCCTTCTTTCTCTTTAACTGAAGGAGCCACTATTTATCCACCGAATGGTACGGTACGAGACTTCTCTGAACCTCAAACTTACATTGTCACCTCTCAAGACGGACTATGGCAAAAGGAGTATAAAGTATTTGTGGATACCACTAATGTAAAACCTCAATTCAGTTTTGAGCATTGGAGAATCAAAGAAGGAACCAATGGTAAAAAATGGTATGAATTTTATGAAATAACCGATGCCGGACAGGAACAACCAATATGGGCAACAGCAAATCCCGTATATGCAATTATAGGAAGCGATGACCCTTTTACACATCCCACCGTTTCATACGATAAAGGTTATATAGGAAAAGGTGTGAAACTCGAAACTAAGACTACTGGTGCTTTTGGAGTAATGGTAGGTATGCCTATTGCCGCCGGAAATCTTTTCATAGGTTCATTCGATACACAAATAGCTATACCTAAGCCTCTGGAAGCAACTCAATTCGGTATGCCAATGGCTTTCAATCGTAAACCGATAGCATTTTCTGTATGGTATCAGTATACACCGGGAAAAGAGTTCACAGATAAAGATCAAAATGTCATTGAAAACAAAACCGATGTTTTTGATTTATATGCCATACTTTATGAGTCAGCAGATGGTAAAAAGCTGGACGGCTCTATCAATTTCAATGAAGATTGTATTATAGGTATTGCGCGAGTAAATGCTCCTGAGCCAAGTAAAGAATATAAAAATTTATATATTCCTTTTGTCTATCGCAAAGACCCTGATCGTGAAAAGTTATCAAAAGGGGAATATTATATGGCAGTAGTATTTTCATCGAGCCGGAACGGAGCTTATTTTGAAGGTGCCGTAGGTAGTACACTGATCATAGATGAAGCCAAATTAATACTTGAAGGTGATAACGAATAATACAAATATAAAATGAATAAAAAGATAATTTCCTTGTTACTTCTGCTTAGTATCGGTTGCTATACAACAATAGTACAAGCACAAGAGGAAAGAAACCAGAGTATATTAAAATCGTTGACTAAAGGATTAGAATATCGATTAAAAGCCGGATTTAACATTGGAGGCACTTCTCCCCTGCCCCTACCGGCAGAAATCAGAAAAATTAACAGTTATAATCCTACAACTGCCTTTTCTATTGAAGGAGACGTCGTAAAGACATTTAATAATAAATGGGGAATAAGTACCGGAATACGTTTAGAAACAAAAGGTATGAAAACCGATGCTACCGTAAAAAACTATCATATGAAAATGATAGCCAGTGACGGAGGGGAAATGGAAGGACAATGGACTGGTGGAGTAACTACTACCGTAAAGCAATCTTTACTGACAATTCCAGTTCTGGCTATTTATAAAGTCAGTAAACGATGGGAATTAGAGTTAGGTCCTTGGTTTTCTTATCTTACTTCCGGAGAATTCTTCGGAACTGCTTATGACGGCTATATCAGAGATGTAGATCCTACAGGTGAGAAAGTTAATGTTCTATCCGCTACCTATGATTTCAATAATGACCTACGTTCTTTCCAGTGGGGACTACAATTAGGAGCCCAATGGAGAGCATTTTCGCATTTGAACGTAACTGGGAATGTGACATGGGGAATGATGTCTATTTTTAAAAAAGATTTCGATACTATCACATTTGATATGTATCCGATATATGCGAACTTAGGATTCGCCTATGTGTTCTAAACATAAACGTTTAAAAAGAATTATTATGAAACAAAAATTACTTAAAGTAATGATTGCTTTTATTGCAATCGTAATGCCTAATCTTAGTTATGCACAAAGCCAGGAAGCTGCTGGTACGTACAATGGTACATTGGGGGTAAAAGTAGGAGGAATGCCCGCAGGGGACAGTACGGAAGACATTTATATCATAGCAGAAGATGCTAATCATATCAGATTAGAAATCAGAAATTTTAAGTTTTCTGTCGGGGGTTCAACCATAGAACTCGGAGATATCATAATCCCAAGTGTAGAATTACAGAAAGACGGAAATACAATCGTCCTTCTTCCCAAAGAAGATGTTAAAGTCAATTTACCGGACCCTATCGGTGAAGTTAGTGTAGATCTAAACAGATCCACAATAGTAGATAAAGAGATATCATTGATTCTTGTTGTAGAGACGACATACCCCGCACAATTAATAGTCGACGTTACATTTGAAGGAACCCAAACAAGTGGAAGCGGAATACAAAGCACTACTACAGAAAAACCAGTTGTGTATTACAATGCTGAAATAGATGCGCTTATCGTAGAAGGAGCAGAAAATCAAAAATATAACATTTATAACATAACCGGTGTACAAACTCTATCAGGTATCTTAAATACCAAAGAGATCAATGTAACAGCTTTACAAAGAGGTATATATCTGATCAAAATAGGAGATAACACGGTGAAATTCATAAAAAAATAAATTTCACAATCATTCCCAAATCAAGCTCCATCACAGATTATAATTACAATCTGTAGATGGAGTTTGACTTTTATAATCATCCACAATTAAGAATAGATATGTCATACAAAAGCACTCTCTTCAAGGCCCTTTTCTTTACTTTGGCCATCCTTCCTATTATTCTATCCGCCCAGTCAATATCGCTCCCACAGCTTTCTGAAAAAGCTTTTGTTTCTGTTATTACCTGTTCGGCTACTCCGGATTACGAAGGAGGTTTTGGACATAGTGCACTACGCATTCAAGATGCCACTTTAAATATAGATGTAATCTTTAATTTCGGATCATATTCAGATAAACAGTCTTTCTTCGCGTACAAAATCCTCCAAGGAACAGTTATATCATATCTAGATGGAGAACCTTTTAAGAAATTCGCCGATCGATATAAAAACGATGGAAGAGGCATTAATGAATACTATTTAAATATCAGCAAAGAACAAAAACAAAGCCTATGGGAAGAATTAAACCGAATCCTCATTAGTGGAGATCGCTTTTACAAATTCAAAGTTCCAACAAACAATTGTAGCACACAGTTAAGAGACGTGTTATTCAAACAATGTAAATGGGATAAGGATGCTTTTCAAGTGAATAACATCAATCAGACTTATCGAGACATCGAGCAATCAGATCCATTACAAAATAGCTGGTTACATCTATTATTTAACGTTGTGATCGGTCCTAAAGCAGACGATCCAATAAGTTTATACCAAGCAGCCTTCAATCCTGGCGGTCTAATAGAGCTCTTGAAAGAAGTACGTCAGAATAATGAACCAATACTCATGGCTTCGCACAAGATTTGTTCTCCTACCGTATTCAAACAAGCACCCAATACTGCCATTACACAAAGTTTTTTTTCTCTACTGCTATTGATTGCATGCATCCTTTCTTATTTACAATTAAAAAAAGGAAAACAATATATATGGTTTGACAGATTGTTATTTTTTCTCAGTGGAATATTCGGATGTCTCTTGATCAGCCTCATCATTACTTCAGAAATAGAATTAGTAAACAGTAATTGCAACATTTTATGGGCATTACCTACTAATTTAATGTTGGCATTCGTCTTCAAAAGAAACAGTACTGCCAAATGGATAAAAATATGGCTAAGCCTCACTTGCTTGTCTCTCCTTGCATTTCCCATAAGTGTTGTTATTAGTGGTCAAATTATCCCTATCGAGATATATCTATTCGCAGCTACAATCTTTATCAGAATATTATCTGATTTAAAAACATATATTTAATATTACCAATAACTTTCATATCAGTTCTGCAGTAATGAAACTATTAGTTGCAATACGATGAAACTAATGGTTCCGTATAGTAGAAACGAATAGTTTCATCCATATGGAACGAATGGTTTCAATACATTACAACAAAAAATATCCCTCAAGTGCAAAAATGAAATGCACTTGAGGGAATTTTTCTTTTATAATATAGATTCTAAATCAGTTTTCTACTTTATTTTTTAATAAATTTAGTTTTACCTGATTCTGTTTCAATAAAATACATACCCGTCTTAAGACTACTAACATCTACTTTATTAATTAAAAGAGTTCCTTCATCAATAGCTTTACCGGATATATCATAAATTACATATTCGCTATTCTCGGTTACTCCATCAATATAAAGAGATTCAACTGCCGGATTCGGATAAACGGAAATCGCATTGTTTGCCGTCATATTTCCAATACCTACAGCTTTTAGAGTAGTCACTTCTATTGCTTCGGAAGCTAACGAAAGTTTATCATTATAAACTGCCTTGACCGTATACGTATAAGCTGTATTCGATTTCAGACCTTCAACTTTATAACTTGTTACTATTCCAACCTCTAAATCATTATATCCTTCTACGATAGCATCGTCTTCTTTCACTGTGAGCAAGTAGTTGGTAGGCTCCATAGAAGCAGGAGTTTCCCAATTAGCTACAAAAGTTGTAATATTTATTTCTGTTGCAGCCAATGCTTTTACAGCAGGCACCAAAGTGGTAACTTCAACTCTATTAGATTCTTTCGAAACCTGTTCACCATAAACAGCTTTTACTGTATAAGTATAAGCCGTATTTACTTTCAAGTTTTCTACTTTATAAGTTACTACAGTTCCAACTTCCAAGTCATTGTATCCTTCTACTGCGGCATCACCTTCTTTCACTGTAAGAAGATATTGGGTTGGTTCCATAGAATCAGGAGCTGTCCAGTTAGCAACAAATGCATTCTCTTCGATTTCAGTTGCATCCAATGCTTTCACTGCAGGTACCAATGTAGTAACAGTTATCTCATTAGAAACCTTAGATATAAGTTCACCGTAAACAGCTTTCACAGTATAAGTATAAGCCGTATTTACTTTCAAGCCTTCTACCTTATAGCTTGTTACAGCAGCAACATTTAAATCTTTATATCCCTCTACGACTTCATCACCCTCTTTCACCGTCAAAAGATAGTTTGTCGGTTCCATAGAAACGGGAACTTCCCAATTAGCAACAAAGGCATTTTCCTCAATATCTGTTGCGGCTAATGCTTTCGTTGTAGCGACTAAAGTTCTCACTTCAATCGGTTCGGAAGCTTTCGCTACATTCTTACCATAAACGGCTTTTACGGTATATGTATAAACTGTATTCTTTTTAAGACCTTCTACCTTACAATTTAGAACAGTTCCAACCTCTTTCTCCACATAAGCTTCTACCACAGCATCCCCTTCTTTCACTGTCAGTAAATAGTTAGTAGGTTGTATTGAAACAGGAGCTTCCCAATTAGCAACAAATGCATTTTCTTCAATGTCCGTAGCAACCGCTCCTTTTATAACAGGAACAGTAACCACCTCAATAGCTTGTGAAGCACCTGATGTTACCTTATCATAAACAGCCTTCACTACATAAGTATAAGTGGTATTTTCCGTCAAACCTTCTACATTGTAGCTTGTCACATTTCCTACTTCTTTATCATTGTATTCCCCAACAATAATATCGCCCTGCTTAACAGTTAACAAATATTTTGTCGGTTCTACGGAAGGTACTTCCCAGTTAGCAACAAATGCACTTCCTTCAATATCAGTAGCAGCTGCCACATTCACTGCAGGTACTCCGGTAGCAACACAAAACTCTTCAGATACCATCGGATAGTTGGTAGTAACCACACGAACTTTATAATTGCCAGCCATCAAATCCTCTTCTATATCAGCAATAAGTTGCCCGCTCTTATCTGTTACAATTTCAGTCAGAACTTTCGGATTTGCAAAGCTTCCTGTTGCATCAGACAATTCCAATGAAACGACATTAGCCTTCTTATCTATATTGGAAGGAGACATTGTACCCACCAAAGTATAATCAACAGTTATCTTTTCTCCCGGTTGATAAACACTCTTCGTTAATTTCAAGACCGGTTTATAGATAAGCAACATATCATCAATCAATACCTGATCTCCATCTGTTCCTTTACCCGGAGTTGAATTTGTGGCAAATGTAACCAACATATAATCAGCAGAAGTCGGTCTTTCAAACTTATCTACTTTCAATGAGTCTTTCCAATATTGACTATTATTCATCTTCTCATAGAAAGCATCAAAATTTTTCAATTCATAATCAAAAGGAATAGAAAGACGTTGCCAGCCACCACTCGGAGACACAGCCGGATAATTCATCTCCGCTTTTGCCACAGCGTGCAAAGAATCTAATGTTGCAGACGGATCAGCATAATTATACGCATCGTGTATCGTAGCTGCCACACGAGCCGTCCATGCAGTACTGCCGCTATAAGAGAAATTCACCCATACAGTTAACGAATCTGGGCGAGCACCATTCAATGGTTGATTAAACTCCGGTTCCTCCATTATAGTTCTGTTATGATTGGCCTGATCAGTTGCTACCATACTACCGGAATTGATTTTACCGCAAGTCAAATTACCATTAGCAGGAACTCCGAATACGGCTTTCGTCCAAATACGAACGCTCTGACTGCCATTACTTCCCGGACGCACAATCTCAGATTTCTCCATATGCACATTCTTCGTAAATCCAGCCAAACTACCACCACCACTCATAAATGAGTTCCATCCTACAGGTTCGGCTTCATCCCCTTCTTTTTCCCAAGCTTCAAAAGTACTATTTGTTAACTGAGTTCCATAATCTACTCCAGTAGTTACCGCAACCGGCAAAGAAGTAGTTATAGCATCACCTTCCTGATTGTAAGCGACAACAACAAGAGTATAAGTTACAGAAATATCCAATCCTCTAAACAAGTATTCACAATCAGTTGTTTCCACACTGCTAACCAGACCCGACTTACCGGTAATGGTAGCGCCATAATGATCAGCACCTTCAACAACTTCCCAAGCAACCAAAACTTCCCGTCCATCTACCGAAACCACTTTTGCAGACACTTCACCCGTAGTCACAACTATTTCATTTGAAGCCAAAGAAGTTGTTTCACCTTTTACAGATTGTACAGTATAAGTATAAGTCGTATTTTGTCTCAACCCTTCTACAATAACAGAAGTAACATCTCCTACAGCAAGTGCATTGTAAGCATCCAAGACAACACCTTCTTTTTTCACTGTGATCTTATAACCGGTCGCTCCATCCACCTTGTTCCATTTTGCAACGAACGAAGCACCTTTTATATCTTCAGCCGGGAAAGCTACAATACTACTGGAAGAGAATGCTTCAACTGAATATGTAACATTCACGTCGCTGGCAGGCATTACAAAAGTAGAATAATTCACTAATTTTGTACCAGTTACAGCCAAATCTTTAATAAGATAACCGTCTTCCACTGTAGATGTCAAAGTCACAGTTTCGCCTGCAGAAGCGTACTCCGGACCATTCACAACTCCATATTCCTGTTTTTCCGGATAACCTATTTTGTAAACAGCAGAAATATTTTCTCCAGCAAATACTGGCATACTCTCACCTTGTCCCCAAGTTCCTGCATTGCCATCAGCTGCATTCAGTAAATAAGCCACTTCACCAGAAGCAAAGCTTGCAACCGCTTTTGCCTGCACTTGCTCTTGAATTCCTTGTTCCTGATTTGAATTTACTGCTCCCAAATAAATTTCATTTTCCAAATAATAACAATTGGAAATCGTTCCATTAGATTTTCCCGCAATATTTCCATAAATGGTATCATTGGAAGCAGGAAGAGTAGGTTCATTATTTATCACATAGCTATTGACAACCGTACCCGATTCGATAACACCGACAAGTCCGCCTACCAAACCATTTTGCTTAGCCAAATTATCAGCTCCTTTATCAAACGGAAGATGCACAGTCCCCGAAAATCCGCAATTAGATATTACACCACTCCCTTTTAAGATAGAAGCAATACCTCCTACAGAAGGGCAGCTGGTACCCGATTTTTCATTAGCAAAAGTACTTCCGGTTATTACGATATTTTTAACAGTACCTCCATCGATCGTATGAAATAACCCCCAAGCCTTAGCCTGGCTTTCATCTTTATACGACATAGCAGTAATGGTATGTCCCATACCATCAAATGTACCTTTAAAGCCTGCTGCACCGAGAGACACCCATCCATATTTCGACATGTCAAGGTCTGCTGCTAATTTCACTGTTTTACCTTCGAATGCATCAGTTGCACTTGCTACCGCAAAAGCCCCCATTTCTGCCGGAGTAGAAATCGTATATTCTGAAGCAGTAGCATCATACCATCCTGTGTCATAAGCATACTTATTTCCATAGTCCTTACCGCCATCTATCCAGTTTGTCAAGTCTTTATTCCCGGCATAAATGCTCTGGAATGCACAAAGAAAGACAGAAACAACAACAAAAAGTAATCTTCTTTTATTCATATTCTTTCATTATTGATTAAAAACGCTGCAAAGTAACAACAGTTTCCATTTTTAAACAAGGTCTATTTCTACTAATTTATATCCTATTACTAAAGTATCCCTTCTTTTTTAAACTATAAATCATTAGTATATGGAAATATATCTTTCTTCTTTTATGTTCTATAACTCAAGTAATGTAGTCTATTTATAAAAATATACCTATATTTGTGCATCAATAAACCAAAAGATTATGGAACAAGAATTACCTAAAATAGACATAACAGAAGATTTTGTTATAGGTAGTAATGCCGATATTGATCTTAATATATTGAACTTATACACACGATATCCGTGTAGACTTAAGGCTGAAATATTTGTATTGTGCATGAATGGTAGCATTGAGGCAAGTATTAATTTGTCCGAGTATACCATAAAGAAGAATGATTTCGTAACCCTTTCACCAGGAAGTATCATCCAGATAAACAAAATAGAAGGAGATCTAAAACTTTATTTCATGGTATTTTCTTCTGAATTTATCAATGGGTTAAACAAAAACAAGTCTATTATCGACCTAATTTATATTACAAAGAGCCATCCGGTTTTGTCACTGCCTGAAGAGTTTGCCTCTATCTACGAAGAGTTTTTTTGGCTCATGATGAAAGTATATTATAAAAAACGGTCTCCTTACAATCCTGAAATTTTAAAATGCATGCTTCTTTCCATTCTATATAGGTTGAGTGATATGTATCATGAACAACCCATCCGAAGCGAAACAGGTTCAAGCAGAAGTGAGGAAATATGTAAAACATTTGGTCATCTGGTTATCCAGCATTATACTCAAGAACGAAATATTACATATTACGCAAAACAAATGAATATAACGCCTACTCACTTGAGTAACACTGTAAAACATGTTACAGGCAAGACTGTTATGGATATTATCTCGGAAGTTGTCATAGTAGATGCCAAAGCACAATTGAAATCGACTAACATACCGATACACGAAATTGCAGAATCTCTGAATTTCCCGAACGTATCTTTCTTTGGAAAATATTTCAAACGCCTGACAGGTATGAGTCCGCAACAATATCGGAACAGCGATAAATAAAAGCAAAGGTAATAACTTTAGTGTCGGATAAATTGTTATATTTGCAATATACAATTTCTTAAATCACACAACATCATGTTTAATTCATTTGGAAATATATTCAGGCTAACCAGTTTTGGAGAGTCACATGGAAAAGGTATCGGTGGAGTTATAGACGGTTTTCCGGCAGGTATCAGGATCGATGAAGAGTTCGTACAGAAAGAACTCGACCGTCGTCGTCCCGGACAATCGGCTATCACTACCTCGCGTAAAGAAGCGGACAAGGTGGAATTCCTATCGGGCATCTTTGAAGGAAAATCGACCGGTTGCCCTATCGGCTTTATCGTATGGAACGAAAACCAGCATTCCAACGACTACAACAATCTGGAAAATGTATATCGCCCGTCACATGCGGACTATACTTATAAGGTGAAGTATGGCATCCGGGATCATCGCGGCGGAGGACGCTCATCGGCCCGTGAAACGATTTCACGCGTTGTAGCCGGTGCTTTGGCCAAATTAGCATTAAACCAATTAGGAATTCATATCACGGCTTATACATCACAAGTAGGCCCTATCAAGTTGGAAGGGAATTATACAGATTACGATCTGGACTTGATTGAGACCAATCCGGTACGTTGCCCGGATCCGGAAAAAGCAAAAGAGATGCAGGATCTTATCTATAAAATAAAAGGAGAAGGCGATACCATTGGCGGAGTACTGACTTGTGTTATCAAAGGATGCCCCATCGGACTGGGACAGCCGGTGTTCGGTAAGCTGCACGCGGCATTGGGTAATGCCATGCTGAGTATTAATGCAGCCAAAGCGTTTGAATATGGAGACGGTTTCAAAGGCTTAAAACAAAAAGGATCGGAACAAAACGATGTATTCTACAATCATAACGGACGCATCGAAACGCGTACTAACCACTCAGGAGGAATCCAGGGTGGTATTAGTAATGGACAAGATATTTTTTTCCGTGTCGCATTTAAACCGGTAGCTACTGTGCTTATGGAACAGGAAACCGTAAACATCGATGGTATCGACACCACTCTGAAAGCACGCGGACGGCATGATCCCTGCGTTTTACCACGTGCCGTTCCTATCGTGGAAGCAATGGCTGCCATGACAATACTCGATTATTACTTATTGGATAGAATGACACAAATTTAGGAGTTAGGAGCTGGTAGTTAGAATCTATGCAGCGTGTTGTTTGAAGACCAACTACTGACTACCAGCTACTAACCACCAACTACCAATTCCAGCTACTAACTACTAACTACTAAAAAATGGCTTATATTAAAGATTATATTGCAGTAAACGAACCGAAGATGATGGAAGATTTGTTCAGCCTCATCCGTATCCCAAGTATCAGTGCACTACCGGAGCACCATGATGATATGCTGGCATGTGCACAACGTTGGACACAATTGTTACTGGAGGCGGGGGCTGATGAAGCTATCGTAATGCCTTCTCAAGGAAACCCGATCGTATTCGGACAAAAAATTGTAGACCCGAATGCAAAAACAGTGCTTGTATATGCCCACTATGATGTGATGCCGGCCGAACCTTTAGAATTGTGGAAAAGTAAACCGTTTGAGCCTGAAATACGCGACGGACATATCTGGGCACGTGGCGCGGATGACGACAAAGGGCAGGCATTTATTCAAGTGAAAGCTTTTGAATATCTGGTCAAAAACGACTTATTAAGAAACAATGTGAAATTCATTTTCGAAGGGGAAGAAGAAATTGGTTCACCCAGTCTTGAAGCCTTCTGTGAAGAGCACAAAGAACTACTGAAAGCAGATATCATATTGGTATCGGATACCAGTATGCTGGGCGCCGACCTGCCCTCATTAACCACCGGCCTACGTGGACTGGCTTATTGGGAAATAGAGGTGACCGGACCAAACCGCGACCTTCATTCCGGACATTTTGGTGGTGCGGTAGCCAATCCTGTCAATGTGCTCTGTAGCATGATAAGCAAAGTGATAGATGCCGACGGTCGTATCACTGCCCCCGGTTTCTATGACGATGTGGAGGAAGTACCTCAAGCAGAACGGGAAATGATTGCACACATCCCATTCAATGAAGAGAAATATAAAGCTGCTATCGGGGTGAAAGAATTATTCGGTGAAAAAGGATACAGCACCCTCGAACGTAATAGCTGCCGTCCGTCATTCGATGTTTGCGGTATATGGGGAGGATATACGGGTGAAGGCTCCAAAACAGTTCTTCCTTCGAAAGCATTTGCCAAAGTATCCTGCCGGTTAGTTCCCCACCAGGATCATCATAAAATATCAGAACTGTTTGCAGATTACATCCGTTCCATTGCCCCGGAAACAGTACAAGTTAAAGTGACTCCGATGCATGGCGGACAAGGGTATGTATGTCCGATTTCCCTTCCGGCTTACCAAGCTGCTGAAAAGGGATTCGAAGTTGCATTCGGCAAGAAACCGTTAGCAGTACGCCGTGGAGGAAGCATTCCTATCATCTCTACTTTTGAACAGGTATTGGGAATCAAAACCGTATTAATGGGATTTGGTTTGGAATCAGATGCCATCCATTCTCCCAATGAAAATTTCTCATTGGATATCTTCCGAAAAGGAATCGAAGCGGTAGTAGAATTTTATAAGGAATACGGAAAATAGTGAGGAGTTGGTAGTTAGGAGTAAGGAGTTAGAAGTTCCATGCGGCATATAGCGCAGCCTACTACTAACTACTTACTACTTACTACTAACTACCAACTACTAACTATCAACTACTCCCTGTCTACGGAAGTCTGAACAGGAAATTAAAGCCTTTGCTTTCCTTAAAATCCTTATTCGCTTCACCGGCATAAATTTCGCCATTAGTCAGTGTTAACTTCTTCACACCAACTTTCGGACTAAAGTCTACCTTCTTTAAATCAATCCAAAAAAGATTGGGAGTCAATGTCGACTCAAAGTAATAGACCCGATCCTTTTGGTCGGAAACAGAACGCCAACGGGTAGACGAGATATGTGGCTTATCCGGAGTAGAAATACCGAATGGCACAGATACATTCCGCATTATGCTCAGTACACTGGGGACTGCTATTTTCGGATCGGCAGTCTGCGGTATGGCATGTACATAAAATGAAGCACGCACAAAACGGTCGCTCGAACGATTGGTACCGGGCAACATTTGCAGACCACCCACTTCCTTCCAATAATCATTCACAGCCAACTGAAGATCATAACGTGGTGAATTAGTCATCACTTGATATTGTTTACCTTCGTGAATAATCAGATTTCCGTCGATATACTCTAAAACAGCCGTATTACCCGTTTCATCGGTAATTGCCATGTGCAACGTTGAAGCCGCTCCATTGGGCAGATGAGGTGCATCGATACGGAAAGTTTCTTTTTTCAATTCTGCCACAGCCTCACTCACTGTAGCAAAATTATCAAGCACATATTGAGTCCAGATCCCGATTCCCATCACCGGACGTGTATCATTCGGACGCGTATAAATTGATTCCGGCAAGAAAAGCAGACTTGCTACGAGTCCTTTCTCATTCATTCCGTCACAAATACCGAGATCATAGGCAGAAGCAACAATACTTCCATATTTGGAAGTCCAGTTCACCACCTCTCCCTTATCATAACTGACCCGCTTTACACCACGTGGAAACAAATAAAGATTGGACATGATATCTTCTTTCCAATCCATTGTACGCCCGGTTATCACCATATTATCCGGTCCAAGATACACCGCACGTGTACATGCTTCGGACTTCTGTGCAAACATTAAAAATGCAGCAGCAAGCGCCATCAAGGCCGCCATTCCTTTTTTTGATTTCTTCATCACTTTACTATCTTTATTAAATCTTTAACCTGAGTCCGACATAACTCTTATCCCGCATGGCTTTCCCTCTTTCCGGAAAGGAGGAGAAACGATGCAGCATGATTCCTTATATCGAATTAACGTTATCTTTAATAAGAACAAATGGAAGGAAGAACAAGTTTTCGAAAAGATAGTTTTATTTATACAATCCGTAGGTGGTACGCAATACTTGGAACTCGGTACGGCGGTTAATCGCATTACATATTTCCTGCTGCTCCGGAGTAAGTGTCTTAATGAATTCCTCTGTCAGCACATTCCCCTCTTTCAAGAAAGGAGCTGTCTTCAGCACCGACTTATTCACAACTTTCGGTTTGCTCTCTCCGTATCCTTTTGCCGTAAGGCGATCTTCGGAAATACCTCCTTTAATCAAATAGCGAACAACCGATTCCGCACGTCTCTGCGAAAGACGCTCATTGTAAGCGTCATTTCCTTTATAGTCACAATGAGCAGCAAGCTCGATGGTTACATTCGGGTTATCGTTCAACAAAGCGATCAGTTCGTCAAGCGCAGTAGTCGATGCAGGGGTAAGGTCTGCCCGGTCGAATTCATAGAAAATATTCTCGATTAGCACCGGACGGGTAATGGAGGCCAATGGGAATTCAACCTCATAACTGCGGTCAACTTGGGCCGTATCCGTTACAAGTTCCTGTTTCCCGTTCAGATAACCACGGCAAGAGGCCAACATTACATAATGCTGTCCGGAATTGAGACGTTGAACGAATGACCCGTCTCTCTTCACATCTATTTTCAGATAAGTACCGTCGTCACCGACTATGGTTACCATAGCTTCCGGCAGGGCATCGCCTTCTTTATCATATACCCAGCCGGTAAGAGTATGATTCACTTCCGGCAATTCAAAGCTATAAATATGATCCCATCCGCGCGCATCTCCCCGGTTGGAAGAGAAAAAACCACGCTGCCGCCCCGGCTCATAAGTCATACCGAAATCATCTCCGGCAGAATTAATAGGCGAACGCATATTTTCCACTTTCCACCGCCCGGATACAGAGTCGAGCACTGCACAGAATATATCGAGCCCTCCCATACCGGGATGCCCGTTCGAAGAAAAGTATAACTCCCCCTTAGGGCCGAACGTAGGAAACATCTCGTCACCGGCCGTATTGATATCAGGCCCCAGATTATCCACATATCCGAAACCGTCCTTCACTACATTGATGCGCCACAAATCAAGTCCGCCGAATCCGCCGGGCATATCGGATACAAAATAAAGAAAATCTCCCGCCGGAGACATGGCAGGATGAGCCACTGAAGAAAGAGAATCATTCAGAATGGCACATTTAGTCGGTGTCCCCCAATTGGCTCCGGTACGTGCGGAAGCAAATATCTCGGCATACACAGGTGCCTCGGGCGATGTCCGGCAACGGGTAAAATACATGGTTTTACCATCCGCCGAGAAAGAACAGGCACCATCTTCAAACTCGCTGTTCACTTCCGACTCCAACGGTTCGGGCTTTTGCCAGTTTTTCTTCTCATCACGTTTGGAAGAGAATATATCGGCACTTTTCATACCGGTGATACCGTTCAGATCATTCCCTTTTGCCTCATTCCGGGTGGAAGTAAAATAGATGATATCCGTATCGTCTCCGGCATACATCGGGGAATAATCGCTGCGCCGGGAGAAGAAAACGGCTTCCCGTTTCACTATATGTCGTGTAGGGTGCTCCTTCCATTCCTGTGCCAAAGTGCAGGATTGCAAGCCATTCAACGCCAATGTATCATTAGGACGATATTGGAGATAGGTTTTATAGGAGGCAATAGCCGGTTTATACTCGCCATTCTTCCGCAAACTCTCTGCCAGATAGAAATGGGTTACCGAATCCGGATAGTGATAACGGATGGCATTCATGTAAGCCCCTTTGGCACGCACATTATAATTGATGAGACGATAACAGCCGGCCATCTTATAAGCGATCTCTCCACGCTGTTTCCGTTGCTTCGGGGGAGTGGCCGCATAGGCTTTCCGATAATATTTGGCTGCATCAAAGTATTCGCCGCGGGCATAACTTTGCTCGGCTCTCTTCAAACTGCGTCCTGCACCACAGGAAGCCAGCAGGAAAAGTAGAAGTATATAGATAAGTTTGCGGCACATAATCTTAGTATATAAACAGAAAAAAGAGAGGTTTATTGTAAACGGTTATCATCTTTTGCTATAACGATGTGATCATTCGGTATACCTGCCGGATGTTTTCCGTATTCGCTCCTTTCTTCAAAGCGTTTCACAATTAAGAGACGCATGTTTCACAATTATGAAACGATCGTCACACAGTTGCGAGACGCACGTCTCACATCCATGAAACGTGCAAAACTCCCAAGTAATTGTAAAGCTATCTCAATCGAATGCCCTTCTAAAAGTACACCCATTCTTCCATTCAGAACAACCATAAGCCGCCTTCCCCTTGATAATAGTGCCTTTACCGCACACCGGGCAAGGCTGACCGACCAAGAGATCCGTCTCACCGGTAACTGGCACTCCCTCCTTTCCGGATCCTTCAACTGCCTTTTCCGCACTCTTCTCTTCCTGCTTCTTTTCTTTTGGAGCAGCCGGTTTGCGGGTACGTTTTTTGGGCTCTTTCTTCGGCTTTTCTTCTGCTATTTGTGCCGCAGTTTCCTGTATGGTAATGCGACGGTTGGTATTATCAGACAATACACTTGTCACAATCTCCGAAACCATCTGTTTCAATTCTTCCAGAAACTGCCGGGCATCATAAGTTCTTTTTTCAATCTCACGAAGTTTCTTCTCCCATATACCGGTCAATTCGGCAGATTTCAGGAGTTCCTCATGGATAAGTTGTATCAGTTCCACACCCGTAGGGGTAGCTATCAGATTCTTTTTCTCCTTACGGATATAGTTTCGCTTGAACAGGGTCTCGATAATGGCAGCGCGTGTTGACGGACGGCCAATACCATTTTCTTTCAAAGCATCGCGCAATTCGTCGTTATCCACCAATTTACCGGCAGTCTCCATGGCACGAAGCAGGGTAGCTTCCGTATAGGGTTTCGGAGGTTGTGTCCACTTCTCATTCAAATCCGGCACATGCGGCCCGCTCTCTCCCTTCACGAAAACCGGCAATACCCGCTCTTCATCCCCCTCTTTCTCCTCAACCTGTTCTTTGGCAAAAACAACCCGCCAACCCGGTTCAAGAATCTGTTTACCGGTCACCTTAAACTCGATCTTATCCACTTCTCCCAATACGGTGGTAGTAGACACCTTGCAATCGGGATAGAATACCGCAATAAAACGGCGGGCAATCAAATCGAACACCCGGTGTTCCATATCCGTCAGATTCTGTGGATATACTCCGGTCGGAATAATAGCGTGGTGATCGGTCACTTTCGAACTGTCGAATACTTTTTTGGATTTTGGAAGCTTGGCACCGTCCAACGGTGCAGTCAAAACTTCATAATCCCTCAGCCCCTTCAGAATAGCCGGACACTTCGGATAAATATCATCACTAAGGAAAGTCGTATCGACACGCGGATAGGTAGTCACTTTCTTTTCATAAAGCGACTGGATCAGTTTCAGAGTCTCATCAGCGGAATAAGCAAACTTTTTATTGCATTCCACCTGTAGTGAAGTAAGGTCGAACAGACGGGGTGCATACTCCACCCCTTTCTTTGCCGAAACATCCGTCACCACAAAATCCGATTGTTTTACCGTTTCCAGAAACTCCAGTCCCTCCTCTTTGGAAGTGAATTTTCCTTTCGTCGCCGAGAATGTAGTTTCACGATAGACCGTTTTCAATTCCCAATAAGGCTCCGGCTTGAAGTTTTCAATCTCCAACTGCCGGTTGACGATCAATGCCAGCGTAGGAGTCTGTACACGGCCGATAGAAAGAACTTGCTTGTTCTGCCCGTACTTAATAGTATACAAACGGGTAGCATTCATCCCCAACAACCAATCTCCCATTGCCCTGGAAAGCCCGGCTTCGTACAACGACTGGAAGTCCGATTGATCTTTCAACTTCGCAAAACCCTCTTTAATAGCTTCTTCTGTCAATGAAGAGATCCAGAGACGTTTCACCGGACAACGTGCTCCGGCCTTTTGCATCACCCAGCGTTGAATCAATTCCCCTTCCTGCCCGGCATCACCACAATTTATGATCTCATCAGCCTGTTGCATCAATCCTTCGATGATATGGAACTGCTTCTCATAAGTAGGATTCTCTATCAGTTTTATGCCAAAACGCGGAGGAATCATAGGGAGACTACCCAAGCTCCATGATTTCCATCCGGGGGTATATTCATGCGGTTCTTTCAAAGTGCAAAGATGGCCGAACGTCCAAGTCACTTGGTATCCGTTTCCTTCGATATACCCTTCTTTCCGGGTTCTGGCTCCTAAAATATCAGCAATATCACGTGCCACAGAGGGCTTTTCGGCAATACAAACTATCATTCTTTTGTTTTTAAAATCATGCAAAGTTAGCAAAAACAGGGAAAGTTACGAGAGGTATAGACATAAAAAAAGGAGCAACGCCTTGCTCCAACCTTTGTTAACCTTAAATCTAATACTATGAAAAACACATTGCAAATGTACGGCTTTTGAGGATATCTGCAAATAATCCAAGCAAAAAAGTATGTTTTACAACATTATTTAAGAGAAGCAGTAGAGTTTTTTACAATATATACCTCTGATTTTAACATCTGAAGCGTGGATAATGAAGCCTCTCCCCCAGCCCTCTCCGTGGGAGAGGGAGCTAAGTTGGTTTTGTAACTAATTAATAAACAAGAGTATCTGTACGCCCTCTCCCACGGAGAGGGTTGGGGAGAGGCTTCAATATCCCCTACACAAGTATTCAATAACAACATTCTACCTTTTTAATTTTATTCTTGTTTTAGTAACCTTCATCAATAAACTGTATTATAAATATCAGCCCTATAAAATATAAAGAACGACTGTTACGTATGTCCAAGATGACCTATAGTCATTTATTTTATAACTTTAATATATAATATTATGAATTTAAAAAAACTGTTTACTATGGCAGCGCTTACAGCGTTATTGCCAGTAGTCCTGGCCAATAACCAGACTACAAGTAGTATTGCTACTAATTCTCAATCAACCACGGCAGAAAACAATGCCCCCAGCTCTTTTATTGAGTTTAATGGTTCCGATCAGTATATGATGATTCCTCATCATGCCGATTTCAACATAACGACTACTGAATCATTTACCGTTTCATGCTGGGTAAAACGAAATGTTTTAGAAGCAGATACCCGTTTCGTCGTGAAACGTGTAAAAAACAATGCCACCATCAAATCGGGATATGAATTATGGGGAAATGGCATAAGTAGTCAATTTTTCGCTGTGAATAGTCCCAATAATACAGGAGACCACAATAATTCCGTATCTGTCTATTCAAATATCCCCGGATATGCAGGTGAATGGCACCACATCGCTTTCGTCATTGATCGCACAGCAGGTATCATGTACGAATATCACAACGGTACAGCAGTTGCCAACAGCGGAATCAAGCCCATTGCTCCTTGGGAATGCACTAATACATATGACGTTCTTGTCGGAGCCGGATTCTCTGAAGAAGACACACCTAATTATTTCCTTAACGGTGCTATTGGCGGTTTGCATTTCTACAAACGGGCTCTTTCGGCAGAGGAAATCACTGCAGATGCAACGGCCGAAGTAGGCCCTGAGACAGACGGATTGGTGGCAGCCTATGATTTTCAGAATATTACAGGATTAAGAGTAACAGATATCAGCGGAAACGGACATACCGGCACATTAGTCGGCTTTACAACCGAACTTCCGGAAATCACCTCGGTAACCCTTGCCCAGAACAGCAAATTTACCGGACGTGGAAATCCATACGATCAGATCCTTAAAGCAACTGTAACAATGGGAGGAACAGACGCTACACAGGCATTACATTCTATGAAAATGAATTTAAACGGAACGACCAATTTAGCAGATATCACGAAAATAAAAATCTATAAAACATCCGAAAACAAATTCGATGAACGCACAGCCCAAGATGCCATTTTATTAGGTGAATTTGTTCCGGCTGAAGGTGATATGACATGCGAATTTACAAATGCAACCATCCAATCCGGTACAAGCTATTTGTGGATATGCGCTGAAATATCGGAAACAGCAAACGAAGGTTCAAAAATCGATGCAGAACTGCATGAAATAACCACTGAAAGCCAAGCTTTCGAAATCGAAAATCCCGCTCCAACCGGAAGTCGTGAAATATTGCTGAAACGCCGCCTGGTATTTGCCCCGGGTGATTATGATTCAAAGAACTGGCGTATACCGGCATTACTTCAACTTTCAGACGGCACATTATTAGCAACTACCGACAAACGCAAATATAACGAAACAGACCTTCCGGAAGACATTGACATCGTTTCGCGTTATAGTACCGACGGTGGTCTCACTTGGAGTGAACCTGTAACCATTGCTGAAGGTAAAGGATATAAAAAAGGATACGGTGATGCAGTCATCGTTGAGGCAGCCAACGGCGATGTAGTGTGCGGATTCGTTGGTGGAAACGGACTTTGGGCCTCTTCCGCATCCGACCCTCAATGGTCGTATATCACTATCAGTCATGATAAAGGGCGTACTTGGGAAGAGCCTAAAAACGTTACAGATCTGTTATGGGGAAGCAATTGTGATAACGCAGAACGCAAGGCCTTTACCCACTCTTTCTTCGGTTCCGGAAACGGTTTACGTCTGACTCGCGGAGAACACGCAGGACGCATCATGTTTGTTGCAGCAATGGGCTCCGGAAACCAGTTACACAATTATGCCGTTTATTCAGACGACAATGGTGCTACCTGGACAGTATCAGAACGTGCATTCAGCAATGGAGATGAAGCGAAAGTGGTAGAACTCAATGATGGCCGTGTATTAATGAGCGTTCGTCAAAGCGGTTACCGTGGTTACAGCATCTCTACAGACGGTGGAGAAACCTGGGGAGCCCAATCAAACTGGAACGAAATCAATACCAATGCCTGCAACGGTGATATCATCCGCTATACAGCAACAGATCAAGGCTTCAATAAAGACCGTCTGTTACATTCCATTCCTAATTCTTCTTCACGCCAGAACGTAAGTATATTTATCAGTTATGATGAAGGGGAAACATGGCCGACAGTAAAATCCATATGCCCATACAACTCTGTATATTCATCTCTCACCATCCTTCCCGACGGTACAATCGGAGCATATGTAGAAGAAAATCCGGAAGGAGCCTGCTCACTCTATTTTATGAATTTCTCTCTGGAATGGCTGACTGATGGCCAAGATGTATACACTCCTGCCGGTGAAATTCTGGAACAGGTAGAAACTCCTGTTTTCGATCCGGCCGGTGCGCGTTTGGAAGAGGGAGAAACATCTGAAGTTACAATCACATGCAGCACTCCGGATGCCGTAATCTATTATACATTGGACGGAACAATGCCTAATGCCCAGTCGGAAGTCTATACAGAACCGATTTTAGTATCTTCGGCAGTCACCATCAAAGCAATAGCTATCAAAAAAGGTATGACCAACAGTAAAGTTGCAACAGCAGAATTCACATATCCTGCCTATTGTACTCCGGATTATGAATCAAACCACACCCGCTATCTGACCTCTATATCTGTTACCGATGGTACCAATGAATTTACAAGCAGTCAGATTCAGACTGCAAAAACTCCCCGTCCGGTATACGTTGACAAAACAGATGAAATAATCTCCACTAAAGCCGGTGCAACGCTAAATCCGAGTACGGTATGGAACTTTGAATGGATGCATGCTTATGTATATGTAGATTATAATAAAGATAAAGAGTTCGACATCACCCTCAACGCAGACGGTAATAATGAAGGGGAATTAGTATCATATACATTCTATTCAGAAGACGGAGGTGCTGATGGCACAAATAGTTTAGGAGACCAGAAAAAAAATAATGTCGGAGCCAATGGTGCTCTCCCACGTTTCATTCTGCCGGAAAATCTTTCAGCAGGCGACTATCGCATCCGTTTCAAAATTGACTGGAACAGCCTTGCTCCTTGTGGAAGTGTCATTTCCGGAAACCATATTGCAAGCAATGGAGGAGCTATTGTCGATTTCACCCTTAGAATTGAGTCGGGAGATGTTGCCGTTAAAGACGTACAAGACGCTCCGAAAACAACATTTACCGGTGTAACCGGAGGTATTATGGTTCAAGGACAAGATTGTACAGCCAACGTATACGATGGACAAGGCCGTCTAATTATAAAGAAAGCAGTTACAAATGGATCGTTTGTTTCCCTTTCTGCCGGCTTCTACATTGTCCGTAATGGAAAAGACAATGCAAAAGTAATTGTAAAGTAATAGAAATAGGATTCTCAAAACGAGAACAATAGCCTATATTTGATCTACAAATTACAGACTGTAATCAAAATTTCCCCTTACTCTTATCCTTAAAACGTCCAAAGGATAAAGTAAGGGGATTTCTATTATATGAATCAGAAGTGATCTCACTGGAAATCGGAATCAAAGAGGTAACCCGCATAAGAAAACAAAAAATAGGAGCAGGATATCCAACAATCCCACTCCTACCCTATCTACATTAAGATATATCTTTTATTCCTCGTCCATCAAGATTTCCAGAATCTGACAAGCCGCCTTTGCAACCGGAGTACCCGGACCAAAAATGGCAGCCACACCCGCTTTATAAAGGAAATCGTAATCCTGAGCCGGAATAACACCACCGGCAATCACTACAATATCTTCACGTCCTAACTTCTTCAATTCTTCAATGATCTGTGGAACCAGCGTTTTGTGTCCGGCAGCCAACGAAGAAACACCTACTACATGAACGTCATCCTCAACGGCTTCACGAGCAGCTTCGGCCGGAGTCTGGAACAACGGTCCCATATCCACATCGAAGCCACAGTCGGCATAACCGGTTGCTACCACTTTGGCACCACGGTCGTGACCGTCCTGTCCCATTTTCGCAATCATAATACGAGGTTGACGTCCCTCTTTCTTTGCAAACTTCTCGGTGAGTTCACAAGCACGTTTGAAGTCGCTATCGTTTTTACTTTCTGATGAATACACGCCTGATATAGTTCTGATTACTGCTTTATAACGTCCTACAATCTTCTCGCAAGCATAAGAGATTTCTCCTAATGTGGCACGTACACGGGCGGCTTCTACAGCCAACTCGAGCAGGTTACCTTCTTTCGTTTCCACACACTTGGTAATAGCGGCAAGCGCTTTGTCAACCTCTTCTTGATTCCGGCCCTCTTTCAACCGTTTCAAGTTCTCAATCTGCTCAATACGAACGGCTGTATTATCGATTTCTAAAATATCGATCGGTGCTTCTTTTTCCAGACGATACTTGTTCACACCCACAATCGTTTGCGAACCGGAGTCGATACGGGCTTGCGTACGGGCAGCCGCTTCTTCGATACGCATCTTAGGAATACCGGTTTCGATAGCCTTTGCCATCCCACCCAACTTTTCAATCTCCTGAATATGTTCCCAAGCACTGTGAGCCAGTTCATTCGTCAGATTCTCCACATAATAAGAACCTCCCCAAGGGTCAACGTTCTTACAAACATACGTCTCTTCCTGAATATAAATCTGAGTATTACGGGCAATACGTGCCGAAAAATCTGTCGGCAAAGCGATGGCCTCGTCAAGCGCATTCGTATGCAATGATTGAGTATGTCCCAATGCGGCAGCCATTGCTTCGATACAAGTACGTCCCACATTATTGAACGGATCCTGTTCTGTCAGCGACCAGCCTGATGTCTGAGAGTGAGTACGCAATGCCAATGACTTCGGATTTTTCGGATTGAACTGTTTCACGATCTTGGCCCATAGCATACGGGCAGCGCGCATCTTGGCTATTTCCATAAAATGATTGGTACCGATAGCCCAGAAGAAAGAGAGACGCGGGGCAAAAGCGTCGATGTCGATTCCGGCAGCCACACCCGCACGAAGATATTCCAAACCGTCGGCTAAAGTATAGGCCAACTCGATATCGGCCGTAGCACCGGCTTCCTGCATATGATAACCGGAAATAGAAATAGAGTTGAACTTTGGCATCTTCTGTGAAGTATACTCAAAAATATCAGAGATAATCTTCATAGAGAATGCAGGCGGATAAATATAAGTATTACGCACCATGAACTCTTTCAGAATGTCATTCTGAATAGTCCCAGCCATTTCTTCCAGTTTGGCTCCCTGTTCGAGCCCCGCATTGATATAGAAAGCAAGCACCGGAAGTACAGCGCCGTTCATTGTCATGGATACCGACATCTTATTCAAAGGAATGCCATCGAACAGCACTTTCATATTTTCAAGCGAACAGATGGACACACCGGCTTTACCAACATCGCCTACTACCCGTTCGTGATCGGGGTCGTAGCCACGGTGAGTAGCCAAGTCGAATGCAACAGACAAACCTTTCTGCCCGGAAGCCAAGTTACGACGATAGAAAGCATTCGACTCCTCGGCAGTAGAAAATCCGGCATACTGACGGATTGTCCAGGGACGCAGCGTATACATCACCGAATACGGACCGCGCAGATAAGGAGGAATACCGGCCGCATAGTCCAGATGTTCCATTCCTTCCAGATCTTCTTTTGTATAAACAGGCTTCACGCAGATATGTTCCGGAGTCTTCCAATTAGCTTCGATTCCGTTTGCCTTTTGCCATTCAGCACCATTAGCGGGCTGAAATGCTGCGTATATATCTAAATTTTTGAAATCTTTTCTCATGTTGTTTATTTACGATTTAGCGATTTACGATTCAGGACTGAAATCACTTTAGTAATTTGGCATTAAACTCCTTTAAAGTATCAAGTACATTGACACGTACGTGAATGAAATTCTCGATACCGGCTGCTTTCAATTCGTCCATACAGGCAGGAGCACCGGCAACTATAAACATTGCACGGCCATTCACCGCTTCAAATGCAGGAACAGCGTATTCGGCATATTCATCGTCGCTGGAGCAAAGTACCACGATGTCAGCCTTGGCTGCCATTGCTGCCTCCACACCTTCTTCAACGGTTTTAAAGCCTAAATTATCGACTACTTCATATCCGGCACAAGCCAAGAAGTTACATGAATACTGTGCACGTGCCTGACGCATAGCTAAATTACCGATTGTCAACATGAACGCTTTCGGACGCTTACCGGATGCTTCAGTTTCAAGACGCAATGCTTCGAATTCGCTGGCAGCACGGTCAAAGTTCAAAGTAGCGACCTCTTTTTCACATGTATTGTGTCCACCACAACAACATTTTGCCTCCACCGGTTTTTTGTCGCCCGCTTTCTCATTAAAGTTCGGAAACTGGTTGGTACCTAACAATATTTCACGGCGCTGGGCTACTGCTTTGTGACGGGCTTTGTTGCTTTCGTTTACAGCAGCCTGCACTGTGCCGGCTTTCAGGGCAGCGTAGAAACCGCCTTCTTCTTCAACAGCCAAGAAAAGCTCCCACGCTTGTTTTGCGATAGATACTGTCAGGTTTTCAATATAATATGAACCGGCAGCCGGATCCACCACTTTGTCGAAATGTGATTCTTCTTTCAGCAATAACTGCTGGTTACGAGCCAGACGTTCAGAGAATTCATCCGGTGTTTCATAAGTCTTATCAAACGGTACTACGGTCATCGAATCGACGCCTCCCAAAGCGGCACTCATAGCCTCGGTTTGTGTACGCAATAAATTAACATGGGCATCAAACAGGGTCAGATTAAAAGTGGAAGTCTCCGCATGGATTCTCATCTTCGCAGCACAACGGCATTCTCCGTTCGGACCTTTATTTTCACAGTCACGCAGACATTCAGGATGGTAGGATGCTACGATATTTGCCCACAACATGCGTGCTGCACGGAATTTTGCAATTTCAAGGAAATAGTTGGAACTGATACCGAAATTAAATTTTATCTTCTTCGCTACCAGGGCGGCAGGCAATCCGGCTTCAGTCAGTTGGTTCATGTATTCATTACCCCAGGCAAGCGCATAACCCAATTCCTGGGAAATATAAGCACCTGCATTATTCAATGAAAGCGCATTTACATTCAATACCCGGTAGAAAGGCAGTGGCTGGATCGCTTCGAGCAATGCTTTTGCTGTCTGAATCATGTCTCCTTTTTCCTTTCCACGAGACAACATCTTATTAAAATAATCAAAGTTGATAGAACCCTGCAGCTTCTTCACATCATAATCTTTCTTCTGAAAATAAGCTACCAGAAGATTTGCCAGTTCTACTACATGACCTTGACAGGTAGAGAAATTGAGTTCTATACACTCCGCACAGATATCATTCAGCAAAGTTTCGATATACTCCGCGTTGAGTTCTTTCGCTTTCACATGGAAAGAAAGAGAATCGATTCCCTTATTCAATATATCCAATGCTTTGGCATTTGCCTCTTGCGGACATTCCACCTTAATTTCCTGACGAACGAACCATTCGTTATTGTCCTTTTTGGTTCCTCTCAGGTAGGGAAATTCTCCGGGAAGCGCATCGGTTGTTTTCAGTCCTTCAAGGTCTTCCATCCGATAGAAAGGTTTTACCTTGAATCCTTCGTTTGTCTTCCAAACGAGTTTCTTCTCAAAATCAGCGCCCTTGAGGTCGGCTGTCACTTTCTCCATCCACTGTTCTGTAGATACCGGAGAAAAATCCGAGAAGAGTTTTTCTTTACTGTCTGCCATAGTTTATTATAAATTTAAAATAAGATTAGTATTATCTTTATCTTAATGAATCTTTCCAAGTGTTGCTTTTAGAGAGACAAAGATAGGCAAATAGTTCTAATGAGGTACTTTTTTTAGAGAAAATTCGCACAGGGAGGTAGCAGGGTGTCATCAACAAATAAAAGAGAGAAAATATTTGATTACCTCCGTTGTTATAGCTAATTTTGTCGCAATTTTAATAAAAAAACTACTATGGATTGGATACAAAGTTTATTGTGGGACTCCAGCTCCGTGGCACACATAGTCTTTCTTTATGCTTTTGTGATAGCTGCCGGGGTGCTCTTAGGTAAGATCAAAATCTTCGGAGTGTCATTGGGAGTCACCTTTGTTCTGTTCACCGGTATTCTGATGGGACATTTCGGTTTTACCGGCGACACACACATTCTTCATTTCATCCGCGAGTTCGGATTGATATTGTTCGTGTTCTGTATCGGTCTTCAGGTAGGGCCCAGCTTCTTCTCTTCGTTCAAGAAAGGAGGGATGACCCTCAATCTGCTCGCCGTAGGTATTGTAGTATTGAACATCGCCGTAGCATTGACTATCTATTTCCTTGCCAACGGACGTATTGAATTGCCGATGATGGTCGGTATCCTGTATGGCGCCGTTACCAATACACCGGGACTCGGTGCCGCCCAGGAAGCATTGACGCAGCTCAACTACAATGGACCGCAGATTGCACTGGGATATGCATGTGCCTATCCGTTAGGCGTAGTCGGCATTATCGGTTCTATCATCGCCATCCGTTACATTTTCCGTGTCAACTTGGCAAAAGAAGAAGACGAGCTTAAAAATCAAGATGCGGAACACCTGAAGCACAAGCCGCATTTAATGAGCCTTGAGGTACGCAATGAATCGATCAACGGCAAAACCCTGGTTCAAGTAAAAGACTTTTTAGGACGCTCTTTTGTTTGTTCACGTATTCGTCACGAAGGTCATGTCAATATCCCCAACCATGAGACACTCTTTCATATGGGCGACCAAGTATTCATCGTCTGTTCGGAAGAGGACGCGGAAGCTATTACCGCTTTCATAGGAAAAGAAGTACAAGTGGATTGGGAAAAACAGGATATGCCGATGGTATCACGCCGTATCTTGATTACCAAATCAGAAATTAACGGAAAGAAGTTGGGAGATATGCACTTCCGTGGCATGTTTGGTGTTAATGTCACCCGTGTCAACCGTTCGGGAATGGACCTGTTTGCCGACCCGCATCTGACCCTGCAAGTAGGTGACCGGGTGATGGTAGTAGGCCAGCAGGATGCGGTAGAACGCGTTGCCAATGTACTGGGTAATTCTCTGAAACGCCTTGACCACCCGAATATCGTTACTATCTTTGTCGGTATATTCTTAGGAATCTTTTTAGGCAGTTTGCCTATTGCTTTCCCCGGCATGCCAACTCCGGTAAAATTAGGTCTGGCAGGCGGCCCGTTGGTAGTAGCCATCCTGATCGGACGTTTCGGATATAAACTTCATTTGGTAACTTACACAACAATGAGTGCCAATCTGATGTTGCGCGAAATAGGAATTGTATTGTTTCTTGCGAGTGTCGGTATCGAGGCGGGAGCAAACTTTGTACATACAGTAGTCGAAGGAGACGGTTTGTTGTATGTAGGTTACGGTTTCCTCATCACAGTTATCCCACTATTGATCATCGGTGCAATTGCACGTCTGTATTATAAGGTGAACTATTTTACCCTGATGGGACTTATCGCCGGTAGTAATACCGATCCCCCTGCATTGGCTTACTCTACTCAGGCTTCAAACAATGACGCACCAGCCGTAGGATACTCAACCGTATATCCGTTGACAATGTTCCTGCGTATTCTGGCCGGGCAAATGATCTTACTTTTAATGATGTAGCTTAACCGCCCACATTCCATTCTTTATAAAATAAGAGCGTACACTTTGAAACGGTTCAAGATGTACGCTCTTATTATTTTTATGAGAAACGAGTAAAGTTCATTTTATCAATATGTCAAATAGATATTCCTACCCCATGCAGAATTCGTTCTATCCATACTCTTTAAACCATGTTCTCTAAAACCTCCTTCATTTCCAAACTTATAAAATCAAATTATCCGGTTTATAAACAAATAGCAAACAAATATCTTTCATAAAAAAAAATCACCGTACAAACGAGCCTTGATTCATGCATCCGTCTCACTTTTTAATATTCCAAAGCAATCAAAAGCAAACCATCAGTCAGCTTCCAAAAACGATCTTTAAAGGAGATTTTATTTTTCCCGTAGAGTCTCTAATAGTTTCTCGTAGAGTTTCGAGTCGTTCCTCGTAGAGAAACCGAATTTATCACACCGGTATAATTGAAATAACCTACCGAGAAAAGCCACATATTTATCCCCAAAAATGCCCCAATATGCATAAAGAAATAAATATTATTCAGTTTATTATGCGGTTTATTCTCTAATTACATCTATATTTGAAAAGTACATGTCACAGAAACGAACAATATAAGAACAAAAAGACAGCCAAACCAAGTTTTCTTTTAAAAAAGGTGTACGCTCCTTTTTTCAGAAAGCATACACCTGCCAAATATTTTATAATCCCAATTTTCTCACTACAAACTCTTCTATAAACCTCACTGTACCTTCGATTCCCAACGCAGAAGAGTCGATACAGAGATGATAAGTAGCCGCCGCTCCCCAAGTCTTATAGCTGTAGTAATTATAGTATTCCGAACGTTTCTTATCCGCCTTTTCCATCATCCCTTCCGCGTCTTCTTCACTGATGCCATGCATGTTCCGGAGACGTTCTATACGATCTTCCTTTGAGGCGGATATGAAGATATTCACACAACGCGGATGATCCCGCAGAATGTAATCGGCACAACGTCCTACAAACAAACAGGATTTTGTAGCAGCCAGATTACGGATAACATCGCTTTGGATTTTGAAAAGGGCATCATTACTCAAGCAATTTGTGCAAGGCACAGCTCCATCACTGATAAAAGGAAAACGCATGCCAAACAAGCCACCTATAATACCTTGAGAAGCTTTTTCATCAGCCTTTTCAAAAAACTCCTTGCACAGCCCGCTCTCTTCCGACGCAAGATTTATCAGTTCCTTATCATAAAAGTCAATTCCCAAACGGGCGGCCAACTTCTCGCCTATTTCTTTTCCGCCGCTTCCCAACTGGCGACCGATATTAATAACATAATTACTGTTCATAATACATTTTGTTTAGAAGCCTCTCCACAACCCTCTCCATAGGAGAGGGGGATAGATACCGTTGTTTATTAACCGGTTACAAAACCAACTTAACTCACTTTCCCACGGAGAAGGTTGGGGAGAGACTTCATTTTTATTAGTTTTGAAGCAAACATACGGATTATTTCTGAAAAAAAGAAATAATAATATGTCAATTAAATAATGTGTCGGTGTGCCAATATGCCAATGTGCCAATTGGCTGTGCTATACTGATATTTTATAGGGGCTAATCAGCACATGGCTTAGTTGGTATATCAAATAATCGGTACATTGGCACATTATTTAATTGACATATTATTTATTACCAATTGGTAATTTTTTCCTGTATTTCCTGCCGTATCTTTGCAACATGAAAAAGAAAGAAAATATGGAAATGAAAGATAGTATTGACTTCGGAGCGATGAATATTTCCAAGCTGTTTCGCAAATTATTGATTCCAACAGTATTGGGAATGGTTTTCTCCGCTATATTTGTAATAACGGACGGTATATTCGTAGGTAAAGGGGTAGGCAGTGATGCGCTGGCAGCAGTCAACATTACCGCACCGCTGTTTATGATCACTACCGGCATCGGATTAATGTTCGGCGTAGGAGCATCGGTCGTTGCTTCCATTCATTTATCGCACGGGAAACAAAAAGTTGCCGGTATCAACATCACGCAGGCGCTTGTTTTTTCATCGTTACTGATATTCCTGCTATCTGCCTTTTGCTTCTTCCTGATAGAGCCTGTCGGCAGATTATTGGGAAGTTCGGACCGGCTGTTACCGTTGGTTGCAGAATATATGAATTGGTATGTCCCATTTCTCGTATTCTACCTGTTGCTCAATGCAGGAATGTTCTTTGTCCGTCTTGACGGCGCACCGAATTACGCCATGTGGTGCAATGCCATTGCAGCAATTGCCAATATCGTACTCGATTATATTTTCATCTTCATTTTCGGATGGGGATTGATGGGGGCAGCCTTTGCCACAAGCATAGGTACGATGATAGGCGGCTTGATGACCTTGATCTATCTGTTGTGTTTTTCCCGATCATTTAGATTACATCCTGTCAAACTAAGCCTTAAAAGCATTCGCCTAACTTTACGTAACATCGGTTATATGGTAAAACTGGGTTCTTCGGCCTTCATAAGCGAAGCCTCGATAGCATGCATGATGTTTTTAGGCAATTATGTATTTATCCGTCATTTGGGTGAAGACGGAGTAGCCGCTTTCAGCATTGTCTGTTATTTCTTTCCCATTATATTCATGGTATACAATGCCATAGCGCAATCGGTACAGCCTATCATCAGCTATAATTTTGGAGCCGGCAGTAAGGATCGGGTACATCAAGCTTTCCGGTTATCCATAAAAACAGCTCTCGTCTGTGGAATCTGTTTTTTCATTCTGACAGTAATATGTAATCGGGACATCGTGTCATTGTTCATCGATCGTAGCTACGGTGCTTACGACATTGCAGTAGCAGGAATTCCGTATTTCGCCATCGGATATCTCTTTTTTGCTTTCAACATGGTTAGTATAGGCTATTATCAGAGTATAGAACGAGCACACCGGGCTACTGTTATCACCTTGCTGCGCGGTGTGGTATTTATGCTCATCGGATTCACAGTATTACCTCATTTTTTAGGGGTCAGAGGCATATGGCTGGCAGTCCCTTTGGCAGAATTACTAACATTTATTTATATTGTAATAATTTACCTGAAAGATCGTTTCCTACCCCACCGGGGAAATGTATCTTTGCAGCATGGACACATTTAAAGAAAAATTCCGGATCAGATACCATTTATCCGAAACAGATGTAGTGACTTTATTAAGCCACATGAAAGAGGTATACTTCAAAAAGAAGGAGGTGATTGTTCGCGAAGGTTCCAGAAATACTAATTTATATCTTATTAAAAAGGGAATCTGGCGAGCACATTATCTGAAAGACGGGATAGATACGACTATCTGGTTCGCTTCAGAGGGAGAAGCCGCTTTTTCCATCTGGGGATATGCAGACAATTCTTATTCGCAGATCAGCATAGAGGTAATGTCCGACAGCATTGCCTATTGTATCTCCGGTGCAAAATTAAATGAATTATATTCCACATCCGTAGGGTTGGCCAATTTAGGCAGACGACTCATGGAACACCAATTATTGACTACGGAAAACTGGCTCATCAGTGCCGGCAGTCCCAAAGCCAAAGAACGATATCTTACACTGATAAAAGAAACACCGGAACTTTTACAATACGTTCCGCTAAAGTACATCGCCTCTTATTTATGGATAACCCCACAATCGCTGAGCAGAATAAGAGCAGAAATAAAAAAATAAGCAGGTAAGTAGTTAAGTAGCAAGTAGTTAAGTAACAAGTAGTTAAGTAGCAAGTAGTTAAGTAACAAGTAGTCAAGTAGCAAGTAGTAAATAGTCAAATAGCCAAATAGTCAATAAGTAGTCAAGGAAAGTACATCAAACAAATCATTTCTACTTAACTACTTACTACTTGACTACTTACTACTTACTACTTAACACTACTTTCTACTGTATATGAATGATTCAAGCCAAATGCCTACGGCCGGCATTACCCGTTGGTCATTTTACGAAACTGGCGAAACTGCCACCAAAGCATAAGACCGGAAACAATACTTGCTGCCAGATCGGATGCCGGCATACTGACCCATACTCCCGTCTGCCCATAGAAATGAGGCAAGATGAGCAGACAAGGAACAAGAAACAACATCTGACGGGTAAGTGACAGGAATATAGCTTTACCGGCCATACCGATACTTTGAAAGAAGTTGGACGTAACCATTTGAAAACCGACAATGGGGAAAAACATCACCACAATGCGATACCCTTCTGCCGAAAGGCGTATCAACTCCGCATCCGATGTAAATATGGATACAATCAATTCGGGAATAAATACCCCCAATAAAAATCCGGTAGTAGTAACAATGGTAGCCCCGATAATAGTCAGTTTCAACACCTGGGTAACACGGGGATACTGACGGGCACCAAAGTTATAACCGGCAATAGGCTGCATTCCCTGATTCAGCCCCAGCACAATCATCACAAAAACGAACACGAGCCGGTTGACAATACCAAAAGCACCGATAGCAAGATCTCCTCCATAACGTTTTAAACCTTGATTGATCAGAATCACGATAAAGCAGGAAGCCAGATTCATTAAAAAAGGAGACATACCGATCGCCAATGAATCAAACACGATTTTACGTTTCAGACGAAAGATTCCCCGATGGAAATGCAGCAGTTCCTCTTTATTGCTGAATAATTTAAATTGCCACATCAGCGCAATAACCTGTGCCACAATGGTGGCAATGGCCGCTCCGCGAATCCCCCAATCGAAGACAAAAATAAACAACGGATCGAGTATCGTGTTAATCACCACCGTAGCAATCGTCGCATACATCGCTTTTTGAGGGTGACCGGCAGAACGAAGCACAGCATTCAGCCCCAGATAAAGATGGGTAACGACATTACCCAACAAAATCACTTCCATATAGTCGCGGGCATAACCGATAGTAGCCTCACTTCCGCCAAAGAAATAGAGAATAGGGTCGAGAAATAGAAGCGTAAGAACAGTAAACGCCAAACCGATAATAATATTCAGTACCAAAACATTGCCAAGAACACGCTGAGCCGTGTCATAATCCTTCTGACCGAGTTTTACAGACACCAATGTGGCCGCTCCTACTCCAACCAATGAACCGAATGCGGCGGCAAGATTCATCAATGGGAAAGTCAATGCCAGACCGGAAATTGCCATACGTCCCACACCATGCCCGATAAAAATACTGTCCACCATATTATAAAGAGAAGATGCCGTCATGGCAATGATAGCCGGTACCGCATATTGTATCAAAAGTTTTCCAATCTTTTCCGTCCCCAACGCCGTGGGGGTCTTCTGTCCTGTAGTCATACTCGTCCTTTTTATTTTGAGGATGCAAAATTAGTGTTTTTCCGAGAACCCGGCAAATGAAAAGCCGCTTTAAAATTTCCTCTTTATTAGCAACCGTTCACCTGTCCCAATCTCTCCTTTGGGCAAATTAGAGAGCTATTCATGCCGTAATATTAAAAATGTTTCGTATTTTTGCCACCAAATATTGAGTTAATACGTAACGAAATGAACCTATTAGAACTAAGTGAACAGGAAATCATCCGACGTAACAGTCTGAATGAGCTTCGCGCGATGGGTATCGAACCTTATCCCGCAGCAGAGTATGTAACCAATGCTTTCTCTACAGATATAAAACAGGAATTCAAAGATGAAGACGAACCCCGCATGGTATCCATAGCAGGACGCATGATGAGCCGCCGCGTTATGGGTAAAGCATCTTTCATTGAATTACAAGATTCCAAAGGACGTATCCAAGTGTATATCACCCGTGACGATATCTGCCCGGAAGAAAACAAAGAGATGTACAATACTGTATTCAAACGCCTGCTCGACTTAGGTGATTTTATCGGCATCGAAGGCTTTGTATTCCGTACGCAGATGGGTGAAATCAGTATTCACGCCAAGAAACTCACCGTATTGTCAAAGTCTATCAAGCCGTTGCCAATTGTAAAATACAAAGACGGTGTGGCATACGATTCTTTTGAAGATCCCGAATTGCGTTACCGCCAGCGTTATGTTGATTTGGCCGTAAACGAAGGTATCAAAGATATTTTCATCAAACGCACCAAAGTATACAACTCCATGCGTGAGTATTTTAATGAGAAAGGATACATCGAAGTAGAAACTCCGATTTTGCAGGCCATCCCCGGTGGTGCTGCCGCACGTCCGTTCATTACGCATCACAATGCGCTCGACATGCCATTATACATGCGCATCGCCAGTGAGCTATACTTGAAACGCCTGATCGTAGGAGGCTTTGAAGGTGTATACGAAATCGGAAAGAACTTCCGTAACGAAGGCATGGACCGTACACACAATCCCGAATTCACCTGTATGGAAATATACGTTGCTTACAAAGATTACAACTGGATGATGACATTTACGGAAAACATGATTGAAAAAATCTGTCTGGACGTAAACGGTACTACCGAAGTAAAAGTAGGCGATAACATCATCAGTTTCAAAGCTCCGTTCAAACGCGTCACTATGCTCGACTCCATCAAAGAGTTTACCGGATATGATCTGAACGGTAAAAGCGAAAGCGAAATACGGGAAATCTGCCAGAAACTGAATATGGAGATTGACGACACCATGGGTAAAGGCAAGTTGATCGATGAAATCTTCGGTGAATTCTGTGAAGGCAATTATATACAACCGACATTCATAACCGATTATCCGATTGAAATGTCACCGTTGACCAAACGCCACCGGGATAATCCGGAACTAACCGAACGTTTTGAATTAATGGTGAACGGCAAAGAATTGTGTAATGCTTACTCTGAATTAAATGATCCTATCGACCAGCTGGAACGTTTTGAAGAACAAATGCGCCTGAGCGAAAAAGGAGATGATGAAGCCATGATTATCGACAAGGACTTCATACGTGCATTGGAATATGGTATGCCGCCGACATCAGGTATGGGCATCGGTATGGACCGTCTGACGATGTTGATGACCGGAGAAACAACGATTCAGGAAGTATTGTTCTTCCCGCAAATGCGCCCGGAAAAAGTTGTTAAAAAAGATGCTGTTGTCAAATATACGGAACTGGGCATCCCTGAAGACTGGGTTCCGGTAATTCAGAAAGCCGGCTATAACTTGGTAGAGGAGATGAAAGACGTAAACCCACAAAAGTTGCATCAAGAAATTTGCGGACTTAATAAGAAGCATAAGTTGGAACTTACCAACCCTTCTGTAAATGATGTAACCGAATGGATACAGAAAATCAATTAAAAATGAGAAATTAAGAATTAAATATCTGGGAGGAGCGCCCCTCGCTTTCTCCCTTTAATTTTTAATTTTTAATCTTTAATTTCATATATATGAAACTACCCGGTAAGATAGCGATAATGGGCGGCGGAAGTTGGGCCACAGCCATTGCCAAAATGTTCCTCGCACAAGAGGATTCCATCAATTGGTATATGCGTCGTGACGATCGTATAGCCGACTTCAAACGTTTAGGACACAACCCGGCTTACCTCACAGGTGTAAAGTTTGACATGAAACGTATCAATTTCGGCTCGAACATCAACGACATCGTAAAGGAATCGGATACGCTCGTCTTCGTCACTCCTTCCCCCTACTTAAAAGCTCATCTTAAAAAACTGAAGACACGCATACGAGACAAATTCATTATCACCGCTATCAAAGGAATTGTACCCGACGATAATCTTATCGTATCGGAATATTTCACAAAAGAATATGGTGTCCCTCCCGAGAATATAGCAGTATTGGCAGGTCCCTGTCATGCAGAAGAGGTTGCTTTGGAACGCCTTTCATACCTCACCATCGCTTGTCCGGACAAGGACAAAGCCCGCATTTTTGCCCGCAGACTGGGAAGCAGCTTTATCAAAACTTCCGTCAGCGATGATGTAGTAGGCATTGAATACAGTTCTGTTTTGAAAAACGTATATGCCATTGCCGCCGGCATTTGCAGTGGCTTGAAATATGGCGATAACTTTCAGGCGGTACTCATCTCCAATGCAATACAGGAAATGAGACGCTTTCTTGATACCGTACATCCATTGAACAGAAACGTAGATGAATCTGTTTATTTGGGAGATCTATTGGTAACAGGATATTCCAACTTTAGCCGGAACCGCACATTCGGTACCATGATCGGTAAAGGATATTCGGTAAAAAGCGCACAAATAGAGATGGAAATGATCGCGGAAGGATACTACGGTACAAAATGTATCAAAGAAATCAACAAGCATTATCATGTTAATATGCCGATACTCGATGCCGTTTACAATATCCTGTATGAACGCATATCACCGATGATCGAAATAAAACTACTCACTGATTCATTCAGATGAGGAATGCGATGGAGGAATATGGCAATTAAGTAGTCAGTAGTTAAGTAGTCAAGTAGTAAGTAGAGAATGGCTTTAGTAATAATAAACTGGACTAACTCCTACTTACTACTTAACTACTTGACTACTTGACTACTCAGTCATTCACCTACTTGACTACTTTTTAAAAACTTATATATTATGATTAGTTTGAACATTGAAAAAACGTTGGGATTCATCTCAAAAGAAACTGTTTTCGCTTACGACGCTCAAGTGAAAGCAGCGCAGGAAGCATTGGAAAACGGTACCGGTAAAGGAAACGATTTCCTGGGATGGTTGCATCTGCCTTCTTCTATCACTCCGGAACATCTGGCCGACCTTAAAGCCACCGCACAAGTTCTTCGTGATAACTGTGAAGTAGTTATCGTAGCCGGTATCGGTGGAAGTTATCTGGGTGCACGTGCAGTGATTGAAGCATTATCAAACAGTTTCACTTGGTTGCAGGATAAGAAAACAGCACCGGTCATCATCTACGCTGGACACAATATCGGCGAGGATTATCTATACGAACTCACCGAGTATCTGAAAGACAAGAAATTCGGTGTTATCAATATCTCCAAATCCGGAACTACTACCGAGACTGCCCTTGCATTCCGCCTGTTGAAAAAACAATGTGAAGATCAACGTGGCAGAGATATGGCCAAGAAAGTAATCGTAGCCGTAACCGATGCCCGGAAAGGTGCAGCACGTGTTACTGCCGACAAAGAAGGATACAAATCATTCATCATCCCGGATAATGTAGGAGGACGTTTTTCCGTACTTACTCCGGTAGGTTTATTACCCATTGCAGTAGCCGGATTCGATATTGAAAAACTGGTAGCCGGTGCAGCCGATATGGAAAAAGCTTGTGCCGCAAACGTTCCTTTCGCAGAAAACCCTGCCGCTATTTATGCAGCTACACGCAATGAACTGTATAAAAAGGGAAAGAAAATCGAGATTCTGGTGAACTTCAACCCGAAACTGCATTATGTAAGTGAATGGTGGAAGCAACTATACGGAGAATCCGAAGGAAAAGACAACAAAGGTATATTCCCGGCTGCTGTAGATTTTTCTACCGACCTTCATTCCATGGGACAGTGGATTCAAGAAGGTGAACGCACGATTTTCGAAACCGTAATCTCTGTGGAAAAGGTAAACCATAAACTGGAAGTACCTTCGGATGAAGCAAATCTGGATGGGCTAAACTTCTTGGCCGGCAAACGTGTGGACGAAGTTAACAAAATGGCGGAATTGGGAACTCAACTGGCCCATGTGGATGGCGGCGTACCCAATATGCGTATTGTTCTTCCCGAACTAAGCGAATATTGCATAGGCGGTCTGCTTTATTTCTTTGAGAAAGCCTGTGGTATCAGTGGTTATTTGTTAGGTGTCAATCCATTCAACCAACCAGGTGTAGAAGCATACAAAAAGAATATGTTTGCTTTGCTCAACAAACCGGGATACGAAGAAGAATCGAAAGCAATACAAGCCAAACTGTAAGCAAAGATAAATCCAAATAATAAGGGGTGAAGCTTAGAAAGCTTCACCCCTTATTATTTGGATTTATACCGATCAGAGATTGTCTCACTCTTTATCTTCTGTTTTCAATTCTATTTTTTCCTGCGCACTTTCACATTCCGCTTTCGAAGAAAGATAGAAAGAAAGTATAGCATCGGCATCAGCCACGGTTTGTACACGCATCTTCACTTTCAATACGGTATTCCGTACGCCATCCTCAAACTTGATAATACCTTCTTCGGGTCTTGTGAAATTTTTCTCAGAAGACACCCCATTGGGCAAATCAAAATCTTTTATGCCCAATTGCTGCTGATCTTCTTTTACGATAAATGTATTCAGATCCTCTCCATTTCCATCCAGTGTCAGAGAGACAGTAACCTCATCGCCCACCTTTAATGAAGGTATGGAAGCCATATCTTCACTATAATCTTTAGTATCACCTTCAATAAAGAAACCCGTAATTTCAATTACAGGACTTTCTGCCGAGCCGGAACATGCAGCCAAAAGCAGTAGTAACAACGGTGCAAGAAGTTGCTTTTTCATGTATTACAAATCTCTTGTTTACACCGCAAAAATACACATTATATCCGAATTAGCAAAAAAATCGTAACTTTGTGCAAAAAATCACAGTCTGTTTGACTTTTGCCTAAGACTGTTTTTATAGAAAATCCAAACAAATTCTCAATATCATAAAGCAATGTTTCAAAAAGAAATACACTTAAAAGCCGTACTATTCGATATGGACGGCGTATTGTTCAACTCCATGCCCTATCATGCAGAAGCTTGGCACAAAGTGATGTTAGCTCACGGCCTTAACCTCAGCCGTGAAGAAGCCTATTTACACGAAGGGCGTACAGGAGCCGGTACTATCAACATTGTAAGCCAACGCCAATTAGGACGGGAAGCAACGCCCGAAGAGATAGAGAACATCTACCACGAGAAGAGTGAAGAATTCAATAAATTCCCCGAACCGGAACCGATGCCCGGTGCTTGGGAACTACTGCAAAAAATAAAAAACGCCGGACTGACACCGATGGTGGTCACCGGATCCGGACAGCGCTCCCTGCTCGATCGTCTGGAACATAACTTCCCCGGCATGTTTCACCGCGAACTGATGGTGACTGCTTTCGATGTAAAGCATGGCAAGCCCAACCCCGAACCCTATCTGATGGCGCTTGAAAAAGGAGGATTCGAAGCAAACGAAGCAGTAGTCATAGAAAATGCACCACTCGGAGTACAAGCAGGAGTAGCCGCAGGGATCTTCACAATAGCTGTCAATACCGGACCCTTAAACAATAAAGTGTTGCAAGATGCGGGAGCAAATGCCCTCTATCCCTCCATGCAAGCTCTTTGCGAAGAATGGGAAACTTTCACAAACAGCCTGGCATAAAAATAAGAGAGAGATTTTCCAATCCCCGTTTAGAGTCCGCCCGGTGCCTTCTTATAAGCTACAAAAGAAAGAGACGAAAACGGGGACACTCATATCAATGAGAATTCCATGGAAGATAGCAAGAGGAATCATTTCCTTTCCGGAATAAAGAGTGATAGACGGCAACAATACATCCATCGAATTAACTCCGGCAGCAGAAATAGGTGCTAATTTTCCAAAATATTTCCGGATAAGCGGTGCCCCGAGTAAAGCCATCATTTCACGAAAGATATTTGCCAACAGGGCAATAGTACCAAGCTCGGTTGCCAGCTGTAACCCGAGGGAAGGTTCTTTGAACTGTGTAATTAAAATGGAAGAAAGCGAATAATAGGCAAAACCACTCCCCACTGCCATGCAATCGAACACACTCCACTGACTCAGCAACAAACTGGCAAAAGCAGAAAAAAGCAAGGTTCCTACAATTGTAGCCAAAGGTACCAGAAGCATATTGAAACGCAAACTTTTAACCAATACTTTCAGATTTTTATTACTGCCAATACTGACACCGACCTGTAGCATAAGGGCATAAAGCACGTACATAGAAAGATTGTGCACTTCCAGTTGGGAATCATTAAAAGTCCCAACTACACAACCTATACAGAAAAATGCCACTACAATCAAACTCCCTTTCATTTTTTACCTCCTTTCCTAAAAAACAGACGAAACACCAGAAATGAAGCTAACATACTGCCCAGAATACTCGATGCCGCCAATACGACAGCCTGCCATCCGAATCTCCCCAAATTATTTATTATCAAACTATTAGATCCGATTGAAAGACCTAAAATAAAAAGTAACAAAAAGATGGTCAACGAAGTAGTCTTTTCTACATTTTGCAGAAACTTCAAATTACGAAACAGGTAACCGATACCAATTCCTCCAAACATCATAGATATAACTGTGAACATAACGCGAAATCTTAAAAATTGAACAATAATACCATACAATGACTTTTCAAACCGAAAGTCACCACAGAGCTCAATCTCTCCGAACAATTTCAGACAAAGGGCAAAGTCTTAAAACCTGTTTAAATTTTCCCCTTAAAATAATACTGAGCAAAACTTAAACAGTCCTTTATGTATGATCAAAAAATGGAGGGGTATCTCAAACAAATCCACTGAACCAATGTACGTGCACAATAGAATGATTACATAAGATTCTGCTATCCCATGCAATGCCACATACACTATATATAGTAAATAATCGGTTCATGCTTTTATCAATTGGGCGGCAAAGATAGCACAATTATGAATATTTACCAAATAAATATTCAATAAAATAGATTCATCATTACCGAATTTTATACCAATTCACAAATTGGCTCATACCGTAAGGCACTATTGAACAGGCATTTAATAAGAAAAACGCTTATAATCCGAAGATTACAAGCGTTCATAAGTAGCCCCGAAGGGAATCAAACCCTTATCTTAGGTACCGGAAACCTACATTCTATTCGTTGAACTACAGGGCCGGTTTTGCGACGACAAAAATAGACAAAAACTTCTTATCTTCCTAATCTTTCTACTATTTTTGTTGATACAACCTTCAACTTCCCACTCAATGATATGTTATTTTGAAACCAACTTCAAGGAAATCTTTATCATATTGACATTATTTCAGACAAAAACCAATACATATATAGATATTATTCCTATCTTTGTCGACAATTAACATATAATAAACCTATGAGTTATCTAATAAAACCTCAGAATTACAAACCCCTTCTTGACCTGAAACAGACGGAACTCGGTATCAAACAGATCAAAGAGTTCTTTCAGATGAATTTATCATCGGAACTGCGTCTGCGCCGTGTCACAGCCCCTCTTTTTGTACTCAAAGGTATGGGTATCAATGACGACCTTAACGGCATAGAGCGCCCGGTATCCTTCCCCATCAAAGATCTTGGAGATGCACAGGCAGAAGTTGTACATTCACTGGCCAAATGGAAAAGATTGACGCTTGCCGATTATCATATTGAACCGGGATATGGCATTTATACCGATATGAATGCTATCCGCTCGGATGAAGAACTGGGCAACCTGCATTCGCTGTACGTGGATCAATGGGACTGGGAGCGAGTAATGACGGCAGAAGAACGTAATGTAGAGTTCCTCAAAGAGATAGTAAACCGCATTTATGCCGCTATGATACGTACGGAATACATGGTGTATGAAATGTATCCGCAAATAAAACCCTGCCTGCCACAAAAACTACACTTTATCCATGCAGAAGAACTTCGTCAATTATATCCGGCATTAGAACCTAAATGTCGCGAACACGCTATTTGCCAGAAGTACGGCGCCGTATTTATTATCGGTATCGGCTGCCAACTTAGTGATGGAAAGAAACACGATGGCCGTGCTCCGGACTACGACGATTATACCACAAAAGGGCTCAATGATTTACCCGGCCTGAACGGTGACCTTCTTTTATGGGACAATGTATTGCAACGCTCCATCGAGCTTTCATCTATGGGTATCCGCGTTGATAAAGAAGCTTTGCTACGCCAGGTGAAAGAGGCGAAGCAAGAGCAACGTCTGGAACTCTATTTCCACAAACGCCTGCTGAACGACACGCTCCCCCTGTCTATCGGAGGCGGTATCGGCCAGTCGCGTCTCTGTATGTTCTATTTACGCAAAGCTCATATCGGAGAAATCCAGGCAAGTATCTGGCCAGAAGACATGCGAAAAGAATGTGAAGCACTCGATATACATCTTATATAAATACATTATATACTATGAACGTACAAATAGAAGAAAGTTGGAAAGCCCATCTGCAACCGGAGTTTGAAAAAGATTACTTCCGTACACTGACAGAATTCGTCAAAAGCGAATATAGCCAATACACCATTTATCCCCCCGGAAAGCTGATATTCAATGCTTTCAACCTATGCCCTTTCGACAAAGTAAAAGTTGTCATTATCGGACAAGACCCTTATCATGGGCCAGGACAGGCACACGGACTCTGTTTCTCGGTAAACGACGGAGTACCTTTCCCGCCGTCATTAGTCAATATCTTTAAAGAGATAAAAGACGACTTGGGAATCGAAGCACCGGCAACCGGAAATCTGACACGGTGGGCCGAACAAGGCGTATTATTACTCAACGCCACATTAACCGTACGCGCTCATCAAGCCGGCTCGCACCAACGCCGGGGATGGGAAGAATTTACCGATGCAGCTATCCGCGCATTGGCAGAAGAACGGGAGCATCTTGTATTTATCCTTTGGGGAGGTTATGCACAACGTAAAGGAGCATTCATCGACCGCAGTAAGCATCTTGTGCTTAGTTCGGCCCACCCCTCACCTCTGTCGGCCTACAACGGCTTCTTCGGAAACAAGCATTTCAGTAAGACCAATGCATATTTAAGAGAACACGGAGAAAAAGAAATCATTTTCTAAGAAGAGAAGGAAAAAAGAGAGATGGGAGAATGGAGATGGGAAAAGGAAAATAAGAAAAATATTATGCTGCATAGCAACTTTCAATTTTCAACTAAAAAAGGGCTTTCGCCCTTTTTTTAATACCATTGTATATTGCTCTGAGTCTGACTTCTTTGTTCCCACTTCAAATCCTGCAGGATACTGGCATTGGCACTAATTTTGAAATTATAATATTTCCAACGCCCGAAAGGTGAAAGACTGGCTGACATATTGAAGCAGTGCAAATCACGCGTGATAGTCATCGAAGTCTGAGTAACTTCTTTCGCTTGAAAATCATAACCGGTACTGAAAGACACCTGCCATCTATTCGAAAGCTTCACATTACCAGAAGCATTGAGATTATGCGTATAAGAAAAAGGATAACGCATTGAATGTACATTAATGGGCTTACTCCTGTCTTCGCTGATATTAAATGAATAGTTCACACTCAGTGACCACGGCATATTAAATACCTGATAACCGTCCGCATCGGCTTGCGCCTTTTCTACTGTTTTAGAAGTTGTTCCGGAACCACTGCCGGTATCCGCCGTATCCTCACTATCCTCCCCATTCTGATCCTTATCTTTATCCTTCTGATCTTTATCATCTTTCGGCCCGAACCACTTTTTCCAAGTTTCATTATTAAAGGTATAATTAAAGGAAGACCCCCACCCGGAGAAGCGACCGAAGCGTCCATAAGACCACTCTGTACGATCTCCCGTAGTCACTTCTCCATTCTTATCGAACGTGTAGGCGTAAGTAGCAAAGCGAGAACTCAAGTTGAACGTATAATTCTTGGTCAGTTTCAAACGCAATCGTAAAGTTAGATCGCTCCACGGTTGCTTTTTAGCCGCCATATTATAAGAAAGAGAAGCTCCCAATTCATCAATCAAACTAATTTTAGTAAGAGAGTCTTTTCTATTCCGGTATTTCATCTCGATATTATTAGAAAGGTCGAAAGTCACCGACCCCGTCTTTTCACGTGGTGCCGTACCGAATTGCTGATTGGAATAAGGAGAGAAATAGTATATATTACCATCCTTATCTTCGTGCTCCTGCCAATATTTATCAAACGCCGGCGCCCCGCTTATACTAATCTGCGGAGTCACCACATGACGAATCTGTATCTCTTTTTTCTTCATAAAAAGAGGTTTATACATACCGTAAAGTTTTGTACTCAACCCCAATGAGAAATTATAATTAGATACACGATTGAAACCATAGATAGTATCCGTTGCCACCCATTGCCGTTTCTCTTCATCGTAATAATTTTCCGTTTTATTAGTATACCAACGCTCTGTATAATTAAATGTTGGAGTCAGATTGAAATACTTGAAGAGAGTAAATGTAGCACTTATTGGAATCTGATGTTGCATAGCGTTTTTCCAGTCTTTTATCAGATTCGATTTAAACAGCAGATTATCTTTTGTCTTGATACTGTTTGTCAGACGTCCGGTATACTGAAACGAAATCTTTTCGTACCAACGCTCTGCCCCGACTGCTTTTTTTCTTTTGAAAGGAAAACGTCGGGTCAGGGTAATATTAAGATCGGGCAACGTTATTGCAACAGAAGAGTCTTTCATCGTCTGCGATATATTGGTTGTTCCCGAAAGTGTCAGACCAATATCCGGAAAAGTACGTGAATAGCTGATACTGGACGTCTTGGTATTCTGTGTCAACAACTGCGAATTATACAGGTTACCAATATTGGTACGTTCGTAGCTACTGGTTGAAAAGTTCACACTGGCCGAAAAAGTAGCGTTTGGATTTGCCTTGGAGTCTTGCCGATGACTCCACACTATTTTAAAATCCTTAGAAACCGAATAATCCGGCATATTCTTGTCTCCTGTTTTTGTCACCTGATAATCGGCCATCAAAGAACCGGAAAACTTGTAACGTCTGTTGTAATTCGTCTCCAACCCAAGTCTCCACGAACCTTTCGTGAAAATATCTCCCGTCAACTTTAAATCCATCATGTCACTGATGGCGAAATAATATCCACCATCCGACAAACCGAATCCACGGGAGGAATCATCAAGAACAGTAGGCATGATAAAACCGGAAGAATAACTGCTGGAAAATGGAAAGAAAAAGAATGGTACAGCCAATGGTAAAGGCACGTCCTCTACTACCAGATAAGCCGGCCCTGTCACTACATTCTTTTTCGGGCGGACTTTGGCCTTTGTCAACTGGAGATAAAAGTGGGGATGATCATGATGATCACAAGTAGTATACTTACCATTCTGCATGAAAAGTTCGTCATCAGCCCCTTTTTTGGCATTATTACCGGTAACGTATCCTTCTCCCTGCTGGCTGACTACATTATTGATATACCCTTTCTTACTTTTGAAATTATACCGGATCGCTTCGGTATCATAAGAAGTATCACCGTCTTTAAAAACGGGCTTTCCGGTTTCCACTCCCAACGAATCCGTCACACCACGAGCAAATACCGTACTGCTGTCCATATTCATGGTAATGATCTGCGCACCCAATTCTATACTTTGATAATTTACCTTCCCATCCCCATAAAGATGTGCATATCCTCCTTCCTCAAAAACGATAGAGTCATTTGCCGAATAAATTACCGGTGCATCCAAAGGTTGTTTTTTGGCAGGCTTAGCAACAACTAATGAATCGGTTTTTACTGAATCTGTCCCCAAGGAGTCCGTGTTCAGAACCGTAGGAGGATTAAAATTTTCTCTTCCTCCTTCCACTCCCCTGTTTCGGCGACGCTGAGACAGTGCCTCATCAGGAAGCATCAGTAAGACAAACAGTAGTATGAATGATATTAATGTATTTGCTTTCAATGGCGCCATTAACTAATAGTTTACGCTTGAAGGGGCAAAAGTACACAATCTTCACCAATTATACATCGGAATCCCCCTTTTTAATTATTTTTTAGTGCTATAGAAAAAGTTCGCACCAGCGATTAAAACGCGTTAAACCTTCTTCACCATATTTGGACAGGCTCTTCCGGGCAGCATCTACTGTTTTTTCTCTGTCAAGATGAGTCTTAGAATAAAATTTATCGGAAAAACAGATTACCTGTTCTTCCAAACTCACCGGCAACATTTCACGATGCGGAACAGGAAGTTGCTGATTAATGATTTCTTCCAATGAAAGCCCGGCTCCGGTATGCCTCTCACAGACCAAAGCATGCTGTGGGAAACCTTCCTTACGCACCAGATCGGCACCCAAATAACCGTGACAAATATAAGGTTCCGTACCCAAACAATAGATGGGAGCGGCATTCGTCAGAAAAATGCCGATATCATGAAGCATGGCGGCCTCGTTCAGAAAGGTCTCATCCAGTTTCAGTTCCGGATGCCGGGCGGCAATCCATAAAGCTTTATCGGCTACCGACCGGCTATGTACTAACAGAATATGTTTCAATTCGTTATCCTGCGGATAATATTTATCAATTAAATCGAGTGGATTCATAACTTCATCTATTATAACTTGTAATAATCAATCCAAATGGATATTTTTGTGCAATATTACAAAAAAATACCGAGATGCGCCGAAAAGTAATCCTCATTCTCACCTGCCTGTTGGCTGGAATTACCATAGTTTTTGCACAAGGTACTCTCAACACCGGAGCAGAACGTACCGAAGAATACCTGCCATTACTCAAAGGAAAACGGGTAGGAATGGTCATTAACCCCACTTCCGTCATAGGTGAAGAACAGGCCTGTCTGCTCGACACCCTGTTGAGCTTAAACATAAACGTGGTGAAAGTGTTCGCTCCGGAACATGGCTTTCGGGGCGACGCCGATGCCGGAGAGACGGTAAAAGACGGAAAAGACAGCCAGACGGGTACTCCTATCATCTCACTCTACGGAAACAATAAAAAGCCAACCGTACGCCAGTTGCAGGATGTCGACATTATTTTGTTCGACATACAGGATGTCGGAGCCCGATTCTACACTTATATCAGTACCCTGTTCTATGTGATGGAAGCTTGTGCTGAAAATGGCAAAGAAGTGATTGTACTCGATCGGCCTAACCCATGCGATTACATAGACGGTCCTATACTGCGTCCTTCTTTCCGCAGCTTTGTAGGTATGTTGCCTATCCCCGTTCTTCACGGTTGTACGATCGGCGAACTGGCTCTGATGATCAACGGTGAAGGATGGATCAATAAAACCTCGGAAGCTTGCCGGCTGACTGTAGTAGCCATGACGGGATGGGAACACGGACAACCTTATTCTCCACCCATCAAACCCTCTCCTAACCTACCCAACGATCAGTCAATCCGTCTGTATGCTTCCCTCTGCCCTTTCGAAGCAACTCGTATCAGTGTAGGACGAGGGACCACATTCCCGTTTCAAGTGCTCGGAGCACCCAACAAAAAATACGGAGATTTTAGTTTCACCCCACAAGCATTGCCCGGTTTCGATAAAAACCCGATGCACAAAAACCAAACTTGTTATGGAGAAGATTTGAGAAGAGTCAACAATGTGAACGGATTCACACTGCGTTATTTTCTTCGTTTCTACTGGAAATCGGGAGAAGGAAACGGCTTTTTCGACCGGGCACGTTGGTTCGACCTGTTGATGGGAACGGATACGGTTCGCAAGGCAATTCTTGCCGGTAAAGACGAAGCAGCTATCCGTGCCGGATGGAAAGAAGAATTACAAAAATACAAAGAAATGCGAAAAAAGTACTTGTTATATTGACGCGAAACCGCGCATCTGATTTTAACATTGTTAATTCCGTTCCCGGCATATTATTTCTCCCGTCGCAAAACATTAATTCTTTGTCTGTAAAGAAACGTATTCTTGTCGGCAAAAGATTGTATTTAACACAGCATTAAAAACGTATTCTTGCAGACTAAGAATATCGGTTTATCCGTTTATCAAATAAACAATTAAATCTTTGATATACAACACCTAATATCTTTCGGAATAATCTTTCCGTATCAAATGTCCTTCATCGGTTCGAAGAACAACTCCTACCTGTACTTGTCAAAATAGCAATCTCAGTTGTACCTGATTATTTTCTATCATTACTAATCCGGATGTAATATTTTACTTTCCTGTCATGCAATGTCTATCCCTCACATACAGGGTTCTTTACCCGGATTCACAAGCATGCCCCCTCCGGAACATTCATGTAAATCCGAATAAAGAAGGAATGAGGCTACTTATCTTCAGCCCACTCTTCAGCACCCTTTTCTTTCAACTTCTGCGTAAAGGCTTTTGCTTTTTCCATGATTGCAGCCTCCTCTTCCGGAGTAGCATACGCATGTTTATAACCTTTTATCTTATTCCATTCGCCACGGGTGAAATCGGGAAATGCAACAGAAGCACAACCATTATCCATCGAAAGCTCGCCTAACTCTGCCAGACAGCACCACTCTGCCAAGTCGTACACATCCATATCCAATGGCAAACCATTTTGCAAGCAATATACCAGACGGCTATCCATAATAAAATCCATACCGCCATGTCCCCCTACTTCTTTGGCCATTTCACCATATTTTTTCAATATCGGATGCTGGTATTTTTCTACCAAAGCATTCATTTCATCCTTAGGCAAGAAACTGTGTGAACTTAAATCATCTACTTTCGGCTCCATACCGGAAGCAGTCAGTTGTTTAGCATCCAGAGCATAGCCTTCTACGGGGTATTTATTAGCAAACCCTTTCGTTCCCGTAAGTTGATACAGGCGATTATAAGGTTGCGGAGTCATCACATTGTGCTGTATTTCGATCACCTTTCCGTTTTCTGTGCGGATAAGTGTAGTAGTATGGTCACCATTACGGAAGTTATCGCAGCCGGCTCCTGTTCTCTCTTCTACAAGTGCCTTACCTGCTACCGACTTTGTGTCCATAGCCACCAGCGTCTTCATACGATCACCACGATGAATATCCAGTGCTTGAGCTACAGGACCGAGACCATGAGTGGCATACACGTCACCGCGATGTTTCATGTTATAGTCCAGACGCCATCCTAATTTATCGGCCTCACCGTTTTTCCAATAATGATCCCAGAAAGGTTCCAGATTATGAATATAAGCACCTTGCGCACGAATTACCTCTCCGAATACTCCCTGTTGAGCCATATTCAACGTATTCATTTCGAACCAGTCATAACAGCAGTTTTCCAGAATCATACAATGCTTGCGCGTTTTTTCCGATAAATCGATCAATGCCCAGCACTCTTCCAGACTCATAGCCGAAGGCACTTCGATAGCCACATGTTTACCGTTTTCCATTGCACAGACGGCTACAGGAAAATGATGCAACCAATCAGTAGCAATATAAACCAAGTCAATATCGTCACGCTTGCATAATTCTTCATACCCTTTCTCACCGGAATAGACAGCAGCTTTAGGCATGGAAGCTTTCTTCAAAAAGCGCTGGCACTTCTCGGCACGTTCCTGTTCGTAATCGCAAAGAGCCACAATCTCCACGCCTGGAATATAAGTAAAACGTTCCACAGCACTGGGACCGCGCATTCCTAAACCGACAAAACCAACACGAACGGCCTCTATTTTAGGAGCTGTCAAACCAATCACACTGGTTTGACCGGCAGGACGTTCAGGAGTTTCCACAACGATAGTTCCTTTATCCCAACTCCATTTAGTACCCTTGTCCGAAACCTGTACGGAAGGCGATTGTACCGAACATGCGGCAAAAGCGACGCAAAAGCTCAACAATAATAACTTTAATCCTTTCATGATATAAAATTTATAGTTTAAAATGTAATATAAGAGACGATGTGTTTATAATATCATACAATTCGCGTAACAAGCAGGTAACAAAGAAAATAAAAAAATAACCAAGATTAACAAACAACCATATATTTCCGGATCTTTTATTTACTGTTTCATCTCTTTCTTCCTCTTTTTCCACAACTGCCAGCTATTGATAATGTTTTGCCACAGCACATAACTTCCAGGACCTACGGAAGAAAGCGGATTCAGATAAGTATGTGCCATCCAGATAGCTAAAATTGTATTCTTCTGTCCCAATGCCTGCCCGCCACTGATACGATCATTGTACAAACTACCTAAAGTTTTTCCTAAAAAGAATTGTAGACAACAAGCTACAAGTGCGGCAAATGCAATCATTATTTCTGTAAATCCATCGGCCGGATCATTTATCAGAGAAGAAAGTGTTTGCGCAGTAACAATAGCCAGTGACACAGCCCAAAGATAAAAAGCCAGTTCATGGTAATTTAATAAAGTACGGTGAACACGAGGGAGAAATCGCCGTAACAGCCACGCAGTTAAAAACGGACAGATCAATAAAGGAAAGACTTTACTCAATATCAGCAGAAAAGAATCTAAAAAACTGATCTCTGCATGTACCTCAATTAACGGAAATAAAACCGGAACAGCAACAGCCGCCCCTATATTGCCAATCAAAGTATAAGTTGTCAAACTTGCCGCACTTCCGCCCAATTTGGAAGTAATAACCGCAGCAGCAGTAGCCGTAGGACAGATAATACAAACCATCGCTCCTTCAGCCACAATTTTATTAAAACGAAAAAGGAGCAAATAAACAGCTATCGCCCCGAATATTTGTATCAAGAGTAGCCATAAATGCAAAGGCTTCGGTCTCAGATCGCGGGGAGACACCTTACAAAAAGTGAGCAGCAACATCGTGAAAATAAGTGCCGGAGTCAAAAAAGAAAGTCTGATAAATAAAGGATACCCTATGCCCCCCAACAGCATGGCGATGGGCAATGTCCAATTCTTCAGAAACTTAAGCATTATTATATCATTTATTATTTTGAAATGCAAAGTAACAACGAATCACGGAAATAAACGACATGAAATATGGAAAAAAACACAAAACTTAATGGCGAATAGCAAGTTTTCAGCAAAATTCCACTACATTTGCAGCGTCATTGCAATAACATGAAACTTAATAGACATTACATATTATATATATTCGTCTGCCTTGTACTGCTCTACTCTCCGCTTTGTATCGGTAGTGCATGGGCCAAAGATTTTGTTGTCGTCATTGATCCCGGTCATGGAGGACATGACCCCGGAGCTGTCGGCAAAATCTCGAAAGAAAAGAATATAAATCTGAATGTGGCATTAAAGTTAGGAAACATGATCAAAAAGAACTGCGATGATGTAAAAGTAATCTACACCCGCAGTAAGGACGTATTCATTCCATTAGACCGACGAGCTGAAATAGCCAATAGCGCAAAAGCAGACCTGTTTATCTCCATACACACCAATGCCCTTGCCAACAACCGTGTTGCCAAAGGAGCATCCACTTGGACATTGGGTCTTGCCAAATCAGACGCTAATCTTGCCGTAGCCCAACGCGAAAACTCAGTAATCCTTTACGAGAGCGATTATAAAACCCGCTATGCCGGTTTCAACCCGAATTCTGCCGAATCATACATCATTTTTGAGTTCATGCAAGACAAGTATATGGAACAAAGTGTACATCTGGCTTCTCTTGTACAGAAACAATTCCGCCATACGTGCAAACGGGTGGACCGTGGCGTACACCAAGCAGGATTCCTCGTATTGAAAGCAAGTGCCATGCCCAGCATTTTAGTGGAATTAGGATTTATATCGACTCCCGAAGAAGAACGTTACCTCAATACGGAAGCAGGAACCAGCACTTTGGCAAAAGGAATTTATCGCGCTTTCCTTACCTATAAACGGGAGCAAGAAATACGGTTGACCGGTGCCAGTCGCACCATCATTCCGGAAGAGAGTACTGAGACCCCTGAAACTGTAATAGCCGCCGTTCCCAAACAGGAAAACACCAAGACCAATCCGACAACAAAAGCTTCCCCACAACGCCCCATTACAGTAGAAAGTGCAACAAATGATGGAGAAATAACGTTTAAAATACAAATACTAACCTCTTCAAAGCCGTTAGCCAAAAATGACAAGCGCTTAAATGGATTGACAGATATAGATTACTATAAAGAAGGAGGATTGTATAAATACACTTATGGTGCTTCATCAGACTATAATAAAGTATTACGATCCAAACGTACCATCACCGACAAGTTTAAAGATGCTTTTATCATTGCTTTCCGTGATGGAGAGAAAATAAATATAAACGCTGCTATTGCAGAATTCAAAAAGAAACGAAATAAATAAAGTACTGAAATGAAATACATTACAAAAGAAGTAAGAATAGGTATTGCAGGAATTATTGCTTTGTGCGTACTTGTTTACGGCATCAATTATTTGAAGGGAATAAACATGTTTAAACCTTCAAGCTATTTCTATGTAAAATTCAAGAATGTGAACGGACTGGCTAAATCGAGTCCTGTTTTTGCAGATGGAGTACGTGTAGGTATCGTGCGGGATATTTATTACGATTACAATCAAGCCGAAAATGTAGTCGTAGAAGTAGAACTGGATACGGAGCTCCGTATCCCCAAAGGAAGTTCTGCAGAGTTGACATCCGAACTGATGGGAGGGGTAAGAATGGACATTCTACTGGCTAATAATCCTCGCGAAAAATATGCTATAGGAGACACAATACCCGGAAAATTAAATAATGGCATGATGGAAAGTGTGGCAGCTCTCATGCCGCAAATAGAGCAAATGCTCCCAAAACTCGATTCCATAATGACTTCATTAAATACAATACTGGGAGATCAAAGCATTCCTGCTACTTTACATTCCGTAGAGAAAATGGCTGCTAATCTTGAAGTGACCAGTGGACAACTGAAAGTATTGATGGGAAGAGACATTCCACAGCTAACTGGTAAGTTGAACACATTGGGAGATAACTTCATAAGCATTAGCGACAATTTGAAAAAAATAGATTATGCCAACACTTTTAATGAGATAGAACAGACCTTGGCTAATGTAAAAATCGTTACAGAAAAATTAAACAGTAAAGACAACACCGTAGGATTACTCTTAAATGATCCACAATTATATAACAATTTAAACGCAACTACTGCCAACGCAGCAAGTCTGCTTGAAGATTTGAAGGAACATCCCAAACGCTATGTACACTTCTCTTTATTCGGAAAAAAAGAGAAGTAGTTTTCCGTATTATATAGATTTCATCTAAATAACAGAACTTAAAAACAGAAAACTGAAAAGTCTCGTAAAGTGCATATACAGACCAAAAGAAATAAAATAGAGAGGCATTTGCCTAAATAAAAATAGAGTATCAAAATTAGGATAAAATATTAATAAACAGAGCATTATAAAAAAACAATAGCCTCTTTCAAGGGGCTATTTTATTGGGTTATCATAAGTAGCTGAAAGTAAAGGTATTATTCTTCCAACGAGAAATACAAGAAAAAACAGATTTGTTTTTCTCAAATAAGATTCCCAATTTTGCAACCGTAGAAGTTTTGCTTAATTAATAAATGTATTGTAGCCGTTATGAGTGAATCGAATCATGTCGGGCTGTGGAACCGCTGTCTTGAAATTATTAGAGACAATGTTCCCGATTCGACATATAAAACTTGGTTTGTTCCCATTGTACCATTAAAATATGAGGACAAAACGTTGATTGTACAAGTACCCAGCCAGTTCTTTTACGAGTTTCTGGAAGATAAATTTGTGGACTTGCTACGAAAAACGTTATATAAAGTCATTGGCGAGGGAACCAAGTTGATGTATAATGTAATGGTAGACCGGACTTCAATACCGAATAAAACGGTAAATCTTGAAGCCAGTAACCGTTCTATAGCCGTACCGCAACCAAGCATTATTCGCGGTAACGGTAATAAAGCACCGAATATATTACACGCTCCGGCTCCTCAAGATTTGGATCCCCATCTGAATCCGAACTACAATTTCGAAAACTTCATCGAAGGATATAGCAATAAACTTTCAAGAAGCGTCGCTGAAGCCGTTGCCCAAAACCCGGCCGGTACAGCTTTTAACCCTTTATTCCTGCATGGTGCATCCGGAGTGGGAAAAACGCATCTTGCCAACGCCATCGGTACAAGAATCAAAGAGATATACCCCGAAAAAAGAGTGTTATACGTATCGGCCCATCTCTTTCAAGTGCAATACACAGATTCTGTACGTAACAATACGACCAATGACTTCATCAACTTCTACCAGACGATCGATGTATTAATTATTGATGATATTCAAGAATTTGCAGGCGTCACCAAGACTCAAAATACCTTCTTTCATATTTTCAATCATCTGCATCAAAACGGCAAACAATTAATTCTGACTTCAGACCGTGCTCCTGTATTATTACAAGGAATGGAAGAGCGTCTTTTGACCCGCTTCAAATGGGGAATGGTAGCCGAGTTGGAAAAACCGACAGTAGAATTGCGGAAGAATATTTTACGAAATAAAATCCATCGTGACGGATTGCAATTTCCACCGGAGGTTATAGACTATATTGCGGAAAATGTCAATGAAAGCGTTCGTGACCTGGAAGGTATCGTAATCGCTATTATGGCACGTTCTACAATCTTCAATAAGGAGATAGATCTCGACTTGGCGCAACATATCGTTCGCGGTGTTGTCCGTAATGAGACCAAAAGTATCAGTATTGACGACATTATCAATACTGTTTGCAAACATTTTGGCCTTGAGACCAACGCCATTCATACCAAATCAAGAAAAAGAGAAGTGGTACAAGCACGTCAAGTAGCGATGTATTTGGCAAAGACATACACAGATTTCTCTACTTCGAAAATTGGGAAATTTATTGGAAACAAAGATCATGCCACCGTACTCCACGCATGCAAAACCGTAAAAGGGCAATGCGAAGTCGATAAGGGATTCCGTGCCGATCTGGAAACTATAGAATCTTCACTGAAAAAGAAAAACAGTTAATAAAAAAGAGAGACTATTAAAGTTCCAGTCTCTCTTTTTTCATATGATAAATCACATAAATCCTTGCTGATGCAACACTTTCAATAAATTATCAGACATGAACTCGTTATCTTTCTTCGTATAACGAACATCTGTGAATACTTGCGCCAATGTTTCCTTCCGGTTTTCTTTCACAAACTGCTCATTTTCCGGCAATGATTCTTTATAAGCATACAGTTTATCAATATCGGCTTTGGAATAATCATGATAATACTCTTCGTGAACAGTTGCCTCTAACGGCAAACGGTCTACCTGGGCAGGAATACCATCCGGGTAACCTACCGTTACCGTAGTGATAGGAAAAACAAGTTCAGGAAGTTGCAAAGCATCAATAACCATTTGAGGATTGTAAGTGGTAGTCCCCAAATAACAAATTCCCAAACCAGCTTCCTCCGCCAATGTACAGAAAGTCTGTGCAACCAACAATGTATCCATTGCCGCATTCATAAACGACATCAAATTATTGTACCCGGGCACTGCGTTACGCTGTTCACACCATTTACTAAAACGACGAAAATCTGCACAAAATGTAAGTACAACAGGAGCCCCCTTAACCATGGGTTGATTAAAATGTGCCGGTGAAAGTTTTTCCTTCATTTCAGCATTACGCGTGATAACGACACTGTACAACTGCATTCCTCCCATAGTAGAAGCACGGGAAGAAGTTTCAAGCAAATCATTTAACAAATCAGATGAAATATCTTTTTGTAAATACTTTCTGATTGTTCTTCTGTTCTTAACGGTATCAATCATATCTTTTTTCCTGCAAAGATAACAAAAAGAATATTCAATTCATTATTTCTATAATATAGATTAATTTTCTTTTTAGAAAACTTCAAGCAACAAACAAAAACATCATTATATTGTTTTTCAACAACTTAGCATTTAAAAACGGGAAACTTATAATCTATATATAAATTATCCCATTTTTATTTTGATATACCAAAAAACATTCATAGCTTTGCAGGCACGTTTGTTAATGATAAGTAAGCTTCTACACATTTACTTATTAAATAAAGAAATCTAAGACACATACTAACGTGAAAGAACAAATTTATTCTTATGAAGAAGCCTTTGAAGAATCTTTACGATATTTTCAAGGTGATGAACTTGCTGCCAGGGTTTGGGTAAACAAATACGCAGTTAAGGACTCTTTCGGAAATATTTACGAGAAATCTCCGGAAGATATGCATTGGAGAATTGCAAACGAAGTGGCACGTATCGAAGCCAAGTACGCTAACGGCCTTAGTGCGGAAGAATTATTCAAACTGCTCGATCATTTTAAATACATTGTTCCACAAGGTAGCCCGATGACCGGTATCGGTAATGACTATCAGGTAGCTTCATTATCCAACTGTTTTGTAATCGGTGTAGACGGATCGGCCGACTCTTACGGTGCTATTATCAAAATTGACGAGGAGCAAGTACAATTAATGAAAAGACGCGGTGGTGTGGGTCATGATCTTTCACATATCCGCCCTAAGGGATCGCCTGTCAAAAACTCCGCATTGACTTCTACCGGTTTGGTTCCTTTTATGGAACGCTACTCCAACTCTACACGAGAAGTTGCACAAGACGGACGTCGGGGAGCATTAATGTTAAGCGTATCTATCAAACACCCAGACTCTGAGGCATTCATCGACGCCAAGATGACGGAAGGAAAAGTAACCGGAGCCAATGTTTCCGTAAAACTGGACGATGCTTTCATGCAAGCTGCCATAGACAATCAGTCTTATGTACAACAATATCCGATTGAATCCGCTAATCCGACAACAACAAAAGAAATTGACGCTTCCGTTCTGTGGAAAAAGATTGTGCACAATGCATGGAAATCAGCAGAACCGGGTGTACTGTTCTGGGATACGATCATTCGTGAATCCGTCCCTGACTGTTATGCAGATCTCGGCTATAAAACCGTTTCTACCAACCCATGTGGAGAAATTCCTTTATGTCCCTACGACTCATGCCGTCTGTTGGCCATCAATTTATACTCATACGTAGTAAATCCGTTCAAGCCGGATGCTTATTTTGATTTCGATCTCTTCAAAAAACATATAGCATTGGCACAACGTATCATGGACGATATCATCGACCTGGAACTGGAGAAGATAGAACGGATCATGCAAAAGATAAATGAAGATCCGGAAAATGAAGAGGTAAAACGTACCGAACGTGTGTTATGGGAAAAAATATATAAGAAAAGCGGTCAGGGAAGACGTACAGGTGTAGGTATCACCGCCGAAGGTGATATGCTTGCCGCATTGGGACTGCGATACGGAACAGAGGAAGCTACCGAGTTTTCCGAACAAGTCCATAAAACAGTGGCTCTTTGTGCCTACCGTTCCTCTGTAGAGATGGCAAAAGAACGTGGCGCTTTCGAAATATACGATACGGAACGTGAAAAAGAAAATCCATTCATCAATCGCCTGCGCGAAGCAGATCCGGAACTTTACGAAGAGATGAAAAAATACGGCCGCCGCAATATAGCTTGCCTTACCATTGCCCCGACCGGAACAACCAGTTTGATGACACAAACCACCTCAGGTATCGAGCCTGTTTTCTTACCGGTATATAAACGCCGCAGAAAAGTAAATCCGAACGACACAAATGTACATGTGGACTTCGTGGATGAAACAGGAGACGCTTTCGAGGAATACATCGTATTCCACCATAAATTTGTCACTTGGATGGAAGCCAACGGCTACGATCCGTCCAAACGGTACACACAGGAAGAGATCGATGATTTGGTTGCCCAATCACCCTATAATAAAGCAACGTCCAACGATGTTGACTGGCTAATGAAAGTAAAAATGCAAGGACGCATCCAAAAATGGGTGGATCATTCGATCAGTGTTACGATCAACTTGCCTAATGACGTGGATGAAGACCTTGTAAACCGTTTATATGTAGAAGCATGGAAATCCGGATGTAAAGGTTGTACGGTCTATCGTGACGGCTCACGTTCGGGAGTATTGATTTCAACCAAATCGGATAAGAAAGAAGAACTACCTCCATGTAAACCGCCTACGATTGTAGAAACCCGTCCGACGGTACTTGAAGCAGACGTCGTTCGTTTTCAAAACAATAAGGAAAAATGGGTAGCCTTGGTCGGTCTACTCGACGGACATCCTTACGAGATATTTACCGGTTTGCAAGACGACGACGAAGGGATATTCATCCCGAAAAGCGTAGTAAGCGGACGTATCATCAAAAATGTAGATGAAAATGGAAACAAGCGCTACGACTTCCAGTTTGAGAACAAACGCGGATATAAAATGACTATCGAAGGCTTGTCCGAAAAGTTCAATAAAGAATACTGGAATTATGCAAAACTAATTTCAGGAGTACTTCGTTACAGAATGCCTATCGAACAAGTTATCAAACTGGTAAGTTCATTACAGTTAGACAGTGAAAATATCAATACCTGGAAAAATGGTGTAGAACGTGCGTTGAAAAAATATATCCAGGACGGTACGGAAGCTAAAGGTAAGAAATGCCCGAACTGTGGAAACGAAACTCTCGTCTATCAGGAGGGATGCCTTATTTGTACGACGTGTGGGGCATCACGCTGTGGATAAACTATTCTTTCTTTTGCCTTGATGCAAAAGAAAGAACCAAAGAAAAAATCAAGGCTGCATTTATGTAGCTACTGCACTCCGGCAAAAAGCTAAAAGGGCTCGAACTCGCTTCGCTCAAACAATCGCCCTTTCTACGCTTTTTACCGGAGTTCCGTTTTACGCTACATAAATGAGGCCGGGGAGCCATTCGGCGTGGAAATGATAAATAATGACATAAGCACAGGAATATAATAAGAATAAACTTTTATCATATAAAAACAATCGAAAACGAAAAGGGCAAAGTCCTTTCATTAAATATAATAAAGAGAAAATTTGATATAAAAGAGCATAGATAAGTCATACTAAAGAATCATATAGGAAAAGTATATATGGGAATCATATATAAGAATCATACAAAAAACAAATATGCACAACATACAATCGAAAAAACGAGCAAATGCCTCACTGCTCTACGGTAACCGCAGCGGCCTCATTTTTTCTCCGTCAAGCGAACGCCCGCAGTGTAGCGTAAAAAGGGGCGATTGTCTGAGCGAAGCGAGTTCGAGCCCCTTTAGCGAAACGAAGGAAGAGAGTAGGAGAAAAAATGCAGCCTTGATTTTTTCTTTTGGTATCTTTTCTTTTGTATCAAGACAAAAGAAAAGTACACCTCAACACAAACGTTTGCATAACATTTTAAATTACTTCCAATAATCCCAATACATAATATATAAAAAGAATGTCTTATACTTGCATTATCAATCAATCGTCTATAATCAAAATCTAATATATATGACAGTATCGTTTAATATTGAATACCGTACCAACTGGGGAGAAGAAGTAAGGATTACAGGTTCTGCCCCCGAATTGGGAAATAATCAGCCCGAACATTCCATTCCTCTCCATACCGTAGATGGGATTCATTGGACAGTAGAAACTGAAATACAGATTTCCGAAAGAGGAATAGTAGACTATAGCTATCTCATCTGGCAAGACGGAAAAGCAGTTCGTCGTGAATGGGACAGCTTTCCCCGTCGTCTTTATCTTATAGGAGACAGCAAAAAGAGATACCTCATAAATGACAGTTGGAAAAATCTTCCTGAACAGCAATATTTTTATAGCTCGGCTTTCACCGAATCACTTTTGGCGCACCGAAACAGAATGGAAATACCCAAAAGTTATAAAAAGGGGCTGATGATAAAAGCATATGCTCCACGTGTCAACGAAGATTATTGCCTGGCTATTTGTGGTAATCAAAAGATATTGGGAGACTGGAATCCGGACAAAGCGTTATTGATGAGCGATATCAATTTTCCAGAATGGCAAACAGAACTGGATGCCGGTAAACTGAGTTTCCCTATCGAGTACAAATTCATACTCTACAACAAAAAAGAAAAACATGCCGAAGCATGGGAAAACAATCCCAACCGTTATATGGCAAAGCCGGAACTGAAAGCCAACGAGACACTTGTCATTTCCGACCGTTATGCATACTTTGATATTCCTGCCTGGAAAGGTGCAGGAGTAGCCGTTCCTATTTTCTCACTGAAATCAGAAAAGAGCTTCGGCGTAGGCGACTTTGGCGATCTGAAACGTATGATCGACTGGGCGGTCAGCACCGACCAGAAAGTAGTACAGATACTACCGATCAACGATACTACCATGACGCATACATGGACAGATTCTTATCCATACAACAGTATCTCCATCTATGCATTTCATCCGATGTACGCCGATCTCAAAAGAATGGGTACGTTAAAGAACAAAGAAGCAGCCTCGGCTTTCAACAAAAAACAAAAAGAGCTGAATACACTTCCTACCATCGACTATGAGGCGGTAAATCGGACAAAATGGGAGTATTTCCGCCTTATCTTCCTCCAGGAAGGTGAAAAAGTATTAGCATCCAAAGCTTTCAAAACTTTCTTCGATGCCAATAAGGAATGGCTACAACCCTATGCTGTTTTCAGCTATTTACGTGACGCATTCCAAACGCCCAATTTCCGTGAATGGCCACGCCATGCCACATACAATGCAGATGAAATAGAAAAGATGTGCCAACCGGATTCAGTAGATTATCCATTCATCTCTATCTATTTCTATATCCAATTTAATCTTCATCTTCAACTGCTGGAAGCAACCACTTATGCCCGCGAAAACGGTGTAGTACTTAAAGGGGATATTCCTATCGGAATCAGTCGCAACAGTGTAGAAGCTTGGACAGAGCCTTATTACTTCAACCTCAACGGTCAGGCCGGTGCACCGCCCGATGATTTCTCTGTAAACGGACAAAATTGGGGATTTCCTACTTATAATTGGGAAGTGATGGAACAAGACGGTTATAGCTGGTGGATGAAGCGTTTCAAAAAAATGTCCGAATACTTCGACGCTTACCGTATCGACCATATACTCGGATTCTTCCGCATCTGGGAAATACCCATGAATGCAGTTCATGGATTGTTAGGCCAGTTTGTGCCCTCATTGCCCATGAGCCGCGAAGAGATAGAAAGTTACGGATTGCCCTTCCGTGAAGAGTTTTTAAAACCTTATATCCATGAATATTTCCTGGGGCAATTATTCGGTCCACATACCGATTATGTAAAACAGACCTTTATCGAGCCTACCGAAACATGGGAGGTGTACCGCATGCGTCCCGAATTCGATACCCAACGTAAAATAGAAGCTTTCTTCACCGGAAAAACCGATGATGACAGCATCTGGATTCGTGACGGACTCTATGCACTTATCAGTGACGTATTGTTTGTACCGGACCGACAAGAAGCCCATAAATATCATCCGCGTATCGGTGTACAGCACGACTTCATATATCGCTCCTTGAACGATTGGGAAAAAGCCGCTTTCAACCGTTTGTACGATCAATATTACTACCATCGTCACAATCAATTCTGGCAACAACAAGCCATGAAAAAGTTGCCTCAATTGACACAGTCCACCCGCATGCTGGTATGTGGTGAAGATCTTGGTATGATTCCTGATTGCGTAGCCTGGGTGATGAACGATTTACGTATCCTCAGCTTGGAGATACAACGCATGCCTAAAAATCCGGCTTACGAATTCGGACATCTGGATGAGTATCCGTATCGTTCGGTCTGTACCATTTCCACACATGACATGTCGACGCTCCGCGGATGGTGGGAAGAGGACTATCAGCAGACACAAAGGTATTATAATACGATGCTCGGACATTACGGTTCCGCTCCATCGACAGCCACTCCGGAATTGTGCGAAGAGGTAGTACGCAAACATCTGTATAGCAACTCTATCCTTTGCATCCTCTCGTTGCAAGACTGGTTGTCGATAGACGGTAAATGGCGCAATCCGAATGTACAGGAAGAACGTATCAACGTACCTGCCAACCCACGCCATTATTGGCGTTACCGCATGCATCTGACATTAGAACAACTGATGAAAGCAGAAAGTCTGAATGAAAAAATAAAAGAGCTCGTGAAACAGACCGGAAGAAAACCGGAAAAATAACAGCCCGTTCAACAACAAGTTCATTCTAAAATCATCAATACGCCTTCTCCCGATAAATCAATCCGGAGGAGGCGTTGTTTTTTAATAGATATCCTGTATCTTTGTGCACTTTAAAAAGCAGATAATGAACGACAACACAAATAAACGGATTGATTTTGTAGACCTAACCAAAGGGATCTGCATCATTCTGGTGGTTATGGCACACATTGACGGAGCATTTGCCAAATTCGATGAAAGTTCAATGATATCCTGCTTTCGCATGCCGCTTTATTTTTTTATATCCGGCATCTTCTTTAAATCCTATGAAGGGTTTGCTGGTTTTCTTATCCGCAAAATAAACAAATTGCTCATTCCTTTCACTTTCTTCTATATAACCGCTTTCCTACTAAAATACGTCGTATGGAAAATCGCTCCGGGAGTATTCCATTTACCGGTTCAGTGGAGTGAAATGCTCGTCATCTTCCACGGTCACGACTTGATTAAATTCAATCCGCCTATCTGGTTTCTAATAGCCCTGTTTAACTGTAACATCCTGTTTTACCTGATCCATTTTTTACGCAACAAACATTTGAATTTGATGTTTGCCTCTACCCTGCTCATAGGGGCTGCGGGATTCTATATGGGAAAATATCGTTTCGAACTGCCATTTTACATGGATGTGGCAATGACTGCCCTCCCATTTTATGCAGCCGGATTCTGGATACGGCGTTATAATTTCTTCTTATTTCCTCACCGTTTCGATAAATGGATCCCATTGTTTATGGCAATGGCCCTTACCATCATGTATTTTACCGCTACCACCCCCGGAATGCGCACCAACAGCTATACAGGAAATATCGCTCAATTCTATATAGCCGCGCTTGCCGGCATCTTTATGATCATGCTTTTCTGCAAACGGATCAAGCACATCTCCGTAATATCCTATCTCGGACGTTATTCGGTCATCACACTCGGCATTCACGGCCCCATACTCCACTTTGGCGGACAATTCGTATCGCGATACATCCACAACGAATGGGTACTCTCCTTTACTTTGTTATTCGTGACCCTTGCCATTTGTATTGTATTGACCCCATTTTTTCTAAAAGTCATGCCGCAAGTAGTAGCACAAAAAGATTTGATTAAAATCAGATAAAAGAGACATATCCGAGTTTTATTATATCTTTGCAAAACAGATCATCTTAAAAACACTATCATGAATATAAACAGTTGCCATATACTTCTGAAAAATGTACTTTTCTTTGCCCACCACGGAGTAGCCCCGCAGGAAACGGTTACAGGTAATGAATTTTACATCAATCTAAGGTTAAAAACAGATTTCAAACATGCTGCCGTCACAGACGAGTTAGACGATACAATCAGTTATGCGGACATTTATGCAATACTGAAACAGGAGATGGAAATACCGTCCAAATTATTAGAACATGTATGCGGACGTATCGCGACCAGATTATTTCAAGAGTTTCCGGGCATTGAAGAGATAGAAATCAAGTTGTCAAAAAGAAATCCCCCAATGGGAGCAGACATTGATTCTGCAGGAGTAGAAATGCACTGTACCAGAAGCTAATTTTGCATTCCATTTCATGATTCCAATATTTATTTCATGCACGAAAAGAGAATATCCGGTAAACATTCTTTTCCTCTCTCTATAAATTCCCGATAAACTACGCATCCGTTTTTCGCTTTACACCAATTTGCTTTTCCGGATTACTTAATAAGAAAAAGTATTTAATTGCGCACATGATAAGAATCATTTAATTTTTATTTTCTATTCCTAAATTTGTAGCAAATGCAAGTCTCAACCCATAAACAATCTCCTGACTACTAATAAAAGTAAAGAAAAAAACATGATAAAAAGCTATATCGTAAAAGAATTGATTAATGAAATGAAAGATAGAATGCCACAAGATCAAAGTCTGGCAAGTTATCTGATAAATACATTATGCATAGGAAAAGAAGCTGCCTACCGTAGATTACGGGGAGAAGTAGCATTCACCCTTGACGAAATAGCCATAATCTCTTGCAACTTGGGAATATCTATCGACCAGATTATCGGAAACCACTTAGCAAACCGAGTAACTTTTAATATGAATTTATTACATAAATCCGATCTGTTAGAAAGTTATCATGAAATTATAGAGCACTATCACCAACTCCTCTATCTTATAAAAGGAGATGATAATACTGAAATATATACTGCCTCCAATACAATTCCATTTGTACTCTATTCATCATACGAATACCTCACAAAATTCCGCCTGTGCCAATGGATTTACCAAAACGGAGAAATACAAGCTCCCAATTCCCTATCTGAAGTACAAATTCCGGAAAAGCTTATTATCGCCCATAAAAGATTAAGTGAAAGTGCAAAAAAAAGTGGAAAGACCTATTTTATATGGGACAACAGCATCTTTCATTCTTTCGTAAAAGAAATACAATACTTTGCCGGATTAAAGCTAATATCTGCAAAGGATGTCATCCAGCTAAAAAAAGAATTGCAACAACTGCTCACCGATCTGGAATACCTGTCTGTCAAAGGGGAGTTCAATAATGGTAATAAATTATCCATTTATCTGTCAAACATTAATTTTGAAACGACTTACAGCTACATTTCCAAAAAGAACTTTGAGGTCAGCCTTTTCAGTATCTACTCTCTCAATTCCATGGATTCGCAAAATCCTCATATCTGCCGGATGCAAAAGAAATGGATTCAATCTTTGAAACGACATTCTACACAGATATCAGAAAGTGGAGAAACACAACGTATCGCTTTTCTTGAAAAACAGAAAAACATTATTGCAGCCCTATAATTCGCCCCCTTCACTTCCTTCACCATTTCACTACATCCCCTTATTGATGGGCAATACAAGGTGAAGGCGGTATCCCCGTCTCTTATACATCATGCCTAAGACGGCTGAATCGGCTACACAAGTGCACTAAACATCCTAACTGCTTTCCACAAGAACAGTATCAAGAAAGCTTTCACCTCGTATTACCCATCAATAAGGGGATACAACCAGAAGGTGAAGAAGGTGAAAGGGGGAAATCAAACTGAAAAACAAGTTATTTGGGAATATAAATTCTGTCTACTTCACATCAAAATGTCGTTTACAAAAAAAGATATAGCATCTTTCCGAAGAAGCTTGCTACATCTTTTTTTTAAAAACCGTTACATCTTTTACTGAAACCTGTTACATCCTTTTTTAAAAGATGCTATATCTTTTTTCTCAAATCCGTTATTTCTTTTTCTTACGCTTATTGACAGATGCCACTGCTTCCGTTACCACCGGTTTGTTCTCGAACCGCTTGGTATATCCGGAATAATCGGGATGAGTCCGTTCATAGTCGGGATCCATAAACAATGGACTGGATATGATATGATCGGCCGTAGAACGGTTACAGCAAAACACGATATTCTCCACGCCGGCCAAGCGGGTCAAGGCTTTAACATCTGTATCGTGAGGTTGCAGTGTCATTGGATCGGTAAAGAAAAACAAATAGTCAATTTCCCCATCCACAATACGTGATCCCATCTGTTGGTCACCCCCCAACGGACCGGATTTCAAAATAGTAAAATCCCACTCTACATCGGGATGCTTTTCTTTAAGAGCTTCCAAAATCAGTGTTCCGGTCGTCCCCGTACAGTAGAACTTATGCCCCATTAACAATTCGGAATTCCAAAGTACCCATTCAATAAGATCTCTCTTCATAGCATCATGTGCCACCAAACCGATCTTTCTAACCAACCTTTTTTCCATTTATGCTATCCTTTAAAGTTAGACAATTGCGAAAAACGCTTGCGCCCTTTCGCATAAAACTGCCACAAGATACAGTTTTTTATCTGTTCGGGAATCGGATTCACATAAGTTTTTCGTAAATTTTCCTCCCGGGCCTTACTAAAATAAGAACGAAGCCGCTTATACTCTTTTCGTGCATGAAGCACCGCCTTGGCATTCCCAAACTGTCCCTTAAGCAAAAATTGAAAGGCAGCGACGTAATCAAGAATCGTACGAACACGCATTACCCCACTTAATTCTTCAGAAGGAAGATTTTTGTAAAGCATGACAAGGTTATTACGAAAATTGAGAAAAGTCTTACGCGGACTCTCTTTTTTCAGTGTTGCCGCACCTACATGATAAACTACGCTTTGTGGAATACAGACAATGCCTCTCCCCCGCGAACGAAGCCGCCAACAAAGGTCGATCTCTTCCATATGCGCAAAAAAACGTGCATCGAGCCCACCTACATCCGTATAATCCGTCAGACGAATAAACAAAGCAGCCCCCGTAGCCCAAAAGACCGGAACAACGGTATCATATTGTCCTTCATCTCTTTCCGTCGTCCCCATCATGCGCCCCCGGCAAAAAGGATAACCATAACGATCAATGTAGCCACCTGCCGCACCAGCGTATTCAAACATCTGCTTTTGATGCCAACTGCGAATTTTCGGCTGGCAAGCCGCCACTTCGGGATGAGTATCCATATAGGCAACAAGTGGTTCGAGCCAATGTTCCGTTACCTCCACATCCGAATTCAGCAAAACGACATATTCCGCATCTACCTTATTTAAAGCAAGATTATACCCCTCTGCAAAACCGTGATTTTGTTCCAACAGAATCAAACGGACAGCAGGAAATTCCTCCCGCAACATGGCAACAGAAGTATCCGTAGAACCATTATCTGCCACGCATATCTCTATATCGTCTCCATCCGAATAATGAATTACCGACGGAAGAAATGAACGGAGTATCTCACAGCCATTCCAATTCAATATAACAATCGATATCTTTTTCATTTATGATAGAATAGTGCCTTTCAATGCCGTTCCCTCCTCATTAAGTTCACCCAACAAAACATTAACCACTTTATTATCAAGAGAAGGATCATTTTCAACTTCTACCCGTATATAATTAGTAGTAAAACCATGCATCGGCAAACCAGCCTTAGTCTTTTCCATCAAAACAGGCATCACCTGCCCCGTATGACGGACATAAAAAGAGCGCGTTTTCTCGTCAGAAAGAGTCAGCAACCTCTGGCTACGTTTATGTTTCTCGTCGGGAGTTACCACATGCTCTATTTTCAGCGCTTGTGTACCCGGACGTTCCGAGTAACTGAATACATGAAGCTGTGTCACATCCAGCCCGGCAATAAATTCATAGGCATTTTCAAAGAACTCTCCGGTTTCACCGCGTGTACCCACAATCACATCCACACCGATAAAGGCATCTGGCATTATCTCTTTTATTTTTTTTACTTTAGAAGCAAACAAAGTCGTATCGTAGCGACGGCGCATCAGTTTAAGCACCTCATCACTGCCCGATTGCAAAGGAATATGAAAATGAGGCATAAAACGACGGGAACGGGATACAAATTCTATAATCTCATCTGTCAACAAGTTCGGTTCGATGGAAGAAATACGATAGCGCTCAATGCCTTCCACTTCATCAAGGGCTTTCACCAAATCAAAAAAAGTTTCTCCGGTCGTCTTACCGAAATCACCGATATTCACACCGGTAAGCACAATCTCCTTACCGCCTTCGGCAGCAGCCTGACAAGCTTGCTCCACCATCGAAGCAATCGTTCCGTTTCTGCTACGCCCACGAGCAAAAGGAATGGTACAATAAGAACAAAAATAATCGCAGCCATCCTGTACCTTCAGAAAAAAGCGGGTACGATCTCCCCGCGAACAAGACGGTGCAAACGAACGGATATCTTTGGTTGCCGTAGTATAAGCTTCTCCTTCTCCATGCTTCTGCAAATCACCTAAATATTGAAGCAAATCTTTTTTCTGTTCAGCACCCAATACCACATCTACACCCTCAATCTTCGCCACGTCACCCGGCTTAAGCTGTGCATAACATCCTGTGACCACAACAAAAGCGCCCGGATGCTGTTTCACCAGTCTGTGAATAGCTTGACGACACTTCTTATCCGCCATTTCGGTCACCGAACATGTATTCACAACACAGATATCCGCATGTTCTCCCTTACGAGCCGTACGTACACCTGCTTCCCGCAAAATCTTACCAATAGTCGAGGTCTCAGAAAAATTCAACTTACAGCCTAACGTATAGTAAACAGCTGTCTTATTTTGAAATACAGTGGTATCTATCATATTTTAATAAACGCATATTTGTGACAAAGTTACATATTATATAAGAAAAGTAATGCATTCTATGTGAATTAAGGATTAAAAACAGAGAATTAAGCGTTTACTTAAATTAAAAAATTTAACCTCCGCACAGTGGTTAAATCTTATTTTTTGGTTCCTAATTAAATTATTATTCCTATTTTTGCACAGTTTACTAAAAAACGTGCAATGATAAAAGAGAATTTCATCAAATTATACGAGAACAGTTTTCACGAAAATTGGGATTTACCTTGTTATACCGATTATGGTGACAACATCAGTTATACCTATGGGCAAGTTGCCGAAGAGATAGCCCGCCTTCACCTGCTGTTCAAACATTGTAGCCTGCGACGTGGTGACAAAATTGCGGTTATCGGAAAAAACAATGCCCGTTGGTGCATTGCTTACATGGCCACAATTACTTATGGGGCCATTATTGTTCCCATCCTTCAGGATTTCAATCCGAGCGACGTACACCACATCGTCAATCATTCCGAATCCGTATTCCTTTTCACCAGTGACACCATCTGGGAAAATCTGGAAGAAGAAAAACTAACAGGGCTTCGTGGAGTATTTTCCTTATCAGACTTCCGCTGTCTATATCAGCGGGATGGAGAAACCATACAGAAATTCATCAAGCATCTGGATGAAGAGATGCATCACACCTATCCCAAGGGATTCCAGCGCGAAGACGTACAATATACCACGCTTTCCAATGACAAGGTAATGCTATTGAACTATACTTCCGGCACTACCGGTTTCAGTAAGGGAGTAATGTTAACCGGAAACAATCTGGCAGGCAACGTTACTTTCGGTATCCGTACCGAGCTACTGAAAAAAGGAGATAAAGTACTTTCTTTCCTCCCACTGGCACATGCCTATGGCTGTGCTTTCGACTTCCTGACAGCTACAGCTGTAGGCACCCATGTCACACTGCTCGGCAAAACCCCCTCTCCGAAAATCATCATGAAAGCTTTCGAAGAAGTGAAACCCAATTTGATTATCACTGTTCCGCTCGTTATTGAGAAAATATATAAAAACACCATTCAACCTCTCATTAATAAGAAAGGAATGAAATGGGCACTCAGCATTCCACTACTCGACGGACAGATTTATGCACAGATCCGTAAAAAACTGATCGATGCTCTGGGAGGACGTTTCAAAGAAATAATCATTGGCGGAGCGGCTATGAATCCGGAAGTGGAGGAATTTTTCCATAAAATAAAATTTCCGTTTACCATCGGATACGGAATGACAGAATGTGGTCCGCTCATCAGCTACGCACCATGGAACGAATTTATCCCAACCTCTTCCGGTAAGATACTCGACATTATGGAAGCACGCATCTATAAAGAAAATCCGGAAGCGGAAACCGGAGAAATTCAAGTACGCGGCGAAAATGTAATGACCGGCTATTACAAAAACCCGGAAGCAACCCAAGAGGTATTCACCGAAGATGGCTGGTTGCGCACCGGTGACTTGGGAACAATGGATGCCAATGGCAATATCTTTATACGCGGACGTTTGAAAACAATGATTCTGAGTTCAAGCGGGCAAAATATATTCCCGGAAGAAATTGAAGCCAAACTGAATAACTTGCCTTTCATTCTTGAAAGCCTTATTATCGAACGAAACAAAAAGTTAGTGGCTTTGGTATATGCAGATTATGAATCATTAGATTCGTTAGGACTCAACCAACCGGAGAATTTAAAAACGATCATGGATGAAAACCTGAAGAATCTAAATGCAAGCGTAGCCAACTATGAGAAGATAAGCCAGATCCAACTCTATCCCACGGAATTTGAAAAAACTCCTAAAAGAAGTATTAAACGCTACTTATACAATAGCATAGCAGTAAACTAACCATGTTGTAAAACATATTGTGAGACAAATAGAAAGCGATCTTCGAAAAAAAATATAAAAAAAGTTGGTATATCGAGAACAACGTATTCCAAAAGTCTATATCTTTGCAGCGTTTTAATAAGCAATTGATTGTATTATAGATTAAAAAGCAAAGAAAATGAAAAAATTAGTTTTAATGTTCGCAGCTATCGCAGCAGTATCGTTGGCATCTTGTGGTAATAAAGCAGCTGATGCAGCAAAAGCAGAAGCAGACTCTATCCGTATCGCTGATTCACTTGAAGCAGTAGAAGCAGCTGCAGCTGAAGCAGCCGCAGCAATTGATACAGTAGAAGTAGTTGATAGCGTAGCAGTAACAGAAACTGTAGCTGAATAATTTCTACAGTTTAGAGAGAATTGAAAGTCTGACGTGAAAAATCACGGACAGACTTTTTTTATGTCCCCTTTCCCAATAAAATATCAAGGAAGCACAACGAATAAGTGATAAAAAAACGTGTAAAAGGACACAATAAAAGATTATATAAAAAGAAAAGCCTGTTTTTGAGAGAACAGGCTTTTCTTTTTATATAATAAGTATCTTATTATTCAGCAACTACCTCAAAAGGAATTTCTACAGCAACTTCCTTATGCAGTTTAACGACAGCTTTGTAAGAACCAACTTCTTTCACAGCATCTTTCACTACGATAATCTTTCTGTCTACTTCATGACCCAATTTAGCCAATGCCTCAGCAATTTGGATATTACTTACAGAACCAAAGATTGTACCCGTAGAGCTAACCTTAGTAGCAATAGTCAAAGATACACCTTCCAACTTAGCAGCCATAGCTTCAGCATCTTTCTTGATCTTTTCAAGTTTGTGAGCACGCTGTTTCAGTTCTTCAGCCAACATTTTTTTTGCAGAAGGAGAAGCAATAATGGCTTTTCCAGTCGGGATCAAATAATTACGACCATAACCAGACTTAACAGTTACGATGTCATTCTTATAACCCAAATTTACTACGTCTTCTTTCAATATAATTTCCATACTTTTCCTCCTTCTTATTTCATCATGTCAGTTACATAAGGCAACAATGCCAAGTGACGTGCTCTCTTCACAGCCTGCGCAATACGACGTTGGAACTTCAAAGAAGTACCAGTAATACGGCGAGGAAGGATTTTTCCCTGTTCATTCAAGAATTTCTTCAAAAATTCAGGATCTTTGTAGTCGATATAACGGATACCACTTTTTTTGAAACGGCAGTATTTTTTCTTCTTTACGTCTACTGAAGGCGGAGTCAAATATCTGATTTCTGATTGAACTTGTTGTGCCATAATTAATCCTCCTTTTTGCTTGATTTAACACTTCTTCTTTTAGCAGCATACTCTGCAGCGTATTTATCCATCTTGAAAGTCAAGAAACGGATCACGCGTTCGTCACGACGAAAATTCAGTTCCAACTTGTCGATAACAGTAGGATCTGCATTGAACTCGATCAACTGATAAAAACCTGTAGACTTCTTCTGGATAGGATAAGCCAACTTCTTCAGTCCCCAGTTCTCTTCATTAATAATCTCAGCACCTTCAGCCTGAAGAATGCCTTTGAATTTTTCTACCGCTTCCTTCATCTGAACATCAGACAAAACGGGAGTTAAAATGAAAACGGTTTCGTATTGATTCATACTCGTTTAATTAAATAAATAATTTATTTGATTTAAAAATGCGGGTGCAAAGTTAGACATTTTATTTTGAACAACAAACATTTAATCTTTTTTTATACCCGGAAAATAGGATTTATCGAAGAAGCATCCTACCTTTGCAAAGTTGTTGAAACAATAATTTCATGATAGAACAGTTTAACTTTGACATCCGACTTATTTTTGCCATTTTGAATGGCAAAGTCTCTGCTGCTATTAACCGAAAGCTGTACCGTAACTTCCGCCAAGGCGGTTTGGAAATCAGTCCAGAACAATGGACCGTACTCATTTTTCTTTGGGAAAAAGACGGTGTGACCCAGCAAGAGTTGTGTAATGCAACTTTTAAAGATAAGCCAAGCATGACCCGGCTGATAGACAATATGGAACGTCAGCATCTTGTAGTTCGTATCTCAGACAAGAAAGACCGCCGTACCAACCTCATCCACTTAACAAAAACCGGTAAGGAACTGGAAGAAAAGGCACGTCTTATAGCCAACCGGACTCTCATGGAAGCCTTACAAGGTATTACCGTTGAAGAGCTAAGCGTCAGCCAGGAAGTTCTGAGAAAAATATTCTTTAATACCAAAGATTAGATGTTTATAAATATGCAAAAACTGACTATTTACACTGAATAATAGTTTTTTTGCATAAATAATTTCGCCCGTTAAAGAATTATGCTTTAATTTGTGGCTAAGAATAAAATAATCTATAAAAATACACACACATGAAAGGCTTATTAAAGAATTTAGGATTAATATTGATCTTGGCTGGAGTAATCATCTTGATTGCTTGTTCTTTTACTGGCAATGTAAACAACAATGCCATCTTAGGAACTTCTGTAGTCTTGGTAGTTTTAGGTCTTATCTCTTATATTGTAATCAACAAGAGAATCGCAGATTGATATTAATGGAAATAAAAAAGTCCGGGAATGAATATTTCCGGACTTTTTTATTTTATCCTCCGTTTAGTTTTCAACTTCAGGAGTAATCAGTTTGTACCCTTTTCCGTGAATATTGATAATCTCGATAGAGTCATCTTCTTTCAAATGTTTACGCAATTTAGTGATGTATACATCCATACTGCGAGCATTGAAATAGTTATCATCAATCCAGATAGTCTTTAAAGCGAAATCACGTTGCAAGATTTCATTTGCATGTGCACAAAGCAAACCAAGTAATTCCGATTCTTTTGTAGTCAGTTTCGTTTGCTTCCCTTCCGAGGCAAGAATTTGTTTCTGTGTATCGAAAGTAAACTTACCGATTTTATAGATATTACTTTCTTTGTTCTTCTTTCCACGCACACGTCTCAAGATAGCCTCGATTCTGAAAGTCAGTTCTTCCATACTGAAAGGTTTGGTTATGTAGTCATCCGCACCAATCTTAAAACCTTCCAAAATATCTTCTTTCAGTGTTTTTGCTGTCAGAAAAATAATAGGAATTTCCGCATTTGCAGCACGTACATCCTGCGCCAATGTAAATCCGTCTTTCTTAGGCATCATTACATCAAACACACACAAATCATACTTATTCTTCAAGAAAGCCTTATAACCAGCTTCTCCATCCGGATACAACTCAGCAGAATAACCTTTTGCCTGTAAATATTCTCTTAAAAGCATGCCAAGATTCTCGTCATCTTCGCATAATAAAATACGCAGTTTCTCGTCCATATCATTAATTTTTTAATAAAGGTAATGCAATAATAAATTTTGTTCCCACATTCAATTCGCTCTCGGCACGGATAGTTCCCTTATGATCCTGAATAATCTTCTTCACATAGGCTAACCCTAATCCGAATCCTTTTACATCGTGCAGATTACCTGTATGCACGCGATAGAACTTATCAAATACCTTTTTAAGGTTTTCTTTTTTTATACCGATACCGTTATCCTGTATAGAAATCATCAACTTTCCCGGTTCATTCCAAGTTCTGACATTTAGCAACAGGTCCTCTTCCGGCTTCTTATACTTCACCGCATTGTCCATCAAATTGAAGATCACATTGGTGATATGCATTTCATCTGCAAATATAACAGGATCAGTGGCCTCAAGGTTCGATGTTATCTTACCATTATATCGTTCCACCTTTAAAGTGAAAGTATTTATCACCCCTGTTATCAACTCGTTCGCATCGATTTCCTTCATCTTAAGCGTTGCTTTCTGCCGGTCGAACATTGACATCTGAAGCACTTTTTCCACTTGGAAACGCAGTCGCTTCGTCTCATCATTGATCACTCCCGATATATGCTGGAACATCTGTGGAGACTTGCCCACCGCAGGATCTTTCAGCATTTGTGCTGCCAGCGAGATAGTCGATATCGGCGTCTTAAACTCATGTGTCATATTATTGATAAAATCGTTCTTCATTTCTGTCAGTTTCTTCTGACGGAAAACAATATACAACGTGAAAATAAACGTTATCAACAACACGAAAGTAAATATCATAGATGGAATCATAAAACTCACCGAATCAAAAATATAATCTTTTTTTCCGGGAAAGTGCACTTTTACGATACTCATCTTGGCCGGCGGATCGTTCTGAAAAAGAGGTTGGGTATAAGAGTCCTCGCTTCCTTTCATTTCAAAATCCGCACAACGGTATACTTCTCGTCCATCTTTATCGATTACTGTAAAGTGGTAAGGCAATTCTATACCATTATTAAGTAGGGCCGACTTCAAGTAATCATCCAAATCCTTAAATCTTACGCGTTCGCCTATCGACTTGTCACTGGCACGATAAACCATTTGCAGTGCTACTTCGTCAAGCAAAACCCGTTGATACATATAACGATTCTTAACCGCATCGAGCAATGACTTCGATGTTTTCGGAATCGTATTTCCACCATGCCTGCGTGAAATCATCATTTTGGGTAACTCCGACGGTTTGTTCGTCATCACTTTCAATTCAAAGTCCGTCATTATTCTTCCATCCGGTGATTTCACCGTAAAACGTTGCGTCTGCTGAACCAAATCCTCTCCTTGTATAGTAGAAGAAGCTGTCAGTGCTTTCCGTTCGGCTTCAGAAATATCCTCTCTCAGCCAACGGTCCGTCTCCGCAAATTCCACATCTTTTGATACCTGATACAGACTATTCCGCACAGAATTATCAAATTGTTCTTTGCGCATCTTTACCATTGCCTCTATATAACTCACTTGCAAGTAAAGTAATCCGAGGAAGGAAAGACCCATTACAATACCTAATATCCAGATTGTTGACTTTTTCATAGCAACAAAATTAACACTCCCTAATTAACACGCCTAACACATTAACCTGTTTTAACCGTACATTCTCGTAAATTAACCGAAAGGCGATATTTAGCTCATGTTCTGACGACTATAACAAAACATTCTACCCTTTGGTTTGCAAATTTAATAAAAAATTAAATCTTTCTCTTGAATAATTCCACTTTTCTTAATCATTGTTAAGTAAAAAAGCCGCTTCTCTTTCAAAAGAAAGAAAAGCGGCTAAAGCATTATAAACGAATAATAATTACTCCTCTACCTGTTTGGCTTCGAAGTCCTTAATTAACTTATCCTGTACATCGGACGGTACCAGTTCGTAACTTGCGAATTTCATAATAAACGAAGCACGCCCACCAGTCAAAGAACTCAAGGCCGTAGAGTAAGAAGCCATCTCTTTGAGAGGCACTTTAGCTATGAGTTTCTCAAATCCCTTCTCACTGCTCATGCCCATAATCATAGCACGGCGTCCTTGCAAATCGCCCATTACATCACCCATCTTATCCGACGGAACAAATACTTCCACATCATAAATAGGTTCCAGAATTTTCGGACCGGCATTCTTAAAGGCTTCACTAAACGCGTTACGTCCCGCCAGCATAAAAGAAATTTCATTGGAATCTACCGGGTGCATTTTTCCATCATACACAATCACACGTACATCACGGGCATACGAACCGGTCAACGGCCCTTGCTCCATGCGTGCCATCACTCCCTTCAAGATAGCAGGTAAAAAACGGGCATCGATAGAACCTCCGACGATACTATTGACAAAAACCAATTTTCCTCCCCATTCCAATGGTACCTCTTCAGTACCTTTTACATTGATCTTAAATTCCTGCCCGTTAAATTTGTAAGTATCCGGCACAGGCATTCCTTCCTTGTATGGTTCAACAATAAGATGTACCTCACCAAACTGGCCTGCACCTCCGGATTGCTTTTTATGGCGATAATCGGCACGGGCAGCCTTGGTTATCGTTTCGCGATAAGGTATCTTCGGCTCTTCAAATTTCACCTGAAGTTTTTCATTATTTTCCAGGCGCCATTTCAAAGTACGCAGATGGAATTCTCCCTGTCCGTGTACAATCGTCTGCTTCAATTCCTTAGACTGCTCAACCACCCAAGTCGGATCTTCTTCACGCATACGGTTTAGAATACTCATCATCTTCTCCACATCAGCCTCATTGACAGGTTTGATGGCACGTGAATATTTCGAGTTGGGATATTTGATAAAATTAAATTTATAATCACAATCCTTACCATCCAGCGTATTACCGGTTTTAACATCTTTCAATTTTACAGTAGCTCCGATATCACCGGCTAAAAGTTCCTCCACTTTAATACGATTGGAACCAGCTACCACATAAAGCTGCGCCATACGCTCTTTTGATCCACGGTCGGCATTAACCAAATCATCGCCTTCGTGCACTTTTCCACTCATTACTTTAAAATAAGACACCTCTCCGATATGAGGTTCGACACTGGTTTTAAAGAAATAGAGGGAAGTAGGGCCATTAGCATCGGGTGCCACCTCTTTGCCTTCGGTGTTCGTTACTTTAGGCATTTCAGAAACGAACGGAACAACATTACCCAAAAACTCCATTAAACGGCGTACACCCATATCCTTACCCGCACATACACAGAAGACAGGGAACATTCCACGAGCCGCAAGCCCTTTACGGATTCCTTCACGCATTTCATCTTCGGTCAATGAATCCTGTTCAAAGAATTTTTCCATCAGTCCCTCATCATTTTCGGCAGCTGCTTCTACAAGCGCCTTGTGCAATTCCATAGCCTTATCCATTTCTTCGGCCGGAACATCCTCAATGATAGGAGCACCTCCTTCGGGTTTCCATGAATACTTCTTCATCAACAGAACATCGATAAGGGCGTTAAAGCCGGGACCTGTAGCAATAGGATACTGGATAGGAACAACTTTTGAGCCATAAGCCTCTCTTAACTGTTCCAAGATATTATCATAGTCGCATTTATCATTATCAAGCTGGTTGACAAGGAAAATAACGGGTTTATTCAATTTTTCAGTGTAACGGAAATGATTCTGTGTACCGACTTCGATGCCATATTGGCCATTAAGAAGAAGAATTGCTGTATCGGTCACATTAAGTGCAGTAACTGTGCCTCCTACAAAGTCGTCCGAACCCGGACAGTCTATCATATTCAGCTTTTTATTGTTCCATTCTACATGGAATACGGTAGAGAAAACGGAGTAGCCATACTCTTGTTCAACAGGGAAATAATCACTAACTGTATTTTTTGCGGCAATTGTTCCGCGACGTTTTATAACACCACTCTCGAAAAGCATTGCTTCCACGAGAGTGGTTTTCCCAGAGCCAGAACTTCCCAATAAGGCGATGTTCTTAATTTCGTTAGTCTGATATACCTTCATAATATATAAGATTTAAATGAATTACTCAGTATGTTCTCGCATACCATTATTTTAGTGTGGCGCAAATTAGGAATTAATAAGGGGAAAAGCAACAAAGAGCACTGTGTTACTAAACAATGTTATGTAACACGTTATGGAAATAAACAAAACGGGAAGAAACTGTTCGCAGAGTAAAAAAGGTTAAATGCCGAACGACCACTTTTTGTAGAGGTGCATGGCATACAACCTCTACGAAGGATGTGAAATTTAAACAGGCATTCAATTATCCTATTTTGTCGCAATTTCAGTTTGTATTTCCTTAAGCCAGGGGGATGTGAATTTTACTTTTATTATTCCTTCTGCTCCGGAAGCCTGTATATATGCCAGCAACCGTCCATGAAACACACGCTGAACGTGATCTGTATAATCTCCCATATCAGAGTTATTACTCGCTTCCAACCCCAAAAGCCGTGCAGGGCCAACTATATGACACGTTATTTCATCATCTGAAATCATCACCGGAATACCCTCTTCATCTACCACCTCTAAACTTACCTGAGCCAGCCCCTTATCTTTGGATATAACATTATTCTGATGTACAATTTTCAATGCATAAGGCCGGCCTGAAGATTGTATCGCATGACGTATGACTTCATTGCCATTAACATCCAGCCCTATCACCTCCAATCTACCAGACTCAAAAGGAATATCCCAATAGATAATTCCCGTATTATCATCATAATCTTTTGTTTGGCCGACAATTTTATTATTCAATTCCAATCTGGCTTTTGCAGCATTCGTGTAACAAACCACACGAACAGACTGTCCGACAATATAATTCCAGATGGGCCACGCATCCATAGAAGGCGTCTTCTCGATATAACCGCTTCCGCTATTCAATGCCTCCAACCCAGACCAAACATCTTTCATCAAACTCCCGCTTCTCATTCCCGGAGTGGGATAAGTTCCAATATAAGCCATCGGTTTTGTCGACCAAAGTGCCTGACGAAAATAACCGCGCGGTTTGATCTCTCCACTAAAATCCAAAAGCCCCGAATAGAATCCACGCGAAGGCCATCTGCCGGATTCCCCCAAATAGTCGATACCAGTCCACAAAAATTGCCCCAATATGTGTTCTTTATCCCTAACCGCTCTCCATGCTTCCATATCGTGCCGGTTTTCACTTCCATAAATCACACGACCGGGATATTTTAAATGATCTGAATCATACCGGCTTTCCGTATAGTTATATCCGGCAATATCCAAAGCACCGGGATATTCCGTTTCGTTAGACATCGCTACTCCGGCCAAACCAGCAGTAACAGGACGAGAAATATCATACTGTTTTACTACTTTTACAAGCCTTTTCGCTATATCCCCAAGACGCATCGCGTCGGGTGCATCTTTTTTATAACCGCCATACATGGCCTGAGTAAAACCTCCATCTCCATCAAGTATGGGATGCGAATAAGGATCGTTCGGATAATCAACCTCATTTCCTATGCTCCATGCAAATACAGATGCGTGATTTCTGTCACGTTGTACCATATCGGCAAGATCTTTCTCACCCCACTCCCGAAAGAAATCGTATGAACCTTGAAATCCGGGTACGCCTACGTTCCAGCCTTCTATCCACTTACGTTTAGGAAACTCCCATTCATCATAAGCCTCATTCAAAACCAGAAGCCCCAATTCATCACATAAATCATATAAATCGGGAGCTTGCGGATTGTGGCTCGTACGAATGGCATTACAACCGATCTCTTTCAGATTCAGTAACCTTTTCCTCCAAACGTCCCGTGGAACAACCGTTCCTAAAGTTCCGGCATCATGATGAATGCACACTCCTTTCATTTTCATCCAGTTGCCATTGAGTGCGAATCCTCTATCAGGGTCGAAAGTGAAAGATCGTAAACCGGCTTTGGCCACTGTTTCACCAATGATTTCTCCATTTTTAGAAACAGTGGTTTTCAGTTGATAAAGATTGGGATGGTCGATATCCCAAAGTCGAGGGGCATTTACTTTTAAATCAGACCGGATCTTTTCACTCAGACCGGATTGTATGGATAATTTCCCAGATTTCCTTGCCACCGTATTTCCTTCAGTATCAATCAATTCATTATTTACAGTTACAATAGAATTTACGTCCGACTCGTTCTCTACTTCCACTTCGACATGAAGAACAGTTTGTTTTTTTGTTACCGACTTCGGATAAGCATATACTCCCCATTGAGCAATATGCACAGGATTGGCCTCCACCAAATAAACATTCCGGTAAATACCAGATCCGGTGTACCAGCGAGAATCAGCCCGCCGACTATGATCTACCTTAACCGCAAGCATGTTATCCGAATCATACTTTACATAAGAGGTAATATCATACATAAAAGAAATATAACCATTCGGACGTTTACCCAATAAGTGTCCGTTAATGTAGACCTCACTCCTGTTGTACACACCTTCAAAATATACATAAAGCTTTTTACCCTTTAATTCATCTGCTATTTTTATTTTTTCTTATACCAGCCGGTTCCTCCGGGAAGATATCCCGTACAACTGGCTAATGTAGGACTCAATTGTCCTCGCACACTCCAATCATGCGGCAAGTCAACTTTTAACCAATTCTGATTTGCGTCAGGAAGCTCCGGAGAATCATTTAAGATGAACTGCCAATCGTCCGTTATTAATTCTTTTTTCCAAACATCGGATCGGCAAATAGATCATCAGATAGAAATATTGATAGAACTATCAATATCAATGCACTTAATTTTCTTTTCATACCTATTGTTTTTGTGTCTAAAGATGCGGTTTCTTTTTAAAACCGCATCTTTAAAATTATTTCTTCACGATCTTTTGTATTCTATAGCCTTCATCAGTTTCTATACTTGCGATATATATACCGGCGGAAAATCCCGGCAAAAACAACTTGCACATATTATCATTGATACCTGCCTGCTGATAAACTACTTTTCCATAAACATCATATACTGTGATATTTCGTATCGTATTTCTACTGTTGACAGTTGCTTCATCAACGATAGGATTAGGATAAATATGGATATTTATCTCCTCTGGTTCTTCTGTTATTGAAGAAGGAACGGTAGATTCCGAAACAAATGTTACTATAGAAAGAGGAGGCAAGATAAATGTTTCCCCTTCCTTGATTTTCGGATAAGCTCTCATATCATCATTATCAGAAGTAATATAAGGAGTAAATTCTAAACCGCTATTAGCAGATACAGGCAGATTTTCTACTGCCAACTCAATCCTGCTTTGAGTGATCTTTGAATTTGCCGCAACAATAATAACCTGATTGGTTTCTTCATCAATATATGCAGAATACATATCATTTCTCAGCGCTGCTATGACGCTTAAATTATCAGAACGATTTACCTCCACCCGTTTCATTCCCGGACGTACAAAGCGGGAGTACTGCCCAAGTGTATAAAGAAGTTTTGTATCGTTGTAAAAACCATCTGTCATATCTTTTGTTGTCATCGTCTCAAGCAATGCAAAGCGGCTTTCTCCCAAATGTTTTCCTTGGCTGAAAGCAGTCCACCAGTGCCATCCGGTAGCATTACCCACTGATAAATCGACATGCAACATACGGGCAAGGGCTATTGCACACTCTATCTCACGAAAGTTTCCTACTATGCCACCAGGATGTCCCCAAGTATAACCGCCGTCTAAAAGACTGTATTCGGTCTGAAAATACTCGAGCTTGTCATCTGTCGCCTCCATTACTTCCCGAAGATGTACACGGCTATTATACATATCTTCCGGATTACGGTCGCTCCAATAACTATGTCCGGATGCCACATAAGAAACATTCGGCAGCCCACCTACTTTCATATCCGGTTCTTCGTTACCCCAGAATTTCGGTATTTGAGCTATTAAGCTACCAATCGCACCGCCTTCTGCAATAGACACTTCCGTTGTGAGCTTTCTGGAAGCAAATACCCTACTCATACTTTTCGTAACATCTGCAATTTGCTGGTCAGTAGCAGGCGATCCTTCCTGACCGGCCCATCCGTCACCTCCGGGTCCCCATTGATATTGCGGTTCGTTTATCGGGCTGATATAATCGAAATGAATACCTTCCTTATCAAAATGCTCTACGACATCGGCAGTAAACGATGCAAAATTATCGTATTTATCAGATGCAAGAATATAATCCCATCCGTTTTCCTGATTGAAAGCATATCCGTGTTTAGTAAAATATACGGGGGGAGAATTCATGAAACCGACAATATCTTCTACTTCATAATCCAGTACAGCTTTCTTGAGAAACCATTGTTGTCCTTTTTGTTTCTCCCAATTGTAAGTACCATCAGGATTCATGAAACATTCAGTACGCTTACTGGGTCCCGCTATTTTGCTTTCTTCGCCCTGCTCCGCAGACCCCGAACCGATATTAAACCTCCAGCAAGACAATCCGATCCCCTTAGGATTTCCTTCGTTATCAAATTCTTTGCTGAAAAGCAGTTCCGCGAGCCGATTCTTTTTTTCTTCGGGCCAGTACTTACCTAATACGTCGGCATCCCAAGCATCGGAAGCACCAAAATTACGTATAGTTTGATGTTTATTGGCAAAATCAACAGTTATACTTAAGGAAGTAAGATTACTTTTATAATATTCGTTTACCCCGTCCGGTCTCATTGCATAATTTTCCACTACGAATTCATCATAAAGCCCACCTGCACTTTTTGAAGTAGTGGTACTTCCCAAGCTCCACTGATTTAATCCCAAACTATAAGTTTCCACCCCTGCGTTTACAATGATTTGTTTGCCATTCTGATAAATTCGCATATTATTCTGGGCAGTCATGGAGTAGAAAATACTTATGGCATTCCATTCATCAGATTCAAGTTTTTCCTGGCTTACTGTTTCATTCTTTACACCATTCTTTACCGTTTCCAGTACAAGGTAAGCCGCATCACCATCGACTTTTATTTTAATACCATAGCTGTTGTCATCGTCTTTTGAAGCCTGATAGATATATTTTCCATCATCGGTGGCACCAATCGATTCTTTTTTATACAAAAAGTTTATGGTTGACGAACCGTTAGATAAGATATTATCAGAGAAATTCAGTTGTCCCCCTGCATCTATTTTTACGGCCGGCCCTCTTTGACCGTCACGAACAAATGAATATTTAAAGCCATCAAGAGTTATACGCCTGCCTTCTTCATTCAAATTATTATCAAAATGAAAGGTAAGAGGCCCTTCTCCAAGTGGTTCCGTGATAGCTTCACCTGCATATATTTGGGAAACCTGACTCTGGCTCAACGGATAATGATAAATATTAATATCATCTATCGAACCAGTCGACGGATGTAGCTCACGGTTAGGATTCATTCCAAAAAACAGATGTGTCAGATTCATAAGAGATAAAGAGACAAAAATATTCTTTGTTCCCACTTTCTCACCATCCAGATAATAACTCCAAGAGGTTTCGTGTACTACTAAGACAACATGATGCCACGCATCATTCGCATCTATACATGGACCGTACAACGGTTCCCAAACACCCGAATTGAATGTTCTGGCATCGCAAACAACACCACTTAGCGAATCATCAAATCCATATACAGGCATAAAATAAATATTGCTACCGTCAACGGAATTATAGAATTCAAAGATCTGTTTCCAACTAACCTTAGAATCATCCCGTGAACTACGCTTATACCAAAAAGAAAGGGACATTGTGTCTCCCATAACAGGTGCGGGCACCATTACAGCATGTTGACACTTATCGCCACTAAAATAAAGAACTTTTCCACGGACAGCGTCTTCCACAATCCTGGCACCATTTTTCAACTCCAAGCTTGTATTAGCCTGTCTGTCAATCACGCCTTGTTCAAAGTCATATGAAGCATATAGTTTATAATCAGCATAATTTTGTGCAGACAAACATAGCGGCAAAACCAAGGCGAGATATATGAGTATTTTTTTTAAGGTCATATTTGTATTAGATATTTATATTGTTTACTATTTTCACTGACATTATCATATTATCAATATTCTCAGTGTACATAATGCAAATGCCTGTATTCAGGTCAGCAACATCAATTCCCGATTCATTTTTTTTATTATACAGCTCAGTCTGTTCAATCACAACTCCTTCAATAGAGAAATCTCTATCGGATTTCGGTACAGGACAAATGTCTTTTACAGGAGAAATGCCGGTCAGTCTCCCCAATAGTGCTAAACTCTTTTTCATACATATTAAAATTAAAGTGAAACAATTTATTCAAACAAAGCGTTGTCCAAAACAGTTTATCTTAAATCCAAGATCACCTAATCTCCCTCACCCTCTGTTCTATTATTGCAAATCTATGTATTTAACAGCAAAGCAATAGACCAAAAATCGTGCAACGATAAGCGCTAAATCGTGCATACAAAATGAATCGGTCTTTCAGAAATCAGATTCATCCCCATCGCGCCCCCGAAACATACCAAATCATTCAAATATAGACAGTGAATCGTGCAAAGAAGTTTTTATCATCAGTGAAATAGAAATTAAATAGTATATTTGACGGTCAATAATTAAAGAAGTTAAGTACTTATTTCCAAACACATATGCAAATGATGAAAAGCCTGTTGACAAGTCTCGTCCTTATTTTCTCCTCTTTTCTATATTCTCAAAATTATTATGTCAAACAATTGGGAATAGAACAAGGCTTATCGAATAACAGTGTTGTAAACATCACTCAGGATAAAGACGGTTTTCTGTGGTTTGCCACCGAGGAAGGGCTCAATAAATTTGACGGAAACCGTTTCATTAACTATTACAAACACACGAACCATATTAGTGGTAATGAACTTAACAGTATCTATGCCGATCCTACAGAACCGATTATCTGGATAGCAACTCAACGGGCGGGCATGAATGCATACAATTATGAAAAAGATGAATTAACCGTATTTACACATGACGACTCCAATCCTAATAGCCTCATCACAAACGACGTTACACATATCTCACCAGCAAGTGACGGCAATTTATGGCTCAGTACTTATCATAGGGGAATAGAATACTTCAATAAGAACACCGGAGAATTTACTCATTACAATACCACGACTTTGCCCAATTTACCATCCAACAATGTTTGGACGGTAGTAGAAGACGGCAATGGAAAAATATACATTGGCCACGTAGAACATGGAATGAGTATTGTTTCATTGAAAACCAAACGTGTAAAGAATTTCAAGTATAATCCCGACAATAAAAACGGTATACCTGGAAATCATGTTCACTGCATATACAAAGATAGTACCGACAATATATGGATAGGAACTGAAAGGGGAGCTGCTTTATTCGACACCCAAACAGAACAATTTTTCTCCATAAATCAAATAGCCAATATTCCCTCAACGTCTACAGTTTTCGATATCCGGCAAATGGATAATAAAAAAATCTGGATGGCCACCGAACTAAACGGTATCTTTATCGTAGATATCAAGCAACAATTATTCCTCCCGCAAAATCAGTTTAATCTGGAACATCTCACAGTGGGAAGCAATAATTATAGTTTATCCAATCCGACAGCGAGGTGTTTATTTCAAGATTCTTTCAAAAACATCTGGATAGGCACCTATGGGGGCGGTATTAATTTTATAGGCCACACTCCGCCTTTTTTCAAAAGCCACAGCTATTCTCCAATTAAAGATTATAAAAACAGTCTTAGTAATCGGGTCGTATTGAGTTTATGTACAGACAAAGACAATAAGTTATGGATCGGTACTGACGGAGGGGGAATCAATGTCTTTGAAAAAGACAATCGCACGGTCATCTATAACGAAGAAAATGGGAAACTGAGCCATAATTCTATTATAAGCGAATATTGCGATTCTCAAAACAATATATGGATAGGAACCTTCATGGGTGGTGTAGATATCTACGATTATAATAAAAAAAACTTTTCCCATGCCAGCCTTAAAGAGATTTCTTCCTGTGACGCCCGTTGTTTTTATGAAGACAACAAAAACAATATGTGGATAGGAACCAGTTCGGGAATATTTATTGTTAACACTCAAACTTATGAAAACATAATGCATTATACCACTGAGAATTCTTCTCTTCCAGAAAATACCATACGCAGCCTCATTCAAGATACAAAAGGAAGAATCTGGATAGGTACCTTCGGACAAGGATTATCCATCCTCACCAACGAAATGAAATCCATCTGTCATTTCAATGAATACAACGGCTTCTGTTCCAATAGCATAAATTATATTTTCAGAGACTCTGAGAGTAGAATCTGGATAGCGACAGGCGATGGATTAGTCTGTTTCCCAGCCAATAAAATTCACGAATACAAAGTTTATAACCGGCAAGACGGCATTTACAACTCCTATATTCGCGCCATTACCGAAGATGGTGAGGGTAACATCTGGTTTAGCACCAATGCAGGTATCAGTTGCTATATCACGGCAACCGGACAATTCATAAACTACAACTATTTCGACAAAACGCCAATAGGCAATTTCTCCAGCGCAGCCGTAACAAAAGATGAAAATGGTATCATTTATTTCGGCTCAATAAATGGTGCCCGCTATTTTGATCCGGTTACCGTATTAAGTAACCGTGAGGTATCTCCTGTCATCATCACCGAGATGAAAATATTCGAAGAACAATCCGCACATAAAGATAATAACACTATAAACTTTTATGGCCAAAACAATGAAACCATACAACTAACTTACAAACAAAACACTTTTAATCTGGCATATAGCGTTCTTGATTATTCTCAAGCTAATTGGATAGATTACGCATACCGTTTGAAAGGTTTTGATGACTCATGGTACACCGTCAACGAAAATACGGTAATGTTCCACAACATTCCACCGGGAGAGTATGAATTTCAAGTGAAAACACGGATACATAATCAGAAATGGTCTGGCGAGATCAATATTCTTCCTATTCACATTACTCCCCCCATCTGGCTATCATGGTGGGCAAAAGTGCTTTATTTTATTCTCGCAGGATATATCATTTTCTATCTTCTTAATCTTTATAAGAAAAAAGTAGATATGCAAAGTTTTTATGAACTGGAAAAGAAGAATCATGAACAGGAACAGGAACTTAACAACGAACGTTTACGCTTTTATACCAATATCACTCATGAATTACGCACCCCGTTAACCCTAATTCTGGGACCACTGGAAGATTTTCAGGAAGACAAAGAACTGCTTCCACATCAACGTAAGAAAATATCTATCATTCACAACAGTGCTATTCGGCTTTTAAACCTGATTAATCAGATACTTGAATTCCGTAAAACAGAGACGCAAAATAAAAAACTTTGTGTGAGTAAAGACAATCTTGCAGCACTGGTTACAGAGGTCAGTCTGAGATATAAAGAACTGAACTTGAATAAAGAAGTTGAATTTAACATAACAATTGAGCCTGAACCGCTTTCGCTCTATTTCGACAGAGAAATAGTAACTATGATACTTGATAACCTAATTTCCAATGCCGCCAAATATACTGAAAAAGGTTATATCAATATCTCACTCTATACTACCCGAAAAAATGATACGGACTATGTAGAAATCAAAGTTTCTGATACGGGACAAGGTATATCCGCAGATGAGTTACCACATATTTTCGAAAGATATTATCAGGCCAGAAGTGACCGCCAGGCATCGGGTACCGGTATCGGCTTAGCATTAGTTAAAAACCTTGCCAAACTACATCAAGGAGAAATATATGCGGAAAGCGTTCCGGGCGAAGGGAGCAGCTTCTACTTTTCTCTTATTATGCATAACATATACCCCAATGCCCTACATACAGATTCTGGTGAAAAGGCCCCGAAAGGCAATACGGAAATAGAATCGGCAGAGGTAGTGCCCACTGATGATATTTCTTGCGAAAAACCAATCTTGCTGGTGGTAGAAGACAATTCTGATATATGCGAATATATATCAGAATCATTCTCCGACTCATTTGATGTAGTAACCGCAAGCGAAGGAGAAGCCGGTTGCCGTGCCGCCATCGCACATATCCCCGACATTATAGTAACGGATATCATGATGGCCGGAATGAACGGTATCACTTTCTGTAAAATCATAAAAGAAGATGTACGTACAAGTCATATCCCAGTCATAATGCTTACCGCAAAAGACTCTTTGCAGAATAAAGAAGAAGGTTATCAGGCAGGTGCCGACTCTTATCTGACAAAACCATTTAGTGCAAGTTTATTGAGAAGCCGTATCTACAACTTATTGGAATCCCGCAGAAAATTAGCCAATCAGTTTAACTCCAACTTAAATATAAATTCTGATAAATGTATAATGCTCCATGAGTCTCTGAACCGACTGGATGACGAGTTCATACAAAAGATAACGCAAATCATTGAAGATAATCTGCAATCGGAAAAAATAGACGTAGCCTATCTATCAGACAAACTATGCATGAGCAAATCTACTCTCTACCGAAAAGTGAAAGCCTTGACCGGAATTTCAACAAATGAATATGTACGGAAAATAAAAATGAAGAATGCAGAAAAATTGATACTGGAAGGTAGATATACCATTTCTGAAATAGCTTTCAAGGTGGGAGTAAACAGTCCGGTCTATTTCAGGCAATGTTTTAAAGAGGAATTCGGAATATCGCCATCGGAATACTTAAAAGGATTGAAAGGAGAAGAAACAGTTTAGAGCCTGAACAATTCATAACCAACAGTAAATAAATGGTTATTAAGTAGTTAAGTAGTAAGCAAGTAGGAAAGAATAAAAGCTTTCTACCTACCAACAGGAAGTTTATACCGAATGATAAGAGATTTTTCTTCCAATACCTTATCCACAATAAATGTACTAAATTACAGCGTTCACATAAATAAGCAGAAGCGATAACCGGTTTCTGAACCTAAAGTCTTACATTTGCAAAAGTAAACAACATAACCGGATTATGGCAGGTATCTACATTCATATCCCTTTTTGTAAAACCCGTTGTATTTATTGTGATTTCTATTCCACTACCCTCAGTGAATTCAAAGGACGATATATCCAAACCCTTTGCCGGGAATTGGAAATACGCCGGGACTATCTGCAAGGTGCCCCCATCGAGACAATTTATTTAGGAGGAGGTACTCCATCGCAACTAACACAAGAAGACTTCTTACAGATTTTCGAAACAATCGAAAGAGTTTATGGTATGAAGCAGGTACGCGAGATTACCCTTGAAGCCAATCCCGACGACCTTACTCCGGAGTATACACGGATGCTTGCCACCCTGCCTTTCAACCGTATCAGCATGGGGATACAGACTTTCAATGAGAAAACTTTGCAATTGCTTAAGCGACGTCACACCGCCCCGCAAGCCATCGCAGCCGTAGAGCATTGCAGGAAAGCAGGGTTCCAAAATATAAGTATCGACCTCATCTACGGACTCCCCGGAGAAACAGCAGAAAGTTGGAAATACGATCTGAAGCAGGCTATCGCCTTGAATGTGGAACATATATCGGCCTATCATCTGATATATGAGGAAGGTACCCCCATGTATAATATGTTACAGCAGCATCGTATCAGCGAAGTAGACGAGGAAAGCAGTGTCGGGTTCTTTTCCGAACTTATTGACCAATTAACGACCGCCGGATATGAGCATTACGAAATATCCAATTTCAGCCGCCCCGGATATCACTCGCAGCATAATACGGCATATTGGAAAAACATTCCTTATTTAGGCTGCGGACCGTCAGCGCACTCTTTCAACCGCCAGGAACGAGAATGGAACATAGCTTCACTGAATGATTATATAAACGGCATAGAAAACGGGAAACGAATTTACGAAACGGAAGATCTGAACACAGTGACACGATACAATGAGTTTATCATTACCTCATTACGCACTTGTTGGGGCATTCCTCTCGCGAAACTAAAAGAAGAATTCGGTACCGGATTGTGGCAATATTGCCTCGACTCGGCTGCCTTATCCCTTAAAAACGGGAAGTTAATCGAGAAAGACAATGCCTTGCGCCTTACGCGGGAAGGGATATTCATATCCGACAGTATCATGAGCGACCTGCTCAAAATAGAGGAGTAGAAAGAGCCATGACCGAATCCGAAGTACGAAAGCTATTGCGACAAATGAAGGAATGGGACTCTCAGACCGCATTCCGCAGATTCTACGATTTAACCTACGACCGCCTGTTTCGTATTGCCTACTATTACGTAAAACGGGAGGAATGGTCACAGGAAATCGTACTCGATATTTTCCTAAAACTTTGGGAGCAACGCAACACATTGCCCGAAGTCAGAAATATTGAAGACTATTGCTTTGTTATCACCAAGAATGCTTCCCTCAACTATCTGGAGAAGGAAATGCGCCGAAGTGCTTATACCGACAACGAACTTCCCGAATCGCCGGAAAGCGACTATAATCCCGAAGACGAACTTATCAGCGAAGAGTTGTTCGCCCGCTATGTAAAAGCATTGGACCGTCTGCCTGAGCGTTGCCGAGAGGTATTTATCCGCATACGGGAAGAAAAACAGAGCTATGCACAAGTGGCCGAAGAATTAGGTATCAGTACTAAAACAGTAGATGCCCAATTGCAGAAAGCCACCGGTCGATTGAAAGAGATGATTATGTCTGTCGAAATAGATTAACATTTATTTAGAGATAAAGGATAGGGAATTATCATCGTCCCACTGTCTTTATCAATGAACAATGTTTATTATTTATTAGACTAACGTATGAAACGATTCTATTTTCAAACAACCGTAGCGTTGTTAGTAAGCCTCTTATTATTGGCATGTGATGACAAAAACAAGAACTACCCTACCGACTATGTAGGCTTCGAGCATTCTATGCAATCTCACTTCTACAGCAAAAGTGACAAAGAAGAAACAATAGAAGTAAAAGTGATTGCCGTTGATAAAAAGAAAGAGGATAGAGAAGTTAAATTAAGTATCAACCGGTCTGCTATACCGGGAATAGGCGTGGTGTGCAAGCTAAATAATGACCGGTTAATAATAAAAGCCGGAAAGAAAGAAGCCAAAGCCACTATCACACTTTTTCCGGGAAAGGCCATTAAAGGGGAAATCATCCAGATAGTCTGTACACCTTTATGGGAAGGCGGACAAACATCAAAAATGTCTATCGAACTGATACCCAAATAGAAAACAATGAAATATACAGCAACAGAAGCAGAAAAAATACTGGAAAAGCTCATCGCCTCCACCCGTTCGCCCAGAGGACGCTTTTCGGCAGAAAAAAGTTACGCATTGCTAAAAAAACGGCTTCCGCAAAAAGAACAACGCATGTTGAGCATGCGTAAAGTGCGCGTTTTCGCAATAGCTGCCACCGTGGCATTATTCTGTACAATGGGATGGGTCGTCTATGAATACATGCTCCCGGTCGGCCTGTATACGATCTCCACTCTGACCGAATGCAAAAACGTAAAACTGCCGGATGGAACAGAAGTGACTTTAAACCATTTTTCTTCACTCACTTATCCGGAACGTTTTCGCGGCAAACATCGTAAAGTGACGCTAAAAGGTGAAGGCTATTTCGAAGTGAGCAAAAGCAAAGAGCACCCGTTCATCGTGCAAGCCGAAGCTGTCAAAGTACGGGTATTGGGCACACACTTCAATATTGAAGCCTACCCCGGTGATCCGGAAGTAAAGACAACTCTTTTCGAAGGATCCGTTGCCGTAAGCACCGCCAGTCATCCGGAAGGCATCGTACTACGTCCCAACGAGAGCGCCATATATAATAAGAAGAAAGAAAGTCTGACCCGTGAAGCAGAGAAGAATGTTTCTGAAGAAATCGCATGGCAAAACGGTATATTCATTTTCAATCATCTCCCTCTGCAGGAAATCGTACGGGAGTTGAGCAACTCATTCGGAGTAAAAATAAAGATAGAAAATGAGAAGCTGCGCAACTACCGGCTTACTGCCAAATTTACCGATGGAGAAAGCCTGGAAGACATTCTGTATCTGTTGCAACAAGGAAGGGATTTCAAATATAAACAAACCGATAAAGGAATAACAATCAATTGATGTGCCACCGGATCATGGTAATATCACACCAGACATCCCGACCGGCACATGAATGCACGGACTTATAAAACAAGCCACTCACAAGAAAATATGAACAAATCTCATATACCCCTGTATGTCGAGAATCTGATTCTGACATGCGGAATACTTTTTTTCTCATTACAAATGCAAGCGCAAAAAAACGATACCCAATTATCATTCAGCATTCGTAATGCCAGCCTTGAAGAATTTATCAAATACTTGGAAAATTCTACCGGCTTCTCATTCATCTACGGTGAAGAGGTGAAAATCAACCGCCGCATCACACTCGAAGTAAAACAAAAGACGATACGGGAAATTCTCGACCAAGCTTTTAAGAATGAACCGATAGGTTATCAGATTGCCGGACGGCACATTCTTCTGCAAAAGAAAAAACAAAAGCCGGTAAGCCGCAAGTTCACAATCAGCGGATATGTGACAGACGGGACGTCCGCCGAGACGTTGATTGGCGCTAACATCCTTGAGAGTCGTCACAAACAAGGCACTACTACCAATCCTTACGGCTTTTACAGCATCACCCTGCCCATGGGAGAAACAGAACTCAGTTTCTCTTATTTGGGATACGAAACCCAGCATCACACGCTGGCACTGAATAAAGACACAGTACTCAACGTCCTCATGCAAGACAATAACCAATTGGAAGAAGTAGTGATTGTATCCGACAAGACAGAAGCAGGGATTACTGCCACACAAATGGGAGCCATAGAAATCCCGATGGCACAAATAAAGAATACACCCGGTGCTTTGGGAGAAGCGGATGTAATGAAAACCATCCAGTTGATGCCGGGAGTACAAGCTGGAGTCGAGGGTTCGGCCGGATTGTACGTACGTGGCGGCGGTCCGGATCAAAATCTGATTCTTCTGGATGGAATACCCATATACAATGTAGATCACCTATTCGGTTTCTTCTCGGTTTTTACACCGGAAGCCGTAAAAAAAGTAACATTTTTCAAAAGTTCCTTTCCTGCACGTTTTGGTGGCCGCCTTTCATCAGTAGTAGACGTACGTAGCAACAACGGAGACATGAAGAAATTTCATGGTACGCTCAGCGTAGGACTGCTCGCAAGCAAACTACAATTGGAAGGTCCTATCATCAAAGACAAAACGTCCTTCAATCTTTCGGCACGACGCTCTTATATAGATCTGGTAGCCAAACCTTTTATGCCCAAAGATGACAAAATGAGTTATTATTTCTACGATATCAACGCAAAGGTCAACCACAAATTTTCAGACCGAAGCCGTCTCTTTCTCAGTTTTTATAAAGGAAAAGATCATTACTCTTTCAAAAGTAAAAGTGTATTTTCTACCACCACATGGGGCAATGATTATGATTTCGGCAACACCTATGAAAATAAAATGTCGCTCGACTGGGGAAACACTGTTGCATCCGTCCGCTGGAATTATATCTTCAACCAGAAATTGTTCTGCAACACCACCATCGCTTACAACAAATATCAAATGGATGCCAACTCCGGCACATACAGCAGCAACTGGGTTGGCAATGCAGTAAACGAAAACAGCTACCTTGCCAACTATCATTCCGGTATCCGCGACTGGAATTATCAAATGGATTTCGATTACAATCCGACTCCCACGCATCACATCAAATTCGGTGCAGGTTACCTCCGCCACAATTTTCACCCGGAAGTGGCAACCTCCAAAATCACAGAAAAGGAAGAGGGCGACATTGCACAGGATACCACCTACAACAGTATCTCCAATAGTACAGTCCGGGCACACGAAATATCAGCATACATAGAAGACAATTTCGATATCGGTTCGCGCCTGCGCATGAATATCGGTTTACACCTATCCACATTTTATGTGCAGAAAAAGAGTTATTTCTCCGCACAGCCCCGTGTATCCGCCCGTTATCAATTGAATAAAGACATTGCATTGAAAACGTCGTATACCAAAATGAGCCAGTATATACATCTGCTTTCATCAACTCCCATCTCCATGCCGACAGACCTGTGGGTACCCGTAACCAGCAAAATCAAACCGATGCAAGCTCATCAATATTCATTGGGAAGTTATTATACGGGCCTGAAAGGATGGGAGTTTTCTGTAGAAAGTTACTACAAGCAAATGCGTAATGTTCTGGAATATAAAGAAGGAGTCAGTTTCTTAGGATCTTCTTCCGGCTGGGAGAACAAGGTAGAAATGGGAAAAGGGCGCTCCATGGGAATAGAGTTCATGGTACAGAAAACTACCGGAAAAACAACCGGATGGATAGCCTACACACTGGCGAAAAGCGATCGTAAGTTCTCTCCGGGCAGTATCAATAATGGAATACGATTTCCCTATAAGTATGACCGGAGGCATAATCTCACCTTAGTAGCCAATCATCAATTCAATAACCGGATCGACATAGGAGTTTCATGGATATTTGCTACCGGTGGAACAGCTACCATTCCCGAAGAGGTAACGGCTGTAATCCGTCCCGGAGAAAATTTTGTCCGGCAGGAAAATTACGTTGAACATCGCAATAACTACAGGCTTCCCGCCAGTCACCGCCTCAACATAGGTGTCAATTTCAATAAAAAGACCAAACACGGTATCCGTACCTGGAACATCAGCCTTTACAACGCCTATAATGCAATGAATCCGACCTTGGTATACAGTAACGGAAGCGGTGGATACGCCACATATATCAAAAATCAGGAAAATGGGAAAGTCTACTATCAATATATACCCGGGAAACGGAAAATAACCAAGCTGACCATATTACCCTGTATTCCTTCCGTCACTTACACTTATAAATTCTAAGCATTATGATAAAAAGAGAGAACCTGTTGCTTCTTTTTCTGCTATCGACATTCATCAGCAGTTGTGAAAATGAAATCCCTTTTAACAAAGAAGCCAACCCGCCCAAGCTGATAATGAACGCACTCATTAATGCCGACAGCACAAACAATGTGCTCTATCTCAATAAAAGCGGGCAGAATGTAATCAGCCACGTCACTGACGCCAGCGTAGAGATCCGGGTGAATGACGCATTGGTAGAGACTCCGGAAGCATTGCCGATGCCCGAAGGGGAATTTACCTCCCTTCAGAAACGCTTTCTTATTACCACAAAGTTCCACCCTGGAGACAAAGTACGTATCGATGCCATGACCAGAGACAGTGTCCATCATGCTTGGGCAGAAGTAATTGTCCCACAGCCACCAATGCCCATCGTACGGGTAGACACAGCAACCGTCCCGGTCAATGAGTACGACAACTATTATACAAACCGCCTGCGTTACCGTATCACATTTTCTGACCGCACTGATAATACGAGGAATTATTACCGGCTCGTTCTGGATCGCCGTAACACGATCTACGCTACCATTTTCAGTCCCGAACTAAAAGACACAATACTTACCAGCCAGAACTTTCGAATGCTTTCTCGCGAAGATGTAGTCCTTACTGACGGACACCCATCCATGTCGGGAAATGACAACGACCTGTTCGAACAAGCAGAAAACATCTATGGAGTATTCGATAACAGCCGCTTCGCCGGACAAAGTTATACGATGACAGTTTATGCTACAAGTTATGAAGAGTGGCCGGATCTCTTTCCGCCTCACACTGTCAAACGGAAAATCAGCGATTGCCACGTCCGGCTGCTCAGTATCAACGAAACGGATTTTCTGTATTTTAAAGCACTGAATCTAATCGACTCCGATGTGTACGATGAAACCATCATGGAACCGATTGTCTTTGCCAGTAATGTGCACGGCGGACTCGGAATCGTGAGCATCAGCACAGAAACAAGCGTAAAGATCAATCTCACAGATGAAAAGTATGACGAACGATAAAAAATATCGGTCAAAGAATGAACCTTACACTGCCTACACCATAAGAAAACATTATCTTTGCAGCCTGAAGTTACGAAAAGAGTGTAATTTATTGGAAATGAGCGTAGGTTAATTGCTCTTG